>Ga0207674_10004833_pt1 | contig 16142 bp, 15 predicted proteins | sample KBSCornC72_FD_184303 | JGI IMG/M metagenome (GOLD analysis project Ga0207674, IMG submission 184303) | Corn rhizosphere microbial communities from Kellogg Biological Station, Michigan, USA - KBS Corn C7-2 (SPAdes) (version 2) | ecosystem: Host-associated > Plants > Roots > Rhizosphere > Soil ... | reverse complement strand
ATCTTCTTCAGGTCCACCCACATCCGGCGCACGTCAAGGCCGCAACCGCTTCCCCGAAACGAATCCAATTTCGCCGAGCCGTCCGCGCGAGCGCGTTCGGTTTTGCACCGACGCCGCGCCGCGCGGCAATACGGTAATGACGCCATCCGACGCAGGCCCGGACGATGACAATCACAAAAGTGTAGACACCGAATGAGATTCCAATGCTGACTTTCTGGTAGTCCGGATCCGGGGGAAGCGGTGGGGCCTTTGGCGTCCTCGGGCTGGCGCAGTCGATGATCAGCCGGTCCATGTTGCGGCGAATTGACTGCCCCCGGCGGGAATCGAACCCGCACGACCTTGCGGTCATCGGATTTTAAGTCCGAAGCGTCTGCCGTTCCGCCACGGGGGCTTAGGTGAGGCGGGCGTATTGTAGCGTCGCATCGGACTTCCGCGAAGTGCACCGCGCCGACTTGCGGCATCAATCCAACCGATCCGCCAGCACCTTCTCCGTCTGCTCGACGCGGAACTTCGCCAGTTTCTGACGCATTTCCCCATCCCCGTTCGCCAGGATCGCGACCGCCAGCAGCGCCGCATTGATCGCCCCCGCCTTTCCGATCGCCAGCGACGCCACCGGCGGACCGCCCGCCACGGTCGCCGCCCGCAACGCGTCCAGCGCCGATAGCCCCGCCGCTTCCACCGGCACCGCCAGCACCGGGCGATCGGTCGACTCCGCCACGAGCCGCGACAACGGATCCGCCGAGCTCACGCCCACGATAAACACCGCCGCGCCCGCCCCCGCCAGCGTCGACGTCACCCAGGCGACCTCCGTCCGCCCCGCCACGTCGCGGTCGACAAAGGTCACGCCAAAGTCGCGCAGGGTTTCGCGCGCGTGCGCCAACACCGCGTCCGCCTCGGCCGATTCAAACAGGATCGCGACACGCGCCTCGTCCGCCGTTGCCATCCCCCCGATATATCCGATCCGCGCACCGCGCGGTAGCGTGTCCAAGCGTCAAAGTTGTATTCCCCCGGCAATCCGATCAAAATCGCTTCTCATGACTCCCCAACACTCCTTCCCATCCCGTCGCCGCTTTCTCAAGGCAACCGCCGGCATCCTTGCCGCCGGTTCCGCCGGCACCATTTCCTTCGACGCCCTCGCCCAAGAAAAGCCCCAGGACACCAAACCGCAAACCGACAAACCCAAGCCCCCGCCGGTCGGCGAAGGCCTTGCCGTCGCCCTGATCGGCTGCGGCGGCCAGGGCACGGGCGACATGCAGAACGCCGTCCGCCTTGGCGCGAAGGTCGTCGCCGTCTGCGACGTGGACGAATCCCACCTCGCCGGCGCCAAGAAGCGCTGGCCCGACGTCGCCACGTTCTCCGACTTCCGCAAGCTCCTCGAACGGAAGGATATCGACGCCGTCATCTGCGGCACACCCGACCACTGGCACACGCTCGTCTCCATCGCCGCGATGCGCGCCGGCAAAGACATCTACTGCGAGAAACCCCTCACCCTGACGATCGACGAAGGCAAGCACCTCGTCAAAGTCCAACAGGAGACCAAGCGCATCCTCCAGACCGGCACCCAGCAGCGCAGCTCACAGGGTTTCCGCCTCGCCTGCGAACTCGTCCGCAACAACCGCATCGGCAAACTGAAGAACGTGGACGTCTTCGTCCCCGCCGGCCGCCGCGAAGGCCCGTTCAAAGTCACCGACGTCCCACCCGGCTTCAACTACGACATGTGGCTCGGCCAGACGCCCAAGGTCGATTACGTGAAGGAGCGCACGCACCAGACCTTCCGCTATTGGTGGGAATACGCCGCCGGCACGATTACCGACTGGGGCGCGCATCACAACGACATCGTCCTCTGGGCCACCGGCAACGACCGCTCCGGTCCGATCAGCGCCGAGGGAAAGGCCACCGTCGAGATGATCCCCGGCGGCTTCACCACGCCCAGCGAATACGAGATCCTCTTCACTTACCAGGACGGCCTCACCCACACCTGCAAGACCACCACCGCCGACGCATGGAACGGTTCGGTCATCGACCCCAAGGGCCAGCGGCACGGCGTGAAGTTCGAAGGCAGCGACGGCTGGATCTGGGTCACCCGCGGTACCCTCACCGCCAGCGACCGCGACCTGCTCAAGTATAAGTTCACCGACACCGACCAACGCCTCTACGTCAGCAACGACCACATGGGCAACTTCCTCGACTGCGTCAAGACGCGCAAGGCCCCGATCTGCGACGCCGAGATCGGCCACCGCTCCGCCACCCTCTGCCACCTCGGCGCCATCGCCGTGCGCCTCGGCCGCAAGATCCGCTGGAACCCCCAGACGCAGCAAATGATCGGCGACCTCGAAGCGACCAAGTGGATGTCCCGCGAAATGCGCCCCGAATGGGACTACAACCTCGTCGGCGGCGTCTGACCTTGTAGGGTGGGATTTATCCCACCGCGGGGTTCGCGGAATGCCGGTGTGATAAATCACACCCTACGACTACGACAAGGCCTGGTAACTTCAGTGACTAGGAGATTCATTTTCCCACCCACTTCGCCCGCCACGCGGGATACTCCTTCTCGATCAGCTCCCGAGGCCAATCCCCCAACCACGCATACCCGTTCCGCCGCTCATACCCGATCTCCGCCAGACTCCCCTTCGCCACCCCATCCCGATCGCTATAAATAGGGCGATTTGTCTGAATATCATAAAACCGCGCCCAAAGCGGTGGCGCGGTCGGATCCTTCACCACCACCTTGTCCCACCCCTTCGGCGCGTTCCGATCTTCGCGCCGCTCCACCCGAATCCCCTCGAGCTTCGCCGACTCCATCCAGGCCACCGCCCCCTCCACCGCCCGAATCATCTCCGGACTAGGATGATCCAAGCTCATCAACAGCCGCGTGATCCCCACCGATTCACTCCCGCTCAAACTCACCAGTTCAAACGTCCGCGCCGGCCGCGGTGAATAATCCCGCTCATCGTGCTGCGCACACCAAGCCGTCAGCTTCCCATTCACCCGGATCTGGCATTTCAGGATGCACTCGACGCCGCGATCAAACGCCGCCCGCGCCGCCCGCCGCCGCTCCTGGTCTAGAAACTCGTAATCCTTCCCCTCCGACGTCTCCCGCAACAACAGCATCAGCCGAACCATCGCGTCATCGTTGAACGTGATGTGCCGGTGATACGTCTTCTCGGGCGGCGGATAAAACTGCGGCCACCCGCCGATCGGATACTGCGCCTTCAAGACATAGTCATACCCCCGCACGAACGCGTCTTTGTACGCACCCCGATGCGTCGCATCGTAAGCCCGCGCCAGAAACCGCAGTTCCTCCGTCGTCGCGCCGTTGTCGAACGTCGGCTTCAAATCCCGCGCGCGGTCCGTACCCTTGTACGGCCGCGAAACCGTATCCGTGTTCTTGGGCCAGCCGCCCAGGTCGGACTGATACGACAGGATGTTTGCCGCCACCCGCGCCGCCTCGTCCCCGGCGAACCATTCGTCAGGCTGCTTCAAATACTGCCGCGGCCCCTCCGCCGCGCCGGCGAAAGAATGGGCGACGAAGAACGTCAATACGATCGCGAGCCGGCGCATCCTCAGATCTCTCGTTTCTTGCGACCACCCGGACGCCAAGGCAAGATGTACTACCATGACGATCACGGATAACGAAGTCGTCGACCTCCCAACGCCGTCCGGCCCGATGCGGACGTACGTCTTCCGCCCCGCCGCCCCCGGCCGCTATCCCGCGGTCGTCTTCTTCTCCGAAATCTTCCAGGTCACCGGCCCCATCCGCCGCACCGCCGCCTTCCTAGCCGGCCACGGTTACATCGTCGCCGTCCCCGAAGTCTATCACGAGCTCGAGCCCGCCGGCGCCGTCATCCCGTACGACACCGCCGGGGCCGAGCGCGGCAACGCCCACAAGACCGCCAAGGACGTCGCCGCCTACGACAACGACGCCCGCGCCGTTATCGCCCATCTCCAATCGCGCCCCGACTGCACCGGAACGATCGGCGCCCTCGGCATCTGCCTCGGCGGTCACCTCGCCTTCCGCTGCGCCATGAACCCCGAGATCCGCGCCGCCGCCTGCTTCTACGCCACCGACATCCACAAGCGCTCCCTCGGCAAGGGCATGAACGACAACTCCCTCGACCGCATCCCCGACGTCAACGGCGAACTCCTCATGATCTGGGGCCGCCAGGACCCCCACATCCCCGCCGAAGGCCGCCGCGCCCTCTACGACGCCCTCGCCAGGGCTAACACCACCTTCACCTGGCACGAGTTCAACGGCCAACACGCCTTCATGCGCGACGAAGGCCCCCGCTACGACCCCGCCCTCGCGCGAATGTGTTATGATCTCGTCCTCGAACTCTTTCACCGCCGTCTTGCCGAAGGTGATTGATTGAACGATCGACCTTCTCGTATTTGGTGGGGCAGACATTCTTGTCTGTCCGGGATGGGTGAGTGGGGCTATTCTTGGCCCCCGAACCCATCCCGCTCTTTCATTACTTCAAACCTGTCTAGAGGCAGATTATGCGACGAAAACATGCGTTCACCCTCGTCGAGCTCCTCGTCGTCATCGGCATCATCGCGCTCCTGATTGCCATCCTCCTCCCCGCCCTCTCCAAGGCGCGGTCACAGTCACAATTCGTCGCCTGCGCCGCCAACGAGCGCTCGATCCTCCAGGCCATGATCCTCCACGCCGCCGAGCACCGCGGCTACATGCCAATCTGCGGCCGCGTCTACGGCGCCGCCACCCCCGCCGGCCTCAATGACACCCAGCAGACTCACTACGATTACTACGCCGAAGGAAGCATGTCCCGCCCGATGCCGCTCCCCGCCGCCATCGCCAATTCCCTGGGTGCCACCATCCGTACCGACTCCTGGGCCAACATGCTCACCGACATCAACAGCGGCAAGATCGGCAAGATCTTCCTCTGCCCCTCCGACAAGGAGAACGGTCACCCCACCACCCTCATCGAAGACACTTCCGGCTGGACTCACCCCACGCCCAACCTCCAGCCCATCACCAGCTACGCCTTCAACGAGGCCGCACTCGGCTGGGCCGACGTCGGCGGCGGACGCCCGCCCGTCAACCACAGCCGCCAGCGCGGCAACACCACCCGCTTCCCCCACGCCGCCACTCTCTTCCTCCTCACCGACGCCAAGCCCCGCGGCGGGGACAGCGCGTCGAACCCCTACCAGCTCTATTACGAAGGCGACGTCAACGCCACCCTCGCCGACGTCTACAACAGCCCCGGCGACGGGTTCCTCGCCATCAACGGCCAGCCCGGGCCCGCCGGCAACGGCTCCGGCAAGGCCGGCGTCGGCAGTGGCGAACTCTTCGACAAGCTCCGTCACCCCGGCCGCCGAATGAACGTCGGTTTCGCCGACGGCCACGTCGACGGCGTCGTCATCGCCCCCGGCGACCTAAAAGACATCAGCTTCACCGTCGATTTTCCCTCGAACTGATCGCCGAGACTTCGGATGAAGATCCGAAGCTCGTACTAACTCGCGCAAAGAAGAAGCACCGGATGTACATCCGGTGCTCCGTTCGATCTAACAATCGTATTGACGACCTTACGCGCCGCCGACTTCAACCCGCGCGTACTTCACGAGGGTGAGTCCCTTCTCCTTCAACATCTGCGTGATCGTCCCCTTGTACTTCTGGGCGTTGAAGAAGTCCTGGTCGAGCAGCGTCTTCTCCTTGAAGAAGGCGTTGAGTTTCCCTTCCGCGATCTTGGTAGCGATCGCCTCGGGCTTGCCCGTCGCCTTCGCCTCGTCGATCGCGTAGTTCCGCTCCTTCTCCACCACCGCCGCGTCGATGCCCGAGCGGTCCAGCGCCAGAGGCTTGCTGAACGCGACGTGCCCGCCCAGGTCCGTGATCAGCTCGTCCGTCGCGTTCGCCACGTTCCCGGAGAACTGCAACAGCACGCCGATCTTCCCGCTGATCGCGTAGAGATACATCCCGACGCGCTCGCCGGTCAGAACCGCCGACTTGCCGATCACCACGTTCTCGCCGGTCGTCTGCGACACGGCGGTGAGTTGTTCCTTCAGCGTCTCCGCCGGGTTGGCGGTCGGATTGCACAAGAGCGCCTCGGCCGCGCCCTTCCCCAGCGCCGCCACCGGTTCGCTCTTGGCGGTGAAGTCGGTGTTGCAGTTTACCTCGACCAGTGCCGCCGACTTCCCGTCTTTCGCCGCCGCGCCCGTCACGCGCCCTTCCGACGCCGCGCGTTCCGCCAGCGACGACTTCACGCCCTTCTTGCGGAACTCGTCAATCGCCTTTTCGATGTCCCCCTCCACTTGCGTCAGCATCTTCTTGCACTCCATCATCGCCTGACCGGTCCGGGCGCGGAGTTCGTTAACGAGCTTGGCCGTGATCTCTGCCATGTTGAGTCTCTCCAGATTGCTTCGATGTTCTTGTTATCTAGACAAACCGGGGCGATCTTTCGATCGCCCCGGCCGATTTCATTCGCACGATAGCGGGGACGAAAGCTCAGGCGCCATGTCCGGCCGCCAACGGCTCGGCGGGGGCGTTTTCCACCGGTACGTTCTCCGTCGGCGCCGCGCCGCCGCCTTCGACACCTCGAATGTCTTCCGCCCGGAACGTCGCACGCGCCGACCGCCGACGCGGCTGGCCCGGCTGTTCGCCGCCGTCCGACTTCTCCGCCCGCCCGGTCTTCCCCTCGATGATGCTGTCCGCCAGTTCCTTCATGATCAGTTCGATCGCGCGCATCGCGTCGTCGTTGCCGGGGATCGGCAGGTCGATCGGATCCGGGTCGCTGTCCGTGTCGATCAGCGCGATCGTCGGCACGCCCAGCTTCTTGGCTTCCTTCACCGCGATGTGCTCGCGACGCGTGTCGATGATCACCATGACGCCCGGCATCCGATCCATCCGCCGGATCCCTTCAAGGTTCGTCTTGATCTTGGTCATCTCGCGGTTCAGCGTCGACTTCATCTTCTTCGAGTAGGTCTCGATCTGCCCCGTCTCCCACAGCTTTTCCAGCTCGTCCAGACGCTTGAGGCGGTCGCGGATCGTCTTGAAGTTGGTGAGCGTGCCGCCCAGCCACCGCTCCGACACGTAGTGCATGCCGCAACGCTTGGACTCTTCCTCGACCGCGAAGCGGGCCTGCCGCTTGGTGCCGACGAACAGCACGTCCTTCCCCTGCGACACGACGCTCTGCACCAGCTTCTTGGCGCGAAGCAGACCCTTCACGGTCTCCTTCACGTCCACGATGTGGATCATGTTCCGCTTGCCCGAGATGTAGGGTTGCATCTTGGGATTCCAGCGGCTCACGCGGTGCCCGAAGTGGACACCCGCGTCCACGAGAGATTTCACGAGTTCGGCGGGGGACGTTGCCATGACAGATTCACTCCGAATAAACGGCCTGATGCCGGCAGCCGACGCGACGTCCGAAGGCCAAGACTTCGGGGCCGCTTTAAGGCTTAATGTTGAACGAGGATGTAAAACAATGACCCGCGCGATGCGACGTCCGACTTCGGCCCGTAGGATGCCGAGATGTGCCGCAACGCGGGCGCCTCTTGGCGAGGCAAGCGGGGAACTGTAACGCGGGGCATAGGTTAAATCAAGACCCAACCCCAACCCCCAACAGGCTTTCGCCAACATCTAAATGACTAATGCCAACGCCGGCGGAACCTGTTCCGTGCGCTTGATCTCTTAAACTCGCCCCTGGTTCGCCAGCACCTGCTTGCGAATCTCCGGCCAATCATTCCGCTCCTGCGCCGTCAGGTGCAGCGGCTTGGGTTCGGTCGTGTTCAGCACATGTTGTACGTGCCGTGTGTGCAGCGCGTGCTTATGGTGGTTGTGATGCAGATGGGCCCGGTGCAAATGCTGACGGTGCAATACGTGCAAGTGCAGCCGGTGCATGTGCTGGCGGTGAAGCGCATGCAGGTGCGTCAGGTGGTGGTGATGCTCGCGATGCACCACGTGTAAATGGTGCAGGTGGTTCTGGTGCGGCGTCGCCCCCACCGTCACCGCCGCCGTGACCTCCGGCGCCGAAACCGTATCATTGCCCACCGGCGTCGCCGACATCAACTGCCGCCCTTCTAACGCCTCTAACCCCATAAAACCCGGGTCATTCACCGCCATAATGCGCCTCCACATTGTTCCAGCGTCCTCTGCCGTACCCTAAATGGTCATTCAACCTATCAATGGGACCGTGATGACCGAAATTCGAGATTTGGCGGCGTCAGTTTACGCTATCGCCGGTCGATAAACGAAATGGAATCTCTCCAGGAAGGCCCGTTTTCGTGAAGCAGCATCGCTACGCATTGTGGTTCGGCCTCGCCGTCGGGGTACTACTGGTATTCGCCGAAGTGGTTCTCATCCCCCTGCACGCCGCCGGTCGCGCCCAAGCCCTCCTCGGATACCTCATTGGCGGCCTCCACCTCTTCGAGATCCCCGGCTTCACCGTCTCGGAACTCCTGGGCCTCTGCCCCAACCACACCCGCACCAACCGCGGCTTTATCCTCGCCCTGGTCGTCAACGTCCTCTTCTGGATCATCTCGGCCCTGATCATCAAACGCATCCTGAGGCTCGGTCACTTCAGTGACACAAGCTCGACCGAAACCAACGACTCCGATCAACCCGCCCCCCGATACTCCCGACGCCAACTCCTCGTCACCGGCGGTCGCGCCGCCGCCGCCACCACCGCCTCCGCCATCGCCTACGGCTTCTTCGCCGAGGCCCGTTGGTTCGAAATCTCGCGACAGCAGATCCCTATCAAAGGGCTCAGCCCCGGCCTCAACGGCCTGCGCATCGTTCAACTCTCCGACATCCATCACGGCCCCTGGATGTCGCGCAAATGGGTTCGCCAGATCATTGAGACCACCAACTTCCTCGCCCCCGACGTCGTCGCGCTCACCGGCGATTACGTCTACCAGAGCCTGGAGTACGTCGAGCCCGTCGCCGCCGAACTCGCCCGCCTGTGCCCGCGCATCGGCACCGTCGCCGTCATGGGCAACCACGACTGGTGGGAAAACGGCCAGGTGATGCAGACCGAGTTCGCCCGCCGAAACATCCCCCTGATCGACAACGACCGCTGCTTCGTCACGCCCAACCGCCGCCTCGTCAAGAACGCAAAGGAAGGCCTCTGCCTCGCCGGTGTCGGCGACCTCTGGGAAGACCGCCAGCTTTACGACCCCGCCCTCGCCGACGTGCCCGGCGGCATGCCCCGTATCCTCCTCTCCCACAACCCCGACGTCGCCGAACAACCCGACTTCCTCCAGTCCGGTTATCGCGTGGACCTCATGCTCAGCGGACACACGCACGGCGGCCAGATCTGGCTCCCCGGCGTCGGCGCCCCCGTCACCAACTCCCGCTTCGGCATGAAGTACGCCAAGGGCCTCGCCCAAGGCCCCGCCTGCCCCGTCTTCACAAGCAGAGGCCTCGGCATGACCGTCATGCCCATCCGCCTGGGCGTCCCCCCCGAGATCGCCGTGATCGAACTGATCTCCGCATAGAGAACCACGTCAACTCCTGCGGAGCCGATTCTTCCTGGGATTCATTGGACGCCACAACCTGCCCGCCGATAGAATAGTTGGGTCATGCTGAAGCGCGTTGGATCAAAGCGAAGTCTTATCCCCAAGGGCATAATACCCGCGCGCCGACTCGACCCATCCGAAGTCGGCACCCTCGAAGACAAGGTCATCGGATTGGCCATGCGCGGTAAACTCGCAAAGGCCGGCCGCCGCGCCGCGGCCGCCCAACGGCAAATGGGTCTGCCCGTGACGCTCAAACGCGGGCAGAAGGTCATCAAAGTTTACCCTGACGGACGCGAAGAGACTCTGGCGGAGTTGCCCCGCCCGATCTACGCCCTGCCGAAGGGCGTGCGCGTCATCCGATGAGCGCGCCTCGGCTCCGCATGATCGCCGGCCCCAACGGCTCCGGCAAAAGCACGCTTTTCGACTCGCTCGCCGCCAAATCCCTGAATCTCGGCCACGTGCTGAATCCGGACCAACTGGAAAGGGAGATCGCCGACTCACGGCGCTTCAACTTCGCCCATCACAACATCGAGACCGACGATCGAACCCTCAGGTCGTTCTTCCTCAGTCACAATCTCGGCAACCGACTGCCCGATCCGAACACCTTTGGCATTCGCGACAACACCTTGGAACTCTACGACGAAATCCGCGGCGGTTACTTCGTCGCCGTCCTCGCGGATTTCCTGCGCCGCCAATGGCTCGCCACCGGCCAGACTTTTACGTTCGAGTCCGTCATGTCCAGTCAGGACAAAGTGGACCTACTGGCCCAGGCCCTCTCCCTCGGTTACCGCACGTACGTCTATTATGTCTGCACCGACAGCCCGATCATCAATCGCGAACGCGTCGCCAACCGCGTCATTCAAGGCGGCCATCCCGTTCCGCCCGAGAAGATCGACGCCCGCTACCAACGATCCTTGTCGCTGCTCCCGGCGGCCGTGCGCAATAGCAGCCGCGCGTACCTCTTCGACAATTCCGGTACCGGGCACCGATTGATCGCCGAGTTTGAAGGGGGCACGCTCGTCGCCGCGTCGCGAGAATTACCGGGCTGGTTCGTCAATACGGGTTTATTCCCGCACGATTTATAGCGCACGCAAACCACATCGCAATTTCTTTGACGTCGGATTCTTCAACGGCGAAATCGAACTCGTCGCCTTCGCCGCATCATCCCCGCACCCACCAACCCAAGCACCAAAACGCCCCGTGGCTCCGGCACCCCCGCCGCCCGCGCGAACGCCTCCATCGTCTGCAACTCCGCCGCCGACATCGGCTCCGTGCCCCCGTCCGATCGCTTCCCGTAATTCCGCAACAGCATCACGAAGTCCGCCGTATCCACCAGGCCGTCCTCGTTAAAATCGCCCTGCGACCACCGCGCGTCCGACTTGCCGAAGCCCAGCTCCAGCGCCTGAAAATCGCCGAAGTCCACCACGCCGTTCGCGTTCGCGTCCCCCGGGATCGCCACCTCCCATCCGGCGTCCGCCAGCGCCGCCCAGTCCAGTTGCGTGATCCGCCGCCGCACGCCCGACGGCGTCGTCGGATCCATCAGCGCCACCTGCACCGGACCGCCGACGCCCACCGGACTGTTCATGTTCAGCCAGTGACTGCCGGTCACGTCCGGCGCCACCCCGCCGTTCGCCGCGGTCGCCACCGCACCGGTGAACTTCCCGTTCGACACCAGACGCGCCCACGACGGCTGGCTCGTCGAGAACCCCAGCAGGTGAATCAGCTCGTGCTCCGCCACCGTCAGGAAATCCATCTTGCTCAGCGTCAATCCACCCGGCGTCAGACCGAAGTACCAGTTTGTCGCCGCGTCGAACGCGATCGACCCGCCCCACGGCCCGTAGTCCGTCTTCGTCGCCGCCAACGCCCCCGCCTGCCCGCGCCCCGCCGCGTTGTCGACAAACGTCTGACTCCCGCCCGTCACCGCCGTCCCCGCTCCCGCCAAGCCCAATTCCAACCCCGTCAACAGCCGGCTCCCCACGTACACCTTGATCACGTTCGCCGCGACGTTCCCCAGCCCCGGGTCGTAGTCCGCCACGCCCGTCCCCGGGTTCACGATCCGCGGCGACCACGAGTTCCCACTCCCCGGCGTGATCGCGGTCAGGCTATCGCCCAGCCGATCCGACACGATCTGCCCCGCCCGCTCCATCGCCGCCTGCGCCGCCCGCCCCGCCGCCGTCGAATCGAACAGCCCGCCCTGATCGAGCGAATAGTCGAATGAAAAGATCACCCGCCCCTCCACCCCGCGCGCGGCGCAGCCGAACACGACCGCCGCACCGATTGCGCGGAGCAGCAACCTCGTCGTCAGGGATTTCACACTGCGTCGCACGATCTCGCCCTCCGGGGCGGCCTCCATTCTAGTCGCCAAACCGGACTCGACCACGGATAAAACACGCGCCGCCGAAGGAATCGTGGCCGCCGATTCCGACGAAAGGCCCGTGGCCAGCGTTACCGTCCAAAAACCTCAGGCAAAAAGAAAAAGGGCAATCCGAAAACGGGTTGCCCTTCTCGTTCTTCGTTGGTTGGGTCACGTCAGTGACCCTGTCGCGCGCTTAGTCGCGCCGCGGTCCGCGTCCGCGATCGCCGCCACCGCCGCCCCCGCCACCACCACCGCCGCCGCCGCGCCCGCCACGGCCACCGCGTCCGCCGCCTCCGCCGCCGCGACCACCGCGGTCGCCGCCCCGGCCACCTCCACCGCCACCGCCGCCACCTTCACGACGGAACTCCCCGCGCGGCCGCTCGCCGATCGCGTCCGAGCCACCCCCCTCGTCCACCAGCGGCCCACCCTCGTCGCCGAAATCTTCCTCTTCGCGCCCGCCGCCGCCGCCGCCGCCCTGCGGTTCCGGGTCGCTCTCGCCCAGTTCCTGCATCGCCGCCTTGCGCGACAGCTTAATCCGGCCCGTGTCGTCGATCAGGATCACCTTCACCTTGATCTCGTCACCCATGTTCACCACGTCGGTGACGCGGTTGATGTACCGGTTCGACAGTTCCGACACGTGGCACAATCCGTCCGTTTCCGGCGCGATCTCCACGAAGGCGCCGAATTCCTTGATCGATACCACCCGCCCGGTGTAGATCCGACCCACCTTCACCTCGGCCATCATCGCCTCGACGATGTTGCGGCACTGCTCCGCCGCCGCCGCGTCCACGCTCGAGATGAAGACCGTTCCGTCGTCCTCGATGTCGATGTTGCAGCCGGTGTCTTCCTGGATCTTCTTGATGTTCTTGCCGCCCGGCCCGATCAGCTTGCCGATCTTCTCCGGGTTGATGTGGATCGTCAGCAGGCGCGGCGCGTACTTCGAAATCTCCGCCCGCGGCGCCGGCAGCACGTCCGCCATCTTCTGCAGGATCACCATCCGCGCGTCGCGCGCCCGGTGCAGCGTGTCGCGGATGATCTTGTGCGTGATCCCCTCGGTCTTGATGTCGAGTTGGATCGCGGTCACGCCGTCGCGCGTCCCGCAGACCTTAAAGTCCATGTCGCCGAAGTGATCTTCTTCGCCCAGGATGTCCGTCAGCAGCTCGTACCGATCCCCCTCTTGAACCAGGCCCACCGAGATGCCGGCGACCGGCTTGGTGATCGGCACGCCCGCGTCCATCAGCGCCAGACACCCGCCGCACGACGACGCCATCGACGACGACCCGTTCGACTCCAGGATGTCCGAGATCACCCGCACCGTGTACGGGAACTGATCCACGGTCGGCAGCACCGGCAGCAGCGACCGCTCCGCCAGCGCCCCGTGACCCACCTCGCGGCGGCCCGGCCCGCGGATCGGCCGCACTTCGCCGACGCTGTAGCTCGGGAAGTTGTAGTGCAGCATGAACTTCTGGGCGTACTCGTCCTGAATGCCGTCCACGATCTGCACGTCCGACGACGTCCCCAGCGTCACCGTGCACATCGACTGCGTCTCGCCCCGGCTGAACACCGCCGACCCGTGCACGCGCGGCAGCACGTTCACTTCCACGCTGATCGGGCGGATGTCCGTGAACGACCGCCCGTCCGGACGCACGCCCTTCAAGATCGCCTCGCGGGTGATCTGCTCTTCGACCTCGCTGAAGACGTTGCGAATCATCTTCTGTTGCGACTTCGCTTCGACGATCGACATGTACGACGCGTTGGGATCCGTCGGCGTCGGCGCCATCTCCGCCACCAGGTCGTCCAGGATCTTCTTGACCGCGTCGGCGCGATCCTGCTTGCCCGGTTTGCCCTTGACCTCACGGATCTTGTCCGTCACCCGCGCCCGGATCGCGTCCACGAAACCCGGATCGGGCTGCTTCACGTCGCCGACCTTCGGCCGTCCCGCCTTCTGCTGAAGCTCTTCGATCATCCCGCAGATCTCGACCACCGCCTTGTGACCGAACTCGATCGCGTCGGCGATCTCGTCTTCCTTCACTTCCTTGGCCCCCACTTCGATCATGTTCACGAAGTGCTTGGTCCCCGCCACGACCACGTCCAGGTCGCCGGTCTCGATCTCTTCCTGCGTCGGGTTGACGATGAATTTGCCGTCCACCCGGCCGACGCGCACGTGACCGATCGGCGTGATGAACGGAATGTCCGAGATCCCGATCGCCGCCGACGCCGCCACACCCGCCAGCACGTCCGGGTCATTGACCTGATCGTACGCCAGCGTGTTCAGGTGTACCTGCACCTCGTCCATGAACCCCTTCGGAAAGAGCGGACGCAGCGGGCGGTCGATCAACCGCGCCGTCAGGATTTCCCGATTCGTCGGCCGCCCCTCGCGCTTCATGAACCCGCCCGGGAACTTCCCCGCCGCCGCCCGCCGCTCGCGGTAATCGACTTGTAGCGGGAAGAAATCGATCCCCTCGCGCGGGTTCGCCCGTACCACCGCACCGAACACCACCGTGTCCCCATACTGAACCGTCACCGCCCCGTCCGCCAGCTTCGCATAAGAGCCGGTCTCAATGGAAAGGGTCCGACCGCCGATCTGGCGCTCCACTCGAATCGCTTGCATAAAAATGAATCCTTCTGAGCCCCGAAAATGAATTACCGAATTGCTCGGCCACAGATGGACAAAGGGAAGTACGGATCGCCGATCGCCGCAATTGCCGATTGCCGGATCGAGTCAATCCGCAATCCGCAATCCACAATCCGCAATCAATACCCGCCTTTGTGCATCTGCGCGCCGGCCGGGAAACGTCTCTTCGGGTCGGCAGGGGCCAGAAGCCGCGCGAAGGATCTCGTTTCCCGGGTACAAAATAAATCGGGCACGGCCGTGCCGTGCCCGTGTTGGTCCCAAATAATTTACTTTCGAAGTCCTAGCTTGGCGATGATCGCCAGATACCGCGTACGATCCTCGCGGGTCAGGTACTTCAGTAGCGAGTTCCGCTTGCTCACCATTTTCAGCAGACCCCGACGCGACGAGTGATCCTTCTTGTGCGTCTTCAGGTGCTCGGTCAGTTCCGTGATCCGCTTGGTCAGCAGCGCGATCTGAACTTCCGGCGACCCCGTGTCCTTCTCGTGAATCTTGTGCTCGGACAGGATCTGCGTCTTCTCTTCAGCCGTAATCGACATCGACAATTGCTCCTAGACACCAATCCACCAGGTTCTCGCCGGCGAACGGTCATTTTAGGGTGTCCCGCGCCGCACCGTGCGGCGAAAGGTCGCGGAAGGATAGGGGAATACGCAACTGAATGCAAGCAACCGGTACGGTTGTCCCACGCCCACTTTGCGGGTGCACCGAAGGCACCCTCTTTCCACAACCCTCAAGCGTGGGGAGTTAATAACTTCTCCGCCGTCGCCATCAGCTTGTCCAGTTTGACCGGCTTGGTGAAATACTCATTCGCCCCCAGGCTTTCGGCGTACATCTGGTGCCGCTTCCCCTGGTTCCCCGTGATCATGATCACGTACGGCTTTTCGTTCCGCGGCTTCTTCGCCTTCACCTTCTCCAGCACCAAAAACCCACTCCGGCCCGGCAGCATCATGTCCAGAATGATCAAGTCCGGTGAGTTCTTCTCAGCCAGCTCAACCGCCTTGTTCCCGTTATTCGCCACATCGATCTGAGCCCCCGTCGGCTCAAAGACCGCTTGGATGGTGGTCAGGATGTCCTGATCGTCGTCGACGACAAGAATGCGCTTGTTCTCAAGGATGCTGCTCATGGATGACTCTCCCAGTGGTGGGGAAACCGAACCAGTCTCATTCTAGGCACACCGAATGTCAAGCGATTCCGGGCGGAGCTTGGCTTGGCCGGTTTGACCCCAGACCAATCGTATGTCCCCGCTATCCCCCTGCCGGCTCGCCGTCTATCGCGGGCCATGCGTGAGGTAGAATTGCCCCAATGGCGAGGAAGCCGATGATTCCGCACTGGCGCGCTCGGAATCGTCGTTTTCACGGGACTTAAAATCCGATTGACCGCAAGGTCGTGCGGGTTCGATTCCCGCCGGGGGCATGTTTTTCCAAGGCTTGGCTGGCGGGGGCGCCCGTTATCGTCCGCCGGGCGCGACCGCCGTCGCTCCCGGGAGGTTGCCGGTCGAGCCCATCCTGGCCCAAGCCGAATCGATTACCGCCCGCGTTCGCGCCGACTGGGCCTTGAGCCACGTAATGTAATCCCGACTGGCGTGCAAGCAGGCATCCCGCTTGGCCGCCATTGCCCGGGTGGCGTCCGCCAGTTCCCGTCTAAGTTCTGGGGCCTCTGATTGCCGGGACATCGCGCGGCCCCCGG
>Ga0207674_10004832_pt1 | contig 16142 bp, 14 predicted proteins | sample KBSCornC72_FD_184303 | JGI IMG/M metagenome (GOLD analysis project Ga0207674, IMG submission 184303) | Corn rhizosphere microbial communities from Kellogg Biological Station, Michigan, USA - KBS Corn C7-2 (SPAdes) (version 2) | ecosystem: Host-associated > Plants > Roots > Rhizosphere > Soil ... | reverse complement strand
ACGTAAGAATCGTTACGCAATAATCAATTTTTCAGCCGGTCGTGAAGCCAATTTTGGAATAGTTCACGACCGGCTTTGTTTTTTTAATAAGCAGTTAAACCGCTCGCTGCCGCGGGTGGTACCGACAAAATGATACAAACAGCTGTTAAAGAAGTAGATGTGGTTCGAAATTTTAGGGCAGAGGAGATCTCACGCGGGCTGCTTGAGGCTGCTATCGGGAACACGCCGCTCATCAGGCTTCGGAATGTGACGCGGCACCTGCCGTCTAATGTCGAGGTTTTGGTCAAAGCCGAACACCTTAATCCGGGTGGTTCGATAAAAGACCGTGCGGCGCTGGCAATGATACTTGCCGGCGAGCGTTCGGGTGAACTCACGGCGGGCAAGACGATACTGGATGCAACGAGCGGAAATACAGGGATCGCATATGCGATGATCGGCGCTGCACGCGGTTATCCGGTAACGCTCGCCTTGCCGAAAAACGCGAGCGACGCTCGAAAGCAGATCCTGAAACTCTACGGGGCCGAGATCATCGAAACCGATCCGTTGAACGGTACCGATGCGGCGCAGGCGGTCGCAAGGGATCTGGCGCACTCAGAACCCGATAAGTATTTTTATCCTGACCAGTACAATAACGAGGCTAACTGGAAGGCCCATTACGCCACGACCGCGCCTGAGATCTGGTGGCAATCGCACGGCCGGATCACACATTTTGTAGCCGGTTTGGGGACGACAGGAACGTTCGTCGGAACGACGCGAAGGCTTAAAGAGTTTAACCGTTTTACACAGGCCGTTGCGGTGCAGCCCGATTCGCCGCTGCACGGCCTTGAGGGTGTCAAACATCTCGAAACAGCCCGCGTTCCGGGAATTTTCGACGCCGTCCTGATCGACGAAACGCTCGAGATCGCCACCGAGGACGCACAAGCGATGACGCGGCGATTGCTCCGCGAAGAAGGCTTGTTCGTCGGCCCAAGCTCCGGAGCGAACGTTCTCGCGGCTATCCGGACGGCCGAAAAACAGGACCGGGACGCCGTCATCGTGACCGTGCTGTGCGACGGCGGCGGGAAGTATCTCGGTGAAGAGTTCTGGAACGAAACCCTGTAATGGTCCTGTCCAAATCCCTGTCCAAAACGCTTTTTTCTAAATTTGTAATGCTATTGACGCGGTTTATCCTGTAAAATAGTTTCACGAACGCGTTCGGCGTTTGCTGCATCATAAACGAATGATTCGAAATTGGTTAACTTCCGAATCGGGCATTGCCGCTTCGGGAAAGATCGAACCCGAAACCGGCTCGGCCGCAAAGATCGGCGAGCTGCAGGCCGCGATAGAACGCGTCATTAAAGGCAAATCCGAAACCGTCAAATTTGCCTTGATCGCTTTGCTTGCAAAAGGCCACTTGCTCATCGAGGACGTTCCCGGCATCGGCAAAACGACGCTCGCGAATGCGCTTTCGCGCGCTCTTGAGCTTTCGTTTCAGCGTATTCAGTTCACGTCCGACCTTCTGCCATCCGACGTTATAGGCCTTTCGATATTTAATCAGCAAAGCGGCGATTTTGACTGGAAGGCCGGACCGATCTTTTCGAACATCGTTCTCGCGGACGAGATAAACCGTGCTACGCCGAAAACGCAATCGGCTCTGCTCGAAGCAATGGCCGAGGAACAGGTTACGGTCGAAGGCGTTTCACGCCGCTTGCCGCTGCCGTTCATGGTTGTCGCTACTCAAAACCCGGCCGAGCATCACGGAACCTATCCGCTGCCCGAATCGCAGCTCGACCGTTTCATGCTGCGGCTGCATATCGGTTATCCGGACCTTGCCGACGAGCGAAAGATCTTACGCGACCGCGAAACCACGAACCCGCTGGAACACGTCAGGCCGGTCATGTCGCAGGCCGATGTTCTGGAATTGCAGGAACGCGTGGGCGAAGTGCGGTTCGACGACGCACTGTTGGATTATCTGTTGCAGATCGTAGACGCTACCCGCAAATCAGAGACACTTGAGCTTGGGATAAGTCCGCGCGGAACGCTTGCGCTATTCCGTTCCGCACAGGCTCTTGCATTGATCGAAGGGCGCGATTTCTGCATCGCCGACGACATCAAACGCCTCGTCGTGCCCTGTTTCGCGCACCGGATAATCGTAAACTCGCGCACATCGGGCCTACGCCAACGCACCCGCGAGGCCGAACAGATTCTGAACGACATCCTGGAAAAACAAGTGGTTCCTGTTTAACCCTGTGGATAAAGCAGATGGGCTGTCCCACACTTGTCCCAAGCCGGTCCCACGACCTTTGGGACATGGAAGTGGCTGAAAACACAAGCTTTACAGCATTTGTCCCACGATTTTGCCGAATTTTGAAACAAACTGTGGCACAATGTGGCAAGTTATTGTAAAGATTATGTTTAGCGTATCCGCTCCGCGTAAACGCCGTTGGACAGCGTTTCGGGATGGGCGGGCATCTTTAACAAACTTTTCCACCTGTGGAAATTTCAAAGAACAAGGGCCGGTCGAACGGGCCACTGACTATATCGTATCATGCATTGTCAAGTGTATTATCCACGCAACGACCAGCGCTTTGAATTCAGATAATAAGTGCAGCTTTTGAAAGCCGCGAACGAGGTCGCTCAGGCATTGGCAGCTGTCTCAGCCGGAATGCGGGCGTCGATCCAGCCTTTGATGTCGGCTATGACGGCCTCTTTATCGAGATCGTTCAAGAGGTCGTGAAAATGGCCTTCGTACAGCTTGATGGTCTTATCGGCTGAGCCCGCCGTGTCGTAAAAAAGCTGGCTGCCCTGGAACTTCGTCGCCTTGTCGGCGGTGCCGTGCAAAATTAGAACCGGGATGGTGATTTCTGGAAATTTTCCTTTTAACCTGTCGTCCGCTCGTGCCAATTCGGCGAGTGTCTGGGTCGGTTGGGTTTCGTGTGCGATGAGCGGATCGCCGTTCATTTTCTCGACGGCCGCCGGGTCGCGCGAAAAATCTTCGTTTTTGAGTTTCAGAACATGTGCGTGCGGGAAGACGTGAGCGAGGCCTTTCAATGCGGCAAGCGCGAAATCGGGTGCGGAAGTCTCAAATGCAAAACTTTCGCATATCAGGCCCGCAAGCTCGTCCTGATGCTCGACGGTGTACATGCACGAAACGACGCCGCCCGCGCTGTGCCCAAGCAAAAACACCGGCAACCCTGGGTTTTCCGATTTTGCCATTTCGACGAGGCCCGCAACGTCGCTGACGTAATCTTCAAAGCTTGCCACGTAAAAACGCTCGCCGTCCGATCTGCCGCGGCCGCGCAGGTCCACCGAGTACGCAGCCAACCCATCTGCGACGAATTGCTCGGCAACCCAGTGGTAATAACCGCTATGCGAATTAAAGCCCGGAACGATCGCGACAACGCCGCGAGCTTTGCCCTCAGGCCGCCACGAATATGTTGCTATATTGAGCCCACCGACACCTTTGAATGATGATTCGTTCATTGTTTTCTCCTTAATGTAAAGCCATTGCCCGCGTGAGAGGGATCAAATCCATATTGCTTTTTTTATGACTTTGCGATGTGAAAATGATACTCCTCTTCACGGAACAAATAAAAAAGCCTCTGGCGCAACTTTTCGCCAGAGGCTTTGTAGTTCCTCTATCTTGATGCCTGGACAATGCCCGCAATGCAGCCACCGCTCAAGTGAAAAAATTAAACGCTTCAGCTAAGCCCCCCGGCGACCAGCCAGGTTTCACCGGTGATCCATGCGGAGTCATCAGATGCAAGAAATACGGCCGCGGGACCGATATCTTCAGGTTGTCCGATTCGTCCAAGCGGTGTATTGGCTTCTACATAAGTGCGAAATTCGCTGCCTGGCTGGGTCACACCGCTGGCAGCCGCTCCCTCGGTTTCGATCATTCCGGGACGGATGGCGTTGACCCTTATCTTTCGCGAACCTAGTTCGACGGCAAGATTTCGTGTGACAGTATCAACGGCGCCTTTTGATGCACTGTAAACCGCGGCGTTGGGCAGCGGCTTGGTACTGACAAGAGAGCTGATATTTATTACACTGCCGCCATTTGTCCCAAAGTGCTTTGCTGCTTCCTGCGTCGCGAGCAGCGGGCCAAGCACATTTAAATTAAAGTGCCTGTGAAAATGCTCCTCGCTGATCTCCTCGAGAGGCAAAAACTCATATATTCCTGCGTTGTTTACCAAAATATCCACTCGGCCAAAAGTTTTATTCGTTTCGGCAAAAAGCCGTTCGATATCGGCCTTTTGTGAAATATCAGCCTGTAACGCGATCGCCTTCCCGCCATTGTTCTCGATCTCAGCGACCACTTTGTCGGCACCTTCTTTGCTTGATGCATAATTAACAACCACAAACGCGCCAGCGGCCGCCAAGTGTTTTGCGATAGATGCGCCAATTCCTTTCGATGCTCCGGTGACAACAGCCACCTTTCCCTTTAGTTTACTTGTCGCTTCTGCTATTGAAGCTTGATCATTTGATGTCGTCATTGTATTTCTCCCTTTCTTAGTTTGTTACTTTCCAAGTAACAGTTTAGTTGAAAAAAATGCCTATTTCGCCAAATCCGCGATAACCTCATCCAGAGTTATTTCCGACAGGCTCCTTTCCATCGATGTTTGGACTCGTTCCAAAACCTTGCTCAACGATGGTCGTATACCGCAACTTATCGGACAGGATCGCTGAACCGGATAATCATGTATGGCAAATGCCTGTGGTGCATCAACTGCTTTGTAAATATCGAGCAGCGAGATATCCTTCGCCGGCCGTGCAAGTGCTGTCGAACCACCTTTTCCTGTTGTTGTTTCAATCAAGTTTGCTTTGGAAAGTTTTGCCAGCACGCGCCGAACAAAACTGGGGCTTGTGTTCACACTAGCTGCCAACTGTGATGAGGTGATGTCACGCGACCCGTTACCGAGGCCAGCCATCACATGAACCGCAATTGAAAATTGCGTGCTTACAGCCATAACTGTTACTTTACAAGATACAATTTGAAGCTGTCAAGTATATTTTTTCAGCTTGGTGGCCCAAGTGGAAATGAACTATGTTAATTACGTGAACCTTCGCATGCTCAGTCAGGTTTTTAATCTGCGCGATCTCAGGAATGCGGCGCTGGGTGTGGTCGTGATCTTTGGCGGGGTTGCGTTGTCGCTGCTGACGCTGTATGCGAGCCAGGCGCACGATCCGCGGTTGGCGGGGATCTCGGCGACGGCGTCGCTTGTTTTTGTTCTGCTGATCCTGATATTCGTCGTGCCGCCGCTCGCGCGAAACGCCGGGCGCGAAGCGTCGCAGCTGAACTTGCCGTTCGAGTTCACGCTTGGCGGTGCCATCATGCTCGGGCTGATCGTTGTCGTCGGGTTTTCGGCGTGGAACACGGGCAACAATCTTTTGTTTCTCGTTCTTTCGTTTCTGACGGCGGCGATGGTCATAGGGTTTATCGCCGGATATCTTTCGCTCAAAAAGCTCGATGTAAAAATGCGTTTCCCCGAGACGATCTTTGCCGGTGAGGAAACGCCGATACTTGTCAGCCTGCACAACCGCAAGCGAGTTTTCCCGAGCTTTTCAGTTGTGGCGGAGGTTCGCGGCAAGGAGCGCGAGCGGTCTGCTGTCGCTGCCGATCTCGAAAAAATTCTCGGAAAATGGTTTGCGGAAAGGTTTGCACGACCGCCGATCGTCCGAAGGACGCTCAATTATTTTGTTTTTGTGTCGCGGAACAGCTTTGCCGAGGACAAGACGAATCATATTTTCGAACGGCGCGGCAGATTTTTGATCCGCGATTTTGAGCTTTCGACACGGTTCCCGTTCGGATTTTTCCGTCACCGCCGCCGCCTGCCTGCACGCGAGACAGAGCTGATCGTGTTTCCGAAACTTGCCGAGATCAGCCACGAACTGGAAAATCTGCCGCTCGATGCCGGAAAGCTCGTTGCGAACAAACGCGGCCTCGGCCAGGACCTGCTTGCATTGCGCGATTATCAGCCGAATGACGACCTGCGCCGCATCGACTGGAAGGCGACGGCCCGTGCCCGGCAGCTGATCGTTCGCGAATTTTCAGCCGAGGACGACAAACGCATCACGATTTTTTTCGACACGCGAGTCCCCAGCGAGAGCGCCGCAAAGCTGACACTTCGCGAAAAGATCGAGGTTGAACAGCGAGGAAAAACGTTCGTCGAATCTGAACGGTTCGAATCAGGCGTCAGCCTTGCGGCTTCGCTGCTTTCGTTTTTTACCGAGGAACAGGCCGAGATACGATTGATCATAGACGACGAGTTAGGCGATTTCGGCATCGGCCGGGGACATTTGTATGAATCGCTGAAGCGGCTGGCCGTGATCGAACCGCGATTTGATGCAAACGGCGATGCGAAGAATCTTTTCGAAAAACTCGAAGCGTTCATGGACGAACGCGACAATAGCCACGGCTTTATAATCTCGACGCGGCAATTTCCCTCCGAGATCAGCCAAACCGTAAATCTTGTGTACTAGACGCTTTGGAGACAGACCGTCGTCACGCGTCTGACGGGAACCCGACATTAACCTTGCAGACAGGCCGAGGTTTAATGTATGATAACGTACATTGAAATGATCACATTTCAACCGTTTTATGCGATAGCCGGGGTGAGGACGGTTATCGCAAATTGGCAGGTGCGGTACGCTTCCACGTTGCTTCACCTGCTTTAATTATGCCCTCAGTCCTGCATGATTTGAAAAAAAATTCTATCTAAAATACTCTCGCAGTGTGATGAAAAAACACGTGAAACAGGGTGCGCGGACTGTTCGCGTCGATCACCGTGAAGCCGCTTCGCATTACACGGTCGAGATCGGCAGCGATTTGTTTGACGGCATCGGCCGATCAGTAATGTCAGTTCTGGGCGGTTCCGCGCGCAAAGTCGCGATCATTTCCAATAAAAAGGTCTTTGAGCTTTACGGGGGGCCAGTTGAAAAAAGCCTGAAGCGAGCCGGATTTGAAACCTCGATCTGGCTAATGGGCGATGGCGAGCGGTTCAAGAATCTCCGATCACTCGAGACGGCCCTTGCTTTCTTTAGCGAGTCAAAATTGACGCGAACCGACGCAGTTCTTGCATTAGGCGGCGGCGTTGTCGGCGATCTCACTGGTTTTGCGGCCGCGATCTACCTGCGCGGGATCCGGTTTTTACAGGTTCCGACGACGCTGCTGTCGATGATAGATTCGTCCGTCGGTGGTAAAACCGGCGTAAATTCGTCTTTTGGCAAGAATCTTGTCGGAGCCTTTCATCGCCCGTCCGGCGTTTTTGTCGATGTCGAAACGCTTCGCACGCTGCCGAAAAGGGAAATGACCGCGGGGTTTTGCGAGGCCGTTAAGCAGGCCGCAATCGCCGGCCCGAAATTATTCGATAAAACCGCTAAAGTCCTAAGAAGTAACCATTTAGACGATGAAGAGTTTTCCGAACTGATAAGACAACAGATCGCCTTCAAGGCATCTATAGTCGCGGGTGACGAAACCGAAGACGTTGCCCGCACCGATCCCAAATCAAGAAAAATTCTCAATTTCGGCCACACGCTCGCCCATGCGCTCGAAAAAGTAACCAATTACCGCTATTTTAAGCACGGCGAGGCTGTCGGCTGGGGAATTTTGTTTGCCGCAAATCTTTCTAAAAAGCTTGATATTTTTGACCAACATGAATTAAAATTGTTGTGCGATGTTGTGCGCATGGCCGGACCGCTTCCAGCGATCGACAGCATCGACCCGCAGAAGATCGTTGAGGCCTTTCAGTTCGACAAAAAGGTCGTCGGCCGACAGCCTCAATGGATCTTGTTAGAGGGAATCGGAAAACCGGTGATCGTTCCGGGCAACCAGATTCCGATCTCCGCTATTGAGCAAGTCCTTAGAACCATATCGCAATAATCGATCAACGGGACATCTATTTAGTTGAGGAGTTTACCAACTATGAAAAGACTCGAAAAAAATCGCACGTCCGAACGCGGGAGCGCCGGCATGAAAGCGTTGATGGTCATCGCCGTGCTGCTGATCGCGGCCCACGCCGGTTTTAACTATGTACCGGTTGCGTACGACGGTGAAAATTTCAAACAGGAAATGCAGACCGCAGTTGTCAATGGTATGGCTTTGCCGCCAAGTGTAAAGCCGGTTGAGTCGATCACGGCAAGAATAAAGAGAGCCGCTGCTGACAACGGTGTCCCGGCGGATGCTGTGCTGGAGGTCAAGCCTGTCGGCAATGTCGTCCAGGCCCATGTCGTTTATTCGAAACAAGTCGGATTGCTGCCGTTCGGACTATACAACTACACCTACAACTTCGACTATACTGCTAAGCCGGCAGGATATTTAATGAAGGAAAACTGAGACCGAGTTTTAGGATCTATCAGACGGCCGCCAAAGCTTCACGAACTTTGAGCGGCTGTATTTGTATGAGATTTTCGGGTGCGTCGGCAAGCCATGTCGACGGGCAAACGCCGCACGTCGTACACTTTTCGACCGCCGGGCAGGGCAGGCTCGAAAGCGAAGCCTGCGATTTTTCGTGCTCCGATCTGAGAAATTCGTACGAGAGTCCAGTATCGATGATCGACCACGGCAGGAATTCATCGTATTCGCGGTTGCGCGAAGTGTGAAACGCGGCATCGACGCCGGTTTCACGCAACGCGCGATCGATATCGCCGCCTAACGATGCGGCACGGTCGATGATTTTTGCGACCGTTCTGTCGCCGGATGAGAACAACGCCTGTTCGTGTGCGATGCGCGCGGACATAAAACGCACATCGACGTTCGGAATTCGCGAAAGGCCTTTGCAGACATATTTTATCCGGCGTTTTAATTCCTTTTCATCACAGATGCCGTCCCACTGCAGCGGTGTATTCGGTTTAGGCACAAACCCGTTCAGCGATGGGATTATCTTACCGGCTCGGCCAAATTTCCTTCCGGATTGGAGCATTCGATCTTTGATGCGCTCGACAAGAACGAATATTTCATCGAGGTCTTCCTGCGTCTCGGTCGGTAATCCAACCATCATATAAAGCTTGATGGTCAGCATCCCACGATCGAAAACCGCGCCGCAGATGTCAACGATCTCGTCGTTCGTCAGATTCTTGTTTATCACGCGTCGGAGCCTGTCGGAACCGGTTTCGGGCGCGACGGCTATCTGCTGATCCCTGGATTCGACAAGTGCGTCCAGCAACTCGTCCGATATCTGGTCGAGCCGCAGGCTGGAAACCGAAATGCGATAATCCATCGCACGGAGCTCTCGTAATATCGTCGAAATCTCCGGATGATCGCAAACAGCCGTCGAAACCAAGCCGATCTTGTTCGTTTTCGCACGCCATTCGCGGGCCTTTGCCAAAATGTCTTTCGCCGGAACGACACGCGGCGGATAATAGTTATAACCTGCCCAACAAAAACGGCAGCCCTGCGAGCACCCGCGCGAAATCTCGACCAGCAATCTGTCGCCCATTTCGGCCTCCGGTGACCAGACGGACGTCGAGGGGCAAAAAATGTCCTGGTTTTTCAGAAATTCGGCAAGCTCATTTTCACCGCGTTTCAGCGCCCGCCGCAGCGTGCCTTCCTTCGGATTTACAGCCGCCAACGCACGTCCTACGCGTCGCGGCACATCGCTGGCATTCGGCAGGTAATCGAAGATCGTTCCGTCGTCGTTGTAGATCACATCGTACAAAGACGGCACGTAAAACCCTCGACCGATACGCGCAAGGCTGAGCAGGATATCCTCTTTCGATTCGTTTTCGACGATGGCATCGACAAGCTGGAACGCAAGTATCTCTCCCTCGCCGACGGCGATAACGTCGGTAAAATCGGCGATCGGCTCCGGATTTAAGAACGACGCTGCTCCGCCCATCACAACTAGCGGATGAAAATGGTTTCTGTCTTTCGACCAGACCGGAATTCCCGAAAGCTGCAGCATCCGGGCCATATTCAGATAATCGGTTTCGAACGAGATCGAGAACGCAACTACGTCAAAATCCCGCACCGGCGTCTGAGTTTCAAGCGACAGCAGCGGCGTGCGCGACCGCTCATACTCCTTCAGATCGTCCGCATCCGGCAGAAAAACGCGTTCGCATTGCACATCGGGGATCTTATTGAACAACTCATACATCGTGTGCAGGCCAAGATTTGCCATGCCGATGGCGTGCGTGTTGGGATAGCAAAGCGCGATGCGTAAGCCGGCGCCGCGTTTCAGCGTAAAACCATCTTCGGTCGCGAGCTTTTTCTTATAACTGTCTATGATTCGTCTGCTCATTAAATGCAATCGGTAAGCTTAACAGAAAATACCGGCTGTTCCAATTAGAAACTTCCGGTATCGATCTACGAAATCGTCCTATAAATCTAGTCTAAGGGTTCGGCTTATCCGAATTATCGTCATCGCTGTCAGAATCTTCATCGTCCGAGTCGTCGTCATCTGCGTCACTTCCGTCTCCGTCTTCGACGTCGAGTGACGATGAAACTGCATCTGCCGCAGTCGACGAGTTTTGCAGCAGAGCATCGAAATATTTGAGTAACTCCACCGATAGCGAGAAAGGGAATATCAGCGAAAACGAAAACATAGTTTCACTCCATTCTTATTTCTTCTTTTTACCGTCATCGTCGCCCGGCGGAATGTAGAAGGGCCGATGCTGCACGACGTAAGCCTTGTCGTCGTAGTTACCGTCGCCGTCAACATCGACCTTTACGTCAAGCTTGTATTTCTTGCCTGCCTGGTGCGGCGTCGTCAGGTCGTACGCAAGGTTGTACTGGCTGCGAAGCAGGCCGTTGATCGTGTTCAAATAGGCCGGGATCTCGCTTTCGAACGTCATCGCGAAATGCATTCCGCCCGATTCCTTGGCGAACGTGTTCATCGTATTTTGCGCCTGCAAAAACGTTAGTCGGCCCGGAACGCCGGTCAACGAATCGGTCGGGCCCAGGTACGGTTCGTATTTTTTGTAGAACAGGTTGCCGGTGCTGATGATATAGATAGGAATGCCCGATTCCTGAATGATCTTTCGAATGTCGCCGTAGTTGATCTTGCTGAATGTATCGATGCCGGATGCGACAAGAATGATCGCCCGGCGCTTGGCTTTGACATCGACCATGCCGCCGTATTCGGCGGTATGTTCTTTTGAGTCTTCGAGCACGACCGAATCCCCTTTGCCGCCGACAAGGGCAAACTTCAACGAATCGAAAAGATTGTTTTCCCGGAACGCCGGCTGGTTTCGCAGCAGTATGTCGATCGTCTGGCGAATGCGGTTCGGGTCGTTCGTAAAGTCCGTGATAGGCGTCGGACGGATATCGAATGCTATGACCGAGGCATAATCGTTTGGCGGCTTGATGAATTTCGTAAGAAACTGCGCAACGGGACGAATCACTTCGTAGGTTCCCGGTTCGAAATAACCTCCGGCGGCGGAACCGAAAAGCTCGGTCCATTTGCTGTATTCGACGACGAGCGTGACGGTGATGGGCGAGTCAGGCGTTGAAAATTCGGAAATGGGCTGTTTTACGCCGTCCTCAAAAACCGCAAAATTTTCCTTCTTAAGTCCGGTGATGATCTGCCCGCTTTTTTTGTTATAAACGACCGCGTCGATGTTGACGATATTCGTTTGTACCTTTTCAACCCCGGGTTCCTCGATGGCGTTCTTTTCGGCTTCGGCGCGCTTCTTTTCTTCCTCGGCCTTTTTCAGCTCTTCTTCGGTCGGTCGGCGGTTCTTTTTCTGATTGCCGGTCGTCGGCTCAGGCCGCTGCGGCCTTGATTGGGCAAGCGCCGTAAATTGAAGAACACACAATAAAAAGGCTGTTGCGGCGAGCAACACGAGAGGAATACGGACAGATCTCATAGTAGTTTTCCTTAAAGAAACTAATGTTTAGATACAAATTGTCCGCCTTTGGTTGGATTTAAGCAAGAACGAAGGAGCGCAGACACTCCTGTTCGCCTGCGTTCCGCGCACGAAGTGCGAAAGGGACATCGCCGCCTCTCGAAATTGAAGGGTTACCTACGGCGTTCTTGCGTCGTGCCGACGCATGCGGACAAGAGTGTCCGCCCCCAGCTACTGGCTGATCTCTATCTTCACGTCAAACGTACCGCTGTTGTCGCTAAGGTTGCCCTCGTTGACGCCGAGGAACAGGGCGCCGTCGCGAGTCGCGGTAAATTCACGCTCTGAGCCAACGTAGATAAAGTCGTTGTTGTCGTCGCCGATAACGGCGATCAACGCTCCGGTCGGCACGCTTTTCATCAGTTTCGAATCATCATTTATGGTGTAGGATCCGGATGCCGACGTTTTGTTGCCTCCGCCAAGCGAGATCTCGCCGTCGGCCGTGATGTGAATTTTCTGGCCCTTGCGGACGACCCAGCCGCTGTTGGTCCAGCCGTTGTTCGTGTTGTCGCCAAGAACCTTGACGTTGATCGCGACGGGTTTCGTCGCCGATGAAGCCGGCTTGGACGCCGTCGTTGTCGTTACTGCGGGTTGTTCGGCCGGGGTGCTGACGGTGTCATCGTCGGATGACGTTGTTTGTGTCGTCTGCGTAGGCTGCGGAGCCGGTTTTTGCGGTTCGGGAACGGTTATCTTGGCCGTCTGCGCAGGCTGTGATCTCGGCAGGTTGTCAGTTACGCGAACGGTCGGAGCTTTTCGCGGTGTGTCTGTATCTGTACGCTGCGAAGTGTTCGAAACCGGTCGCGAATACTGTGCAGAGCTATCGGCTATTTGCCGGGAATCGAACTGGATCGATTCGATTTCCGCCGCCGTGAATGTCATTTGACGGCGACGCGGGCCTTCGCCAAATGCCACGATAAAAGTGCCGTTGTCAAAGCTGACGATCTGCCCTTTGATGATGCCGCCGTCCTTCAGGCGGATGGTGTCAGCAAATGTGAACGCCGAAAGCGAAATGATAAGCGACGAAACGGAAATGGCGCGAAACAGCTTTGATTTGAAATACATACCTTCTCCTTTGGCGAAAACTCAGCCGGGAAATTGATGCTAAAATAACTTGTTTAGTTGTTAAATATTACCGAGGGAAGAGTTCCGCAAAAGATTATACTACATAATGCAAGAACAGGTTTTGGGTTTTTGGTCTTCGGTCTTTGTTCCATGTGCCCGTCAATCGGCTGAGATCCGCTATTCCGAGGCCAAAAACTAAGACCTAAAATCAAAAGCCAATTCCAATGACTCAAATCAACACTAACCGCTCGTGGCTTATTGTGGCCGTTGCGACATTCGGCCTGATCGTCAGCAATGGGTTGTCGATAGGCGGTATCCCGGTGTTTTACAAAGGCATCCAGGACGACCTCATCGCGCGCGGGGCGATCGAGGCCGCGCATGCTCAGACGTTCATTTCAAACTGCGCCAATATTACTTTTTTTATGTCCGGCGTGTTTTCGATGCTCGGCGGATGGCTGCTGACGCGGATCAGTTTAAAGTTTCTGATGATTCTAGGCAGCATAGCGCTTGGTGTCGGCCTGGTGCTACACGCCGAAGCGACGACGGTCGAAACCATTTATTTTTCGCGTTTTCTGATGGGAGCCTCGCTGGGATTTGTCGGCGTCACACCGAGCGTCGTTCTGGTTTCAAACTGGTTCGATAAAAATCGAGGTACCGCGCTCGGCATCTTGCTTACCGGAACGAGTTTGGGCGGTGTGACAATTCCATTTGTCGCAACACCGCTTATCAACGCTTATGGCTGGCGGACCGCGATGCTTCTGATCAGTTTGCTCGTCTGGCTGCTGTTGCTGCCCGCGATCGTCTTTTTTGTGAAAGACAGGGAAGCGAGAAACGACGAAGCGGTTGTCGAAGACGGATTCACATTGACCGAGGCGATCAGAACCCCGATCTTCTGGGTCTTTGGGTTGTGCGCGGCGTTGGTGTTCTATCCGATCTTTGTCACAAGCCAGCAGTTTATTCTTTATCTGCAATCGCCAAAGATCGGCGTTTCGCTGACGATGGCCTCGTGGGCGCAGTCTGCGTTTTTCGCGGCAAGCGTCGGGGGCAAGTTTTTATCCGGCGTCATTAGCGACCGGTTTTCGTCGACCAAAGTGTTGTTCCTGTTTTGCCTGCTGATGTTTGCGGCAACGCTTGTGCTGTTTGACCTTTCAGCGTGGACTGCCCTCGTATTCCTGCTGCCGTTCGGGCTTGGTTACGGCGGAACCTTTGTTCTGCTGCAGCGGCTCGCGGCTGATTATTTTGGACGCCGCGAATACGGCAAAATTCTCGGTACGATCGTCATGCTCGAAATTATCGGCGCGGCAATCGGCGGCCGTGTAACCGGAATTCTCGCGGACCGCGCCGGCGGAGATTATACCGTAGCGTTCTACGGCGTCGCCTTTGCCGCGTTGGGTGCGTTTGTTTGTGCTGCGTTGTTGAATGTGATGAGGAAAAAGATGACAGAATCTTAGAAGGGCTCGAAATTTGCAAGAATCTCACTCTGTCTTCGTTCCTGTAAGTGGCCGGCAAATTTGGGCCAATATTTCTATGAACTTCGAACAGAGGGAAACACAAATGAAAAAACTCCTTACAAACATCACTATTCTGATCATCGCCGTTATCGGAATTTTTAGCCTGTCGGCAGCGGCGCAGGTAAATCGTCTGAATGGCGAACAATGGAACTTGACCCACCTGAACGGACAACCAGTCCGGAACACCAGGGCTTTTATTGAAGTAAACACTGATAACAAAAGACTTACCGGCAATGCTGGGTGTAACCGTATATTCGGGTCGGTGACCGCGAACCGCAACTCGATCGATTTTTCGGGTATAGGCTCAACGCGCATGGCGTGTACCGATCGAGGCGTGATGCAACTCGAAAACGAATTGCTTCGAACGCTCGAACGCGTTACAAGTTATCAAGCGAACGGCCGAGTGCTGAAGCTTTTCCGCGGACGACGGATCGTGGCGCAGTTCAAATCGTCCGACCGTACGGATGACAACGACGGGCCGCGTAACGGCCGTCTTGAGGATAAGAGATGGGTTCTCGATGAGATCAAGGGAAGCCAGATCCCGAAGGTACGCGAAACGGCATTCATCTCATTCGATGCGGCAAAGAAAAGCGCGGGCGGTAACACAAGCTGCAATGCATTTGGCGGCAGCTATACGGTGAACGGCAGCAGGCTGAGAATTTTTGACATTATCCATACGATGCGGGCCTGCATCGAGGACCAGCGGATGAACGTCGAAGGCGGAATGCTCAGCGGTTTGCAAGATGCTAACCGGTATGAGATTCGCGGAAACAAACTCTATTTATATCGCGGAAGCGAAGTTTTATTGGAATTTCACGGCGAGAGGAAATAAAAAGCGCACTCAATAATTTAAATGTGGAACGTTCCACATTTAAAAAGATGTGCTGTGTGTGAAACGCTTCATCGATCCTGCCTGCGGTGGCAGAAAGCCCAAAACCTCCTTTATATCAAAGGGTTCATCGGCCGCCTTAAAACCCGCTACCGCAGGTGGTGCCGACTTATCGCGCATCCGCCTTCGGAAACATCACGCGTTCAGGTTCGGCGTTGAGGTTTTTCAGCATTTTCTTGATCAAACGCGTTTTCACCTGGCCTGAGCGTCGCGGCTCGACCAGATAGCGAATTATCGCTTCGAGCCACGTATTTTCATTTACTCGGAAAACGACTGCCGGATATTCTTTGACCTCGAGTTCATCAACCGGCGTTTGCGCCAAGAGCTCGCGATAGGTCCGAACGTGTTCCATCATCGCCTCGCCGATCTCTTCGGCGGCGGTTTCTCGCATCACCTTCGCGACGAATTCGAGATCGCTTTGATAGGCGATCTGAAATTTGATCTCACTCCAGACATAAGGAAAAAGCGGCCACGAATAGTTGTATATGATCGAATTCAAAACCTTTGAATTGGGAAATCTGATAATACGGCCGCTCGGATGATCGGTCGAGAGAACCCCGCCGAACTCCCAAAGTGTTGTGTCCGTGTAGCTTACGTCGATAACATCGCCGGTGGCATCGTCGATCTTTATGCGGTCGCCAACCTGGTAAGGCACTTTCGCCAAAATATAGATCCAGCCGATGAAACTTGTGATAGGCGCTTGCAGAGCGAAACCAAGAACGAGCGAGATCAAACCGAATGAGACGAACGCCGTGTACCAGCTCGCGAATAAAACCGACAGCGCGATCAGGAAAATGCTGACCGCCGTGATCAGCGTTATAACCCGATTGAGGTTATAGCGCGCGACGTTGCTTTCGAGT
>Ga0207674_10004830_pt1 | contig 16143 bp, 16 predicted proteins | sample KBSCornC72_FD_184303 | JGI IMG/M metagenome (GOLD analysis project Ga0207674, IMG submission 184303) | Corn rhizosphere microbial communities from Kellogg Biological Station, Michigan, USA - KBS Corn C7-2 (SPAdes) (version 2) | ecosystem: Host-associated > Plants > Roots > Rhizosphere > Soil ... | reverse complement strand
GACGATCAGGCGGTAGCGTCCGGTTCCATTTCGCCCGGGCCGGGCTCGGAGTCACCCTGGCCAAGGACGGCCAACAGACCCAGGGCAGCGATCACGGCACCCGCATCAACCGAGACCAAGTCCTGCTCGAAGCAGGAATGTGACACACGCCGACGAGGTCGCAGCACTCGGATGCGGATCTCGGCCGATCATCCGACCGCTCGCTTCGTGAACGATCGCACACCGACCGCAGTCAGGAGCGCGGCGAAGACTGCGACCACGGCGAGGCTCAGCCCCGCCGATGCTGCGGTGCTGTTCATGTGCCAGATGCCGTGTAGTCCGGTCGGGTCGTCGAGGAGTCCGTAGCGGACGAGCGCGAGTGCGTGGGTGAGCGGCAGGAAACGCGCGAACCATGTGAGGAACCCGGGCAGCGCGCCGATCGGGAAAAGCGAGCCTGCGAGGAACCAGGGAACGATCGCGATTGCGGGGACCCGGCCGACGTACTCTTCGGTGCTCGGGACGCGTGCGGCGAGCGTCTCGGCCGCGCCGTACATCGCGATCGTGAAAAGCGCGGCGGCGGCCAGGAACCAGACGAACCCCGTCGTCGTGATGTCGAAGTGGATGCCGCGGGCGCGAGCGACGACGAGCAGAACGGTGATCTGCAGGGCCGTGATCGCAAACGCGACGATCAGGTTCGACAGCACGAGTAATGCGCGCGGGATCGGCGCAGCGAGCAGTTCGCGTTGGGCACCCGACTCGCGATCGACGAGTACGCCGATTCCGGCGAACATGGTGTTCAGCGGGATCAGCAGTCCGATCGTGCCCGTGGCGACGAACCCCTCATAGGACGCGCTCGTGTGCAGCGCCGTTTTGAGCGCTGGGGCGATCACGAGGGCAAACAGGATCGGGGTCAGAAGCGGCACGACGAGCTCGCGCGGCGTGCGGGCGCTCAGCTGGAACCGGCGCCGCGCGAGCGTCGCGACAGGCCCGAACGGGCTCGTCTTCGCGGCGGGGAGGGGAATCGCAATCTCGGGACTGGTCGCAACCATGGTGTCTCCTCTTCTCTTTAGGCGGCCAGTGCGAGCTGGCCACCGGTTAGGTGCAGATACACGTCGTCGAGCGTCGGCTCACGTGCGCCGATCGCACTGATGCGCACACCTGCCGCTTCGATGCCGGAGATCGCGTCGGCGGCTGAGCGGTTGCGCAACGGGATCGTCACGGTCGCGCCGACCGAGAACGCGTCGAGGCCCGCGATGCCCCGACGGCGGAGCAGGTCGAGTGTCGCGCCGGCGTCGTCGTGCGTGCGCAGCTCGACGATCTGATCGCCGAGCTCAGCCAGCAGCGCCGAGGGGCGGTCGAGTGCGACGATCCTCCCTTCGTGCATGATCGCGATCCGGTCGCAGAGGCGCTCGGCCTCGTCGAGGTAGTGGGTCGTGAGCAGGATCGTCGTCTCCCCGGCATCCCGCAGCCCGGCGATCACGTCCAGAAGCTCGACGCGGATCCGCGGGTCGAGCCCGACGGTCGGCTCGTCGAGGAAGAGCACACGGGGACGCGAGACGAGCGCTCGTGCGATCTCGAGCCGCCGGCGCTCGCCGCCGCTGTACGTCCCGACGGCGCGGTCGATCAGCTCCGTGAGGTGGAGCGCCTCGGCGAGGTCCGCGGTGCGGTCGGCGGCTTCGCGCGCGTCGACGCGCCAGAGGCTCGCGTGGGTTGCAAGGTGGTGCCTTCCGGTCAGTGCGCGGTCGACGACTGCTTCCTGGAAGACGACGCTGGAGAGCGCGCGTGCTGCTCTCGGCTCGGTGGCGACGTCGAAGCCATGCAGCGAGGCATTGCCGCCCGTCGGCACGATCGTCGTCGTCAGCATGCCGACCGTGGTCGACTTGCCGGCGCCGTTCGGCCCGAGCAGGCCGAAGACCTCGCCAGGCTCGACGTCGAAGCTGATTGCGCGCACCGCCTCGACGCCGCCGGCGTACGTCTTCGAAAGGGACCGTGCTTCGATAGCGTGGTTCGTCATGAGTTACCTCCTGGGTGTCGGCGACCGCGCCGGCGCGGCCGCCCAGTTCTGTTCGTAGGCGAGGAGCGTCATCAGGTTCAGGCCCCAGGCTCCGGCGACGAAGGGAAAGAGGACGATCAGGCCGGCGAGGGCGCCCGCGAGGCAGCCGATCATCGCGATGATCAGCACGGCGTTGGCCGCATGGAGAACAAACCTGATCACGCGGCCTCCCGAACGGCGTCCGGCTCGACGACCGCGGCCGGAGGTTCGATGGCGAGACGCGGCAGCCGTCGGTCGGCCCAGGCGGGGAATGCCCACGTCGCGCGGCCGGTGAGCTGGAGCACAGCCGGAAGGAGGATCGAGCGGATGACGACGGCGTCGAGCAGCACCGCGGTGGCAAGCGCGAGCCCGAAGAGCTTCAGGATGTGGTTGTCGCTGCCGGCGAAGGACCCGAAGACGACGACCATCACCAAGGCCGCGGCGGTCACGACGCGGCCGGTCCGCACGAGTCCCTCGCGCACCGCGACGGAGTGCTCCGCGCCGTTTACCCACTCTTCATGGATGCGCGAGACGAGGAACATCTCGTAGTCCATCGAGAGGCCGAAGACGATCGCGAACGCGATCACCGGGATGAACGCCTCGACGGGGGAGCGGCTGACCCCGAGGATGCCCGCACCCCACCCTCGCTCGAACACGGCCTGCACGACGCCGAGTGAGGCGCCGATCGCGAGCAGGTTCATTGCCGCCGCCTGAACCGGGATCACGAAGGAGCGGAAGACGAGCAGGAGCAGTAGTGTCGAGAGGAGGATCACGATCCCGATGAAGAGCGGCAGCTTCCTCGCGAGAACGTGTGCAAAGTCGACCTGGGACGCAGTGAAGCCGCCGACGTAGACGGTGAGTCCCGTGCCGGCCGCGACCGGTGGGATCACATTGGAGCGCAGGTGCTTGACGAGGTCGTAGGTGCGCGAACTCTGTGGCGAGCTCGCGGGGAATACCGTCACCGACGCGGTGTTCCTGGCCTGGTTCCAGACGGGAGTGCCGACGGAGGCAACGCCGGGTGTCCGGGCGATCGCGGCGCGAAGAGCGCCGAGATCTCCGCGGCCGCTGCGCGGGAGCTCGACGGCCAGCTGCAACGGCGCGTTGAACCCGGGACCGAAGCCGCTCGTTAGAAGGTCGTACGCCTGTCGCGTCGTCGTGCTCGGGCGATCGTTGCTCGCGTCGCTCGAGGCGAGTCGCAAGCCGAGGGCAGGCGCGGCGAGCAGGAGCAGGAACGATGTTGCGAGCACGGCCGCCGCCAACGGGCGGCGCTGGATCGCGCCGATGAAGCGACGCCAGACCGTGCTGTTCGTGCTCGCGCGGCCACCAATCCTGCGGCCGGCGAGGGAGAGGAGCGCGGGCAGCAGAGTCAGCGACGCCGCGAGCACGAGCAGCACGGTGAGTGACGTGGCGAGCGCGACGCCGTCGAACAGCCTGACGCCGACGAAGAACAGGCCGAGGACCGCGATCACGACCGTGATGCCGGCGAACGCGACGGCTCGGCCGGCGGTGTTCATCGCCTCGACGACCGCGGCGTCGACCTCGCCGTTGTTTCGACGCAAGGCGTCGCGGTACCGCGTGACGACGAAGAGCGCATAGTCGACGCCGACACCGAGCCCGATCAGGAGCGCGAGCTCGGACGCGAAGTCCGGCGTCGGAAGCGCGTGGGTCAGCGCCGCGATCAGCCCCATGCTCGTCCCCAGGCCGAACAGCGCCGTCAGGATGGGCAGGCTCATCGCGAGCAATGAGCCGAAGCTCAGAAAGAGCACGACCATCGCCGCGGCGATGCCGATCAGCGTCGCGGCGCCGAGGGTGGGCCGCTGGGTCTCTTCGATTGCGCTGCCGCCGAGAGCGACCGCGAGGTCACTCATGGCTGCTCGCTTCGCCGTCGCGATCACACGCTCCACAGCGGCGGTCGGCAATGCATCCCCGCGCTCGTCGAACGAGACGAGTGCGAAACCGGTCGTCCCGTCATGCGAGATTGCGTGTGCGTCGGCGAACGGGCTCACGACGGCAGTGACGTGTGGAAGGAGCGCGATGGTCTTCAGCGCCTGCTCGATCCGTGCCTTCGTTCGCGGCGCCGCGAGGGCGCGGCCACGCGAGTGGAAGACGACCTGATCGACGTCCCCATCCTGGGCCGAGAAGCGTCGGTGCAGCAGATCGGCCGCGCGCTGCGCATCGGTGTGTGGCAGCGTCAGGTTGTTGTCGAACCGGTTTTTCAATGAGGTCGCCACTCCGAGCGAAGCGACCAGGGCGAACAGCCATACAGCGATCACCGCGCGGCGGTGCGTCGTGGAAAAGCGGGCGAGAGTCTGCATCGAGAGGTCTAAGCTCCTTGCGGGTCAAAGGGCGGTTGTCACAACGGCCGCGTCGTGCTCGTCATCTCTCATGACGGATGCCGACGAAGGGATGTGACGCATGGACGAGCGCGAAGACCTCGATTGGCTGGCTGCACAGTTCGAGGAGCACCGGTCCCAGCTGCGCACGATTGCCTACCGGATGCTCGGGTCGATCAGCGACAGCGACGACGCCGTGCAAGAAGCGTGGCTGCGGCTCAGCCGGACCGGCGGCGGCGCGGTCGACAACCTCGGCGCGTGGCTGACGACCGTCGTCGGCCGGGTTTCGCTCGACATGCTCCGTGCGCGCATCGCGCGGCGCGAGGACTACGTCGGGTCGTGGTTGCCGGAGCCGATCGTGACGACCGACGATTCGGCCTCACCCGAAGACGAGGCGCTGATTGCCGACTCGGTCGGGCTCGCGCTGCTCGTCGTGCTGGAGACGCTGACGCCGAGCGAGCGACTCGCGTTCGTCCTGCACGACATGTTCGCCGTGCCGTTCGACGAAATCGCCGCGATCCTCGACCGCAGCCCGGCCGCCGTCCGCCAGTTGGCGAGCCGCGCCCGCCGCCGAGTTCGCGGAGCACCTCTGAACGCGGAGGCGAGCCTCGACGATCAGCGCGCGCTCGTCGACGCGTTCCTCGCCGCGTCGCGTGAAGGCGACTTCGAAGGACTCGTTGCCGTGCTCGACCCGAACGTCGTCTTCCGTGCCGACCGCGGCGCAACGAGCGTGCGCGCCCGGCCGCCGATCGTCGGCGCGGACGCGGTCGCCAAGCGGGTGCTGGCCGAGGGGAGCCCGTTCGCGGCGCTCGCACGCCCCGCGCTCGTCAACGGCGGCGCAGGCGTCGTCGTCGGGGGGCCGGGGAGGCCGTTCGCCGTCGTCAGCTTCACCATCACCGGCGGCCGGATCGCCGCGATCGACCTGATCACCGACCGCGCGAAACTCAATCGGTTGATCGGCTAGTCGCGAACGCGAGCCGGGAAGTGCTCCTCAGCAACCTCGAGGAGCAGCCGATGCAAGACCTTGCGCTCGCCTTGCGAGGCGACCAGTCGAGTCGAGTCTGCAGGGGATGTGATCCGGCGTCCGTCACGCATCAGCGCGTGCACGCCGAGGATCGGCGACCTCGACTGATTCCTCACCCGTAAGGCTGGATCGTCGCGCTGAGCACGCGCCAGCGGCCGTGATAGCCGTCGCGAACCGTGGTGATGAACAAGCCAAGTCGTGAGCTGGCTCGGTCATCACCCTGCGGTGCGTAGGCGACGACGAGCAGCCGGTGCAGTCGCGGGTCGCGGCGGTCGAACGTCGCCTCGGGCCACCGTCTCGCAGCCACCAAGATGTTCTTGCCAGGCTGACGGGCGACGAAGTCCCGCGCGGCCCCCAGAGGCGTGCGAAATGATCGGCGCGTCGAGCTTCCGGTCGGGAACACGCGAAGCAGCCAACGCTCGGAGGAGAGTCGAATCCGACCGTGATCGAGCCGGAGCTGCAGCCGGTAGATCCCACGGAGCGCGGGGGCCGGCAGCACGCCGAGCCACGTGCCGTGCACCAGCCGCAACCGTTGCCACCGATACGGAGTCCACTCGTATGCCAAACCCGAGCTGTCGATTGCCCCGAGGAGGCGCACCTCGGCCTGCTGAGCGGTGATCCCGCTAACCCTCACCGATGCAGACTGAAAGAGATCGATCACGGGGGACCGCAAACGCACCTGCACGTGCTGATCGGAGTCTCGCGCTGCTTGCGGCTCGGCCGCCGCCTGCGTGATCCCGACGGCACAGACGGCGAGGGCCAACCCAGCCATCGCCGCGAAGCCGTGACTCCGCCGGAGTCGGCCGCACGAGTCGCTCTGGTAGACCGCCACCGCCGCCCTCCTTCTCGTTGCTCGTGACTGTTCGAGGCTACGAGGCGCCGGCGACGCTTACATGGGCGGAATCGCCCAGATTACGGTGGCGGTCAAGGGAGTTGGAGCAGGCCTCGGCGTGCGGCCTCCGCGACTGCCTCTCCGCGGCTGTGCACGCCCAGCTTGCCGAGGATCGCGGAGACGTGGTGCTCGACGGTGCGCGGCGAGACGAAGAGTCGCTCCGCGATCACGGCGTTCCGGAGACCGTCTGAGAGGAGTCGCAATACGTCGGCCTCGCGCGTCGTCAGCGCGGCTGCGTGCGCCTGGGTGGTGCGGCGCGGCCCTCGAACGACCCCGCGGGCGCCAAGCTGCCGTAGGCGTCGTGCGACGATCGTTGCTGCGGGTCGTGCACCGAGTTGGTGGAGCTGGTCGAGGGCTCGGCGCAGCGCCTCTTGTTCGTCCGCGTCCGCGAGCGCGAGCGCTGCCTCGTACGGACACCCGAACTCGCTCCAGATCCGCTCCGACAGCGCCCAGTCACCCGAGAGTTGGGCGTCGTACGGCTGCGGAACTGTGAACCGCTGCTCGCCGTCGTCGATTCCGGCGCGGCGACGCCATGTGAGCAGCTCGCCGACCGTGACGCGGTCCTCGCACTCGGCCGCGAGCGCCAACAGCCGATCGGTGGCAGCCTCAACTGCGACTCGTTCCCCGTGCAGCCAGGCTATCTCGGCACGAGCCAGCGCAACCGGCCGCATGCGTAGTACCTCGTCGGTCGGCTCGGCGAGACTCCAGGCCTCCTCGATGAGATCGCGATGGCCGGAATCGCCACGCCGAGCGTGCACCAGTGCAAGCACGACCAATCCCCAGATACGGGGGAGGATCGATGCACGGCGGATGCGCAGCACGCTCGAGGCGGTCTCTGCCGCCGCGTCCCAGCGGCCGACGTCGAGCTCGAAGCGAGCGCGGTACGCGAGCGCATAGAACCGGTAGAGCTCGAGGCCGTGCTCGTTGCAGTAATCCACCGTGTCTCGGACGTATTCGGCTGCAACGGCGTACTGCCGCGCGTCGATCGCGCCTCCGGCGAGATTGACCATCGCGTGGCCGACGAGTCGGCGCAGCCCCTCGCGACGGGCCAGGGCGAGGGCTTCTTCGAGCGTCTCCTTCCCGCCGTCGGCGAAGACGAGCCCGCCGAGCGAGACGAGGGTGGAGACGACTAATTCCGTGTCGCCGACTTCGCGGGCCATTTCGACCGCCCGCTTGCACAACTCCGGCGATCCTTGCAGGGAATACGCCAACGCAAGCTCGCTGCTCGGTCGCAGCGTCGCGAGGAGGGCGAGCGCGCGACGCGCAGCCTCCGCCGATTCCTTCGTCCGTCCGGGACACCAGAGGATCTCGGAGAGCCGGCAGAGCGACTTGCCCTCCTCCAGACGCTGGCCGAGCTCGCGCCGGAGCTCGAGTGCTTGCTCGGCCGTCTCGATCGCGTGGTCGATGTCGTCAGCGAGGTAGCAGGCGTGAGAACGTTGCTCGAGGAGATGCGCGCGCTCGGTCACCTCCAACCGATCGCCAAACCTGAGCGCCCTGGCATAGTGGGCGGCCGCTTCGCGATGCGCACCGACCGATGCCGCGCGAACGGCAGCTGCGGGTGCGAAACGAAGAACAGCGTCCGCGTCCCCGGCCGCGTCTGCGTGATACGCGAGGCGCGCGACGTCAGGCTCGTCGGCAGGTGGTGTGGCTAACGCAGCGAGCGCTCCACGGTGGAGAGCGAGTCGCAGACGAGACGCCAGCGACTCTTCGATCGCAAGGCGAGCGAGCTCGTGGCGGAACGCGATCGCCCCCTGGCGTTCGATCAGCATTCCCGATGCGATGGCCTCCGGCAGTGCGGAAACGTGCTCATGGGCTAGATCTTCGAGCAGCCAGGGTTCGACGCTCGGTGGAGCGATCGCGACCGCGTCGATCAGCGCTCGTGCGCTCGCGCTCAGGCGTGCGGCCCGGGCGAGCACCGCATCTCGCACCGTCGGGGGCAGGGTGTCGGTTCCGGAAGCCAGGACTTCTGTCACGAAGAAGGGGTTACCGGCGGTCAGCCGGTGGAGATCGGCCGCGTCGACGTCGTGCGGCCGGGCGAGCTGGGCGACGGCCTCCGACGAGAACGGGGCGAGATCAAGACGCACGGCTGCGAGTCCCGACGCCACCTCGCCGAGCATGAGCCTGACGGGGTGATTCGCGTCCAGAGCCTCGTCGCGATAGCTCAACACGATCAGCACGCCGGCCGTCCCGATCCGACGGGTCAGCAACCGCAGCACATCGAGCGTCGCCTCGTCAGCCCAGTGCAGGTCCTCGACCACCAGAACGGTCGGTTCCTTGTTGCGTAGCTCCTCGATCAAGGCCTCAGCGACCTCGTACGTCGGAGCATCACGCAGCAGCCGGTGCTCGAAAGCCGGCCCCACGTCGGCGGCAAAGTCGCGAATCGGCCCAAGCGGTCGAGGCGTGACGAGCGCATCGCAGGCACCTCTGAGTACCCTCGTCGGGCGAGTCCGATCGGCACAGAACCGCGCGATCAACGCCGTCTTGCCGCCGCCGGCCTCCGCCGTGACGAGCGCCACGCGCCCTCGACGGGCACCGACTTCCGTGAATACAGCTTCGAGTGCCGCGAGCTCGTGCTCGCGCTCCACGAGGAGGTCGATGTCAGGGCGTGAATCGTCCAGCAGGACCATCTGTCGCATCGTGACCCGCAGGCACGATCACGGCAAGCCACTGTCGCCGCCTGCACGGTGCGTGGCGCCGCCCAGCTGTTCTCCGGGTGACGCTCTCGCGGCCCGTCGCGACATCGTCATCCCTGCGCCAATGCGTACTCTTGCGAGCCGTGGGGCCCGGCGTCGATGTTGACGCGGGCCTGTTTACGAGGCTTGCTGCGAGCTGGCCGTGGTGTGGGGCAATTGGTCGCGATGCTGCCACAGCCATTCGATTGTCTCGGTGAGCGCGGCTCGTGGGTCGGGTTCTCGCACTTCGAGGATCTCGCGCAGCCGGACGTCGCTTCCGAAGATTGGATGTGCAGCGGCCCAGGGGTGGTCTTCATCCGCAAAGGGAACGTCGATCGGTTTCCACTCCCAGTCGAGTAGCTGTCCAACCTGTCCGGCAAGGCCGGCGAACGTCCAGTCGTAGGGATCGACCACGTTGCACGCCCAGAAGCCTTCCGGCGCGCGTTCGATCGCGGCGACGATCGCTCGGCCGACCCGTTCCACGGCGACTCGGTGGAAGATCTGCTGGCCGCGGTCCGGGAATTTGAGCTCGTGGACGCCGTCGCGAACTCGCTCGACGAAGTACCGCTCTCGCGTGTTCGGGTACGGACCGTAGATCGCCCCGGGACGCAGAACTGTGATCCGGGCGGGACCGTCAAGCGCAGCCTCCATTGCGACGTTGTCGTGCGCTGCCGAGCCGCCGGGATACGGGGTGTCGCGGAGAGGAGCGTCCTCGTCGATCGGAAGCGGCTGCGGGGGCATCGCGACAACGCCGCTTCCGTCAGCCAAGCCCGCGTCAATGCAGTGCGCGTAGACATCCATAGAGCTCACAGCGATGATCTGCGCCGCACCGGACCGGTGCGCACACGCGCTGAGCGCGCGGCTCCTTTCTGCGGTCGCGCCGCCGGCGAACGTATCGACCAGAACATCGGGTGACCAGCGCTCGATGTCGCCTCCTTCGGCGAGCAATTCATCCCGCGAGCCGTGAAGATGCTCCACGTCGGCGACCGAGGGATGCTCGTGCGCGCCCGAGTGTGCAACTACCGCCTCATGGCTGGCCTCGAGCAGCAGCGGAACAGTCACCGGGCCCACGTAATGCGTCCCGCCGATGAACGCGACTCGCATGTGCGACGAAGATAGTCGCTGGAGCGTCGAAGAAGGGAGCTCGGCTCGCGCGAGCCGGAGTCCGTTGTGCGTCGAATTGACCTCGATGGTGCAGAAGGTCAGAGCGAGTCGATCCACCGTTCGAGGTGGCGGGTCTGGCGTGTGAGGATCTCGGGGTCCCGGAAGGTGTTCGCGAGGAGCGCAGCTCCTTGGATCCCGGCGAAGAGCGTGTGTGCCAGGTCGCGCGCGTCGCGTCGGCCGAGCTCGCGGAACTGGGCCTCGGCCCAGTCGATGATGTGGGCGAGCACTGCGGCTCCTGCCCTGTCGAGGCTGCCGTCGATCTTGTCGAGCTCGGTGCAGAGGCTGCCCATCGGGCAGCCGTAGCGGGTAACCGCCTCGCGCTGCTGATCCCAGTTGCGCACGAGCGCCTTGAGCCGTGCCTGCGGCGTTCGGTGCCGCTCGAACGACTCGGTCAGCCTGGCCGCCTGCTGCGCGTACGCGTCGAGCACCGCGGCGACGAGCTCGTCTTTGGTCTTGAAGTAGTAGTAGACGTTCCCGACCGGCACGTCGGCGCGCTCGGCGACCTCGGCCAGCGTCGTCGAGTGGACGCCCTGCTCGTGAATCAGCGTGCGTGCGCTCTCGACGAGCCGTTCCCGCTTCCCGGGTCTGGACGCCACAGAGTTAGTCATCTCACCCAGACTAGCAATCTTCCTGTATAAGTGAGTCAGCTCACTCACTTATCGAAGGGAGAAAGGCGTTCATGACCGATCGTTCCGAGCACGAGTCATTTCTCGCAACCCGCACCGGGCTGCTGACCCTGGTGCTGCTGTGCGGGGTGCAGTTCCTCGACGTTGTGGACGGCTCGATCGTCAACGTCGCGCTCCCCTCGATCCAGCGCGATCTCCACTTCTCGCAGCAGAACTTGCAGTGGGTGGCAAGCGGCTACGTCCTGACCTACGGCGGCTTCCTGTTGCTCGGCGGTCGTATGGCCGACCTGCTGGGCCGGCGGCGGCTGCTCGTCGCCGGTGTTCTTCTCTTCGCTGCGTGCTCGCTTGCGGGCGGGTTGGCGCAGAACGAGGCGACGTTGATCTCGGCGCGGATCGTCCAGGGCATCGGCGCGGCGCTGATGGCGCCGGCTGCGCTCTCGCTCGTGACTACCTTGTTCAAGGAAGGCGTCGACCGCCACAAAGCGCTCGGCATCTGGGGCGCGATCGCCGGGCTCGGCGCGGCTGCCGGCGTCTTCTTCGGCGGCGTCCTCTCCGAGGGGCCGGGCTGGCGGTGGGTGCTGCTCGTCAACCTTCCGTTCTGCGCACTGATCCTCGCCGGCGTGTTCCGCCTCCTCGAGGCCGACCGCCCGGACCGCGCCCGCCGTGGCTTCGACGTGCGCGGTGCGGTGCTCGTGACAGGCGGCATGCTGCTGCTCGTCTACGCGCTGATCAAGGCGCCCGACCACGGGTGGGGCAGCGCGCGCACGATCGGCGAACTCACGACGGCTGCCGTGCTCCTCGGCGCGTTCTTGTTCAACGAGGCGCGCAGCTCGCATGCGCTGATGCCGCTCTCGATCTTCCGCGTGCGCGGGTTGGCGGCGGCCGACGCGACGCAGCTGATCGCCTTCGCCGGCTTCTACTCGATGTTCTTCTTCCTCACGCTCTACATGCAGAACGTTCTGCACTGGTCGCCGATCCAGGCCGGCGCCGCCTACCTCCCCGTGACCGCGGGTCTCGGCCTCGCCGCCTCCGTCTCGCCGAAGCTGTTTGCCCGGCTCGGCACGCGGCCGGTGATCGTCGCCGGGGCGCTCCTGTCCGCCGGCGCCATCTACTACCTCTCGCGCATCCCGCTGCACGGCAGCTACCTCGCCGACATCCTCCCGGGCCTGATCGTCATGTCGCTGGGGCTCGGAGCGATCTTCGTCGGCGCCACCGTCGCCGCGAACGCCGGTGTGCCCGCCGACCGTGCGGGTCTGGCCGCCGGCCTGCTCAACACCTCGCTGCAGCTCGGGATAGCGCTCGGCCTCGCGGTCTTTTCCGCGCTCGCGACGGCGCGAACCAACCACCTCCTCGCCGCCCATGCGCCGCGTGCGGACGCGCTCGTCGGCGGCTACACGCGCGCGCTGCTCGCGTCCAGCATCTTCCTCGCCGCGGCCGCGCTCATCGCTCTGCGCACTCTCAACTCGCGCGGTGAGCCAACAGCGGCTCCCGACGCGCCACCCGCTCTCGAACTCGTCTGAAAGGTGAAGAGATGAAGGAGATCGACAACGAGACGATCAAGACGCGGATCGCGCGCAGCGCAACCCGCCCACCAAGCCTGAAGGAGGCAACGTGAAGTACATGCTGCAGGTCCGCTTCAACGGCGCCGACGCCGTCATCCGCCGGCTCCCGGCGGACGAGCAAGAGAGGCTAACGGCCGAGTTCATCGCGATCCGAAAGTCTTCCGGCGTACTCGACGGCAACCAACTCGAGGCACCCAGCTCGGCAAGCACGGTGCGGGTCGACGACGGACAGACGATCGTCAGCGAGGGCCCTGCCGTCGCCGACGGTGCCGAGCTGAGCGGCTACTACATCTACGACGCGCCCGACCTCGACGCGGCAATCGCGTTCGCTTCGCGCATCCCGGTCGCCCACATCGGCGGCACGGTCGAGGTGCGCGCGATGGTGGAGCGTTAGCGATGGCCGACTTCCCTCGGCCCAGCGAGGGCATCGCCCTCACGCACTTCATCGTCAGCTCGGACGTCGAGCGCTCGCGCCGCTTCTACGCCGGCGTCCTCGGCGGCGAGGTACTGCTCGACGGGGAACCGACGATCGTTGCGCTCGCCAACAGCTGGATCATCATCAACGTCGGCGGCGGCCCGACAGACGACAAGCCGACCGTCACACTCGAGCCGCCACAGGACCCAGACCGCGTCAACAGCTTCCTCAACATTCGCGTCGCCGACATCCACAGCGTGTACAGCACCTGGAGCGAACGCGGCGCCGACTTCCTGACGCCGCCGATCGACCGCGGCCGAGAGATCCGCTGCTACATGCGCGACCCGGACGGCCATCTGATCGAGGTCGGACAAACCGTTCCAAGAGATCACGATTCCGGGTCTTGAACACGCGAAGTCGAACGAGCCGCCCACCCGGCCGCCTCGGTGACGGCCGACGGCATCCGCAGTCCCGGCTTAGAGCTTCACTCCGTGGGCCGCCAGCCAGGCTGTGCCGTCGGGTGTCAGTCCGAGCGCGCGCGTTCCAGGCAGCCGCCGCGCATGGTGCCGGTCGAGGAACGCGCGTGCCACCGCAGCGCCGAGCGCGCCGGCGAGATGAGGTTGGCGTTCGGTCAGGTCCAGGCATTGCAGGGCGAAGGCACGTCGCGCGTTCCGTAACGGTTCGACGTCGATCGTCAGCTCGTCTGCAAACCACAGCTCGCCGCGTCGGCTCACGGTGAAGCCGCCATCTGCCTCCCGCAGGATGCGGCGACGGACCAGGGAGCGCGTGAGTTGCACTCCGAGCCGTCCCGCCAGATGGTCGTAGCAGGTTCGCGCCTCGGCAATCGCCTTGTAGCGCTGCGCATCCTTGAGCCCTCGCACGTTCCTGGCCGGCGCTATCCGTCCGAGGGCCTCGAGCGCGTCGGCGACTTCGGCATCGGCCAGGCGATAGACGCGGCTGCGCCCGCTTGCGGTCGCGGTAACGAGACCGCCCTCGAGCAACTGCTTCAGATGATTGCTGGCGCCGGAAGGGGAGATCCCTGCGCGCCGTGCCAGCTCTCCGGCGGCGAGTGGCTGTCCTCCCAACAGCTCGGTGAGCATCGATGCGCGGCCGCGATCAGCGAGCAACGCACCGACAGCGGCAATGTCGACTTCGCGGGACACGGCATCACCACGATAGTGCGAGGACCATTCAGTGTGGGGTGAAATATCCGCCGACTACCGTCGAAGCTATGAGTGTTCGGCTTTCGAGCGAGGCGGCGCATCTCGTCGTCGAGCCGTCAATTCTCTACTTCGGGACTCCCGTCGCTCTGATCGGATCGTTGAACGAAGACGACACACCGAACCTGGCGCCGATGTCGTCGGCTTGGGCGCTCGGCTACAGCGTCGTTCTTGGACTCGGCGACGGGGGCCAGACGATCCGTAACCTGCAGCGGCGGCCGGAGTGCACGATCAACCTGCCTGCGGCCTCACAGTGGCGGAGTGTCGAGCGCCTAGCACCGCTGACGGGCCGCAATCCTGTTCCGGAGTCCAAGGCCGACCAGTTCCGCTTCGAGCCCAATAAGTTCGAGGCGGCCGGGCTGACCCCGCAGCCGTCAGAGCTCGTCGGCCCTCCGCGGGTCGCCGAGTGTCCGCTGCAACTGGAGGCGCAGATCGTCGCCTTTCACCAGCTGGCCGAAGATGCGCACTGCGTAGAGGCCAGAGTGGTGCGCGTTCACGCCTCTCCTGAGATCGTCATCGACGGCAGCAGTCACATCGACCCGAACGCCTGGCAGCCGCTCCTGTATGTGTTCCGGCACTACTTCGGATCAGGAATCGCACTCGGAAAGACCTTCCGTGCTGAGGTCTGAGCCGTCCCGCGCGGCCGGGATCGGGTAACTCGCGCGGCGCCGATCGTGCAGCGGGCGTCAGGCATCCATCGCAGCAACGATGGTCGCCAGGTTCGCCTGGTGAACCTCGGCCGGGGTTGGCGGCAGGACGTCGTCCCAGATCATCGCGAAGCCGCTTGCTGTCTGACGCAAGCCGGTCTGGCGAGCCATGAACCACCAGTGCAGGTGCGCGGCCCCCTCGCCGTAGCGAAGGATGTGGACGCGTTCGACGGAATCGACCGCGAGAACCGCGCGTTCGACGCGGGCCAACATGACACCCATCTCTCGCAGCACCTCGTCCGGCAGGTCGCGTGGGCCGTCGACGTGGACGCGCGGCTCCAGGATCAGGACCACCGGCAGGCCGCTGCGCGGCATGGCCTGTAGCCGCCAGCGTTCGTCGGTCCAGATGTACTCCTCGTCCCCCTTGCCGCATGCGGTGCACGGCCGGGCGCCTTCGCCGTCACGATCGGGCTCGGGCTCGGGGGCGCGCAGCATCTTCGGCGTAACGCCTCCGGCGAACGGCCAGGAGTCCCAATCCTCGACGGGCGGAGTTCGCAGCCCGCCCGTGTCGGGCCCACGTGGATCCTGGGCGTGCTCGGGCACGCAGTGACTCTAGCCAGTCGAATAGATTCGATCGAATGGAGTGGTCGGAGCAGTGGTACGCCTGGCGGGCGGGTGACGGTTGCCCGTCGTGTGCCGAGGGCCGACCCGACGAGTTGCCGATGGGCGTTCGCTACTTCGCGGGCGAGGTGGCCGACGCATATCTCGTGCGTGCGGATATTCAGCGCGGGCTGTCGATCGTCGTGTGGCGCGGGCGGCACGTCGTCGAACCGACCGAGCTGAGCGACAGCGAGGCCGCGATGTACGGGCGCGAGGTTCTGCTCGTCGGCCGTGCATTGGAAGCCACGTTCTCGGCAGTGAAGATCAACTACGACGTGCTCGGCAACTGGGTGCCGCACTTGCACACGCACGTCGTCCCACGCTATGCCGAAGACCCGCGTCCGGGCTGGCCGTTCCCGTTCCCGGAGCCGGACCCGGAGCCGATGCCGGACGAACGGCTGGCGGCGGACGTCACGTTACTTCGCACGGCGCTGGCGCGGTGACCCCGGAGGTGCAGAACTCGATCGTCACGCTGCGGCGGCGATGTCGTATCGCCGAGGCAGTTCGGGGGCTCGTCGAGGCCCAGACGGTTTCGGTTGCTGCGTCCGCCGGGAGTCGGAGGGCGCCCTAGGTCGCGAGCGCATTGACGAGGGTGCGGACGTTTGCGCAGCCGGTGGCCGTGGAGCCGCCTCCTATCGCCTAGCGCAGCGGAGCGCTAACCGGCTGCGGAACCCTCGCGAACTTGTCGGTCGTACTCGGCCTGGTCGTACTGACCCTGCGACTCGGCGATCAGGCCGTCGGCACCGATCGTCCACTCCTCGAAGCCGGGGATGCGCACAGACTTGCCCGTCTCGGCACTCGTGCCGGTGAACGTCCAGTGGTACTCGACCAGGTCCTCCGTCACGACGAGGTCGTCCATGAAGACCTCGATATCGGGGAAGGCGGCTACGAACGACTCCGCAACGCCGGCGATCGGG
>Ga0207674_10004825_pt1 | contig 16153 bp, 6 predicted proteins | sample KBSCornC72_FD_184303 | JGI IMG/M metagenome (GOLD analysis project Ga0207674, IMG submission 184303) | Corn rhizosphere microbial communities from Kellogg Biological Station, Michigan, USA - KBS Corn C7-2 (SPAdes) (version 2) | ecosystem: Host-associated > Plants > Roots > Rhizosphere > Soil ... | reverse complement strand
GACCCTCCGCGCAGACGGTGGCGGTCCTCCAGGCGCTGGCCGAGGAGCCGCACCGCTGGCGCTACGGGTACGACCTGTGCACCCAGCTCGGGGTGCAGGCCGGCTCGATGTACCCGATACTGATGCGGCTGGCCGACCGTGGCCTCCTGGAGACGAGCTGGGAGACCGAGCGGGCACCCGGCCGGCCGCCCCGCCACCTGTACCGGCTGACCGGCACCGGTCGCTCCTACGCCGCCTCGGCCGCACCAGAGGCTTCCGCCACGCAGGCCTCCGCGGCGCAATCCCCCGCCGCTCCCGAGCCGAAGCGGGGCAGCAAGACCCGTCCACGGTTGGCGGACGCCTGATGCCCGCCGTCATCTTCCTCGCCATCCTCGCCGTGGTCGGCGTGATCGTGTGGCTCAGCACGCGCAACCGCAACGGGGGCACGCACAACGACGCTCCGGCGTTCGTCGTCGCCGCCACCACCGCCCAACTGCCCGCGGGCCAGCGCGACTGGGGCCGGGCGATGGCCGCCGAGCTCACCGAGGTACAGGGACGCGGGCGGCGCTGGCGGTTCGCCGCCGGGGTGCTGCGCGTGGCGATGTTCCCGCCGCCGCGGTACCCGGGGCGGGTGCTGGTCGTCGCCGCCGTCGGGCTCGCCGTCGCCGTGGCCGCGACCGTGCTGGCCAACCGGGAGGTACCGACCATCGCCGTCTTCGCGGCGGTGCTCGGGCTGCTGCTCGCCGTCGCTGCGACGGTCGTGGCGGCCCGCTCGCCGTGGACCCGGCCGGGCATACCGCGGGTGGCCGTCGGCGTGATCGCCGCGGCCGGCGTCGCGGGCACCGTCGTCTCGGCGGTACGGGTCGCCTGGCTGCATCCGACCGCGACCGCCGACAGTACCCATGTCTACGGCGTCGCGCTCGCGATCGTGCTGACCGGGTACCTCGGGATCGCGCTTGCCCGGCCCCGGCTCGGCGACCGGACGGACACCGTGCTGTGGTGGGCGTTGGCCGGCGCGCTGGCCACCTCCGCGTGTTGGATCGTCGAGGCGGTCGTCGCGCCCGTCCCGGCCGACGGTATCGAGCCGTTCGCGCCGCTGGCGTCCGTCGTGACGACGCTGCTGGTATCGGCCGGCGCGGCGCGGGCGACCGGCACCCTCGCGACCGGCGTGCGGGCCGGGTTGCTCGGCGTGATCCTGGCCGGACCGGTGCGCTTCACCATCGACCTGACCACGCTGCTGCAGCAGCACAACTACACGCTCACCAACGCGTACGACCTCGCCAAGTACCCGCACAGCGGGTTCCCGGACGTGGCCAGCTACCTCATCAGCGACGCGCTGGGCGGCGAAATCATCAGCAACCTGGTGCTCCTGCCGATCGCGCTGCTCCTCGTCGCGCTGCTCGGCGCCGCCGCCGGCAGCAGCCTGCGGCGTGGCTCCGCCGGCACCGCGACCCTCGCGAACTGAAACGACCGGGCCGCAGCAACTGCGGCCCGGTCGTCTCCTTACTGCGGTCAGTTGCTACACGCCGCCGGATCGTCGAAGTGTCCGGGGGTACCGGGGAATGCCTGTCCCGCCCCGTGTCCGTTGATGTCGCCGGAGTACACCAGGGCCAGTTCCCGGAACGCCGAGGTACCGGACGTCGTCACGTCGGTCGAGCCGCGCCCGGCCGAGCTGCCCCAGGCGAGCTGCTGCAGGAAGGTCTGCATCGCCGGGGACTGCTGCCGCACGTCGTTGTAGCCGCCGTACGACGCGGGGCAGTGCGAGTAGAGGTTGTACGCGCCGGTCCAGTCCAGCAGCCTGTCGCCCGGGTTCGGGCCGTTGTCCGCCACGTCGCCCTGCATGATGTCCCGGTCCCAGCCGCCGTACAGCCAGTCCGTGCCCTGGTGGTGTTGGTTGTTCACCAGGGTCGCCGGGTCGGCCGTGTCGTCCGCCTTGTCGGTCATCACGAACCAGGCGCACGGGTCGACGGTCACCGCGTTCTTCCCGCTGCCCGTGGTCAGCGGCCAGGCGTTGGCGGTGCAGCCGGTACCCGGGTTGTAGCTGCCCCGCGGGTTGAAGTCCAGCAGGTCGGCACCCAGGTCGCCGGCGAGCGAGGACGCCGAGGTGCCGCCCGTGCCGCCGAACACGTGGTCGATGAACCGGTCGTTGGTACCGCGTGAGTTCGGGTCGAACACCCCGCCCGTCAGGCAGTCCACGGTGGACGCGTCGGCGACCGGGTCGCAGCCCTTGCCGCCCCACAGCACGTCCGCGCCGTCGTCGCCGAACACCTGGTCCCCGCCGCTGTCGCCGTTGGCCAGGTCGTCACCGAAGCCGGCGTGGATGGTGTCGTTGCCCAGCCCGCCGCGGATGCTGTCGTTGCCGCCCTCGTCCATTCCGTTGTGTGGCATGGGCGCGGCCGTCGACGAGCCGATCCAGTTCGTACCGTCGGTGTCGTGCAGCAGGTCCACCCGCCGGTCGTAGGAGCCGAGCCGGAACCCGGTGTAGCTCTCGGCCGGTGGGCTGTTGGTGGACACCGTGAACCCGAGCGCCGCCACGTCGGAGGCGTCGATGTAGTTGTTCTCCACGCCGCCGCGGTCGCCGAGGATCGCGTCCTCGCCGGCGTCGCCGTAGAGCGTGTCGTCGCCGAGCTCACCGTAGATGTCGTCGTCGCCGTCGCCGCCGCGGATCAGGTCGTTGCCGTCCTGGCCCCACAGCCCGTCGTTGCCGCCGTCACCGTAGATGGTGTCGCCGCCGAACGAGTTCGCCGCCTCGCAGGTGGTACCCGACGCCGCGCAGTACCGGGTCGGTTCGCCCGCCACGCCACTCGTGCGTACCGTCGTGGCGTCAGCCGGGAGCGCACCCGGCGGGTACCGGTCGACGTACGGCTGGTCGCGCAGCACCCCGTCGATGGTCGTCGGCGTGCGTACCAGCCGGCCGTTGTCGCCGATCACCGCGTCGTCGGCGCCGTCGCCCTCGACGGTGTCGTTGCCGTCGCGGAAGCCGGACACCGTCGAGCCGCCGACGATGTCGTCCTGCCCGTCGGCCTGCGCGCCCTCCAGAATGTCGGCCGGAGCCGGGGAACCCGGCCACGAACCGCCCAGGAGTGACACCGAGGTCTCGGGCGACGGCGCGGCCAGCGGCAGGTCGCCGCGCAGCACGTCGTTGCCGCCATCGCCCTCGAGGTAGTCGGCGCCCCCGCCGCCGGAGATGTAGTCGACCTCGTCCTGCCCGAGCAGCAGGTCGTTGCCGGCGCCACCGGACATCCGGTCGGAGCCGCCGCGGTCGGCCGGTGCCGCGGTCAGCAGGCTGCCGCCGTTGCGCTGGTCGAACAGCTGGAGCTGGCGTGGCGTCATGGTCGCGCCGTCGGAGCCCGTGCGCACGGTGACCCGCGACGGCGTACCGGTACGCAGGATCGCGCCGTTGTCGCCGATGGCCACGTCGTCGCCCGGGCCGCCCCAGATCGCGTCGTCGTCGTCGAGTTGACCGGTGGCCGTGTCGGAGCCCGGGGTACCGGTCAGCGGTGTGGTGGAGCCGCCGACGAGGTCGTCGTTGCCGAGGTCGCCCTCGACCCAGTCGACGCCCTGGTCGCCTTCGACCGCGTCGTCGCCGCCGTCGCCGTGCACCCGGTCCCGGCCACCCTGGCCGTAGATGACGTCCGCTCCTTCGTCGCCGCCGAGGTCGTCGTCGCCGGAGGTGTTCGCCGCCGGGGTGAGCCCGAGGTCGAGCAGCGTCACGTCGTACCCGTAGGAGAAGCCGCGGCCCATGGTGACCGGCGTGCCGGAGCCGGCCGCGTGCTGGGTCAGTACGGCGTTGTCGCCGACGATGAGGTCCGGACCGTCGCCGCCGCGCACGACGTCGCCGGAGTCCGGCCGGCCCACGCCGGTCGACGCCTGCTCGGTGCTTCCGCCCACGAGCCGGTCCTCGCCGTCGTCGCCGTTGACATGGTCGGAGCCGTTGTCGCCCTCCAGCCAGTCGTTCTCGTTGCCGCCGTACATGACGTCGTCGTCCAGGCCGCCGAAGGCACGGTCATCGCCGTCGCCGCCGTAGATGACGTCCTGGGCGCCGGCGTTGGCGTTGCCGCCGTCCAGGTCGTACGCCCTCGGCTCGGTCGTACCGTTGTTCGCGCCGACGCCGTTGTCGCCGATGAGCGTGTCGTTGCCGACGTCGCCGAAGAGCGTGTCTCCCTTGTGGACGGTCGGGGACGGGCCGAGGTCCTGCCGGCCGGGCGCCCTGGTGCCGCCGATGACGTCGTCGTTGCCGGCGCCGCCGTACTCGGTGTCCGAACCGTCGTTGCCTTCGATGATGTCGAAGCCGCCGCTGCCGTACAGGGTGTCCTGGCCGTCATTGCCGAACACCCGGTCGTTGCCGTCGTCGCCGATCACCACGTCGTCGCCGGTACCGCCGTAGCCGCGGTCGTTGCCGTCGCCGAGGTTGAGCACGTCGTCGCCGGACTGACCGCAGACCAGGTCGTCGCCGCCGCTGGCGTACACGACGTCGTCCTGCCCGCCCGCGGCCACCGTGTCGATACCGGTACCGCCGAAGATGGTGTCCGCGCCCGGCGAGCCGGACTGGGTCTCACCCGGCGGATCGGACTCGGGGTCGGTGTGCGGCGGTGCGCACGCGGACTCGTGCCGGTCGCCGAAGATGTCCGCGCCGCCGTTGCCGCCGTAGATGACGTCGTTCTGGTCGCCGCCGACGAGCAGCTTCGGCTGCGGTACCACGCCGGTCGGCAACGGCAGCAGCGTCGCCACGCCACCGTCCACTGTGGATGGCTCAGCGAGCACGAGGTCCTCGTCCGGGCCGCCGAACAGCTGGTCCTTGCCGAAGCCGCCGGCCAGGGTGTCCCTGCCCTTGCCGCCGTACTCCTTGTCGACCTGGTCCTGGTTCGAGTGCCCGGCGACGTTGTCCTGGCCCTGTCCACCGTAGACGGTGTCGCTGCCGGTACCGGTGTCCACCACGTTCACGTCGCTGGCGACGTCGCCGGTGCCGTCACCGTCCTCCGCGGTCACCTGTTCGGCACCGGTGTAGATGACGTCGTTGCCCGAGCCGGCGGATATCTTGTCGCCGCCCCCGCCGCCGATCACGACCACACTCCGCGAGTGGTACGCCGGATCGGTCGAGTTCTTGGACAGCGGGTTGTCGGTCGCGACGCCGATGATGTCGGAGTCGCCGCCGCCGTAGATGGTGTCGTGGCCCAGGCCCACCGCGATGGTGTCCGCCCCGTCGCCCATGGCGTCGGCGGTGGAGCCCTTGGTCGGGCCGGCCGTGAAGTCCTTCGTCCAGTCGAAGACCTGGACGGACTGGCTCGGTACGGTCCTACCGACCCAGGTCAGCGAGGAGTCACCGGCCACCCAGTCGTCGCCGCCGCCCACGCTGATCTGGTCCTTGCCCGGGCCACCCGCGACCACCACGGACGGCGGGCTGCTGCCGTCGGCCAGACCGAGCGGCCGCACGTCGGTCGTGGTGATCTGGTCGTCGCCCGGCCCGCCGTCGATGTACGAGCGGCCCTGGCCGGTACGGATGACGTCCGGCCCGTCGCCGCCGAACACGATGACGTCCTTGTCGAACGGCGAGGACGCCACGTTCTGGCCGTCGCCACCGTTGGTCTGCGTGGTGTCGCCGTCGCCCTGGAAGGTGAGGTTCAGCGCGCCGGCGAACCCGTGCCCGTCGACGAGCACCTTGTCCACCGACCCGGCCGCGAAGCCGGTACGGGTGCTGAACTCCTGGCGGTCACCCGCGGCGGACACCACGAACCCGATGAACGGGTGCCCCGGCTGCGTCCAGTCGTGCAGTTCGGTCACGGTGACCTTGTCCACGGCCTCGGCCGCCGGCTTGCCACTCTGCACAGGGTCGTACGCCTTGTCGCCGCGCAGGTTTGCCAGCCCGCCGCCGCTGTCGGTCGCGAGCCGCCCCGCGTGCACGATCAGCACGCCGTCGTGCACCTGCCCCAGTGTCGGCGGCGGTGGCGTGCAGTCGGGTGTGACGCTGAAGTCGAGCAGCGTGATGTTGGCCAGGGTGAAGTCGAAGGACACCGAGAATATGGAGAAGCCGATGGTGATGAACACCTTCAGGTAGAGGCTCAGCTTGCCGCTCACGTTGAACAGGCAGAGCGGGTTGTTCAGCGCGGTACCGAGGAACTCGGTGAACCGGAACTTGCCGTCGTTGTTCGGGTCGTTCCAGGTGAACGAGACGGTCAGCGTGATGCCGCCCTCCACGCCGACGGTCAGTACCAGCACGCTCACCTCGGCGCCGGCGCCGATGCTGCCGGTGAACGACACCACCTGCAGCGGCGTGCCATCGTCGTTGCGGGTACCGAGATACAGGCTGTCGAGGATGCCGATGTCGGCCTTCTTGGCCTCGATGGCCTTGCGGATGCCGAAGGTGTCGAAGCCCGCGATGATGTGCGCCGTGACGCTCGCCGAACCGGAGATGGTGATGAGCACCGGCGGCGGCGCGTACACCGGGCCGAACGCCTGGCTGTAGGAGAACGCCAGGGTCAGCGGGCCGGAGTCGAACTTCACCAGGTCGACGTCCTGCCCCATCAGCAGCCCGAAGGCCTTGGTCGGGTTGTCCAGCAGCGGGAAGGAGAAGCCCGCCTTGTTGCCCTGGCCGCCGTCGGTCACGACGCCCTTGGAGTTGCCGTCGGAGCTGTTGTTGAGGTCCGTCTTCGCGTTGGTGTTGGGCGTCGAGCCGCTGATGAGCGACGGCGCGGCGTCCGGCGTGTTCTTGTGCGTCAGCGCCGCGGTGCCGTCGACGTCGAAGCTGCCGAGCTCGATCCGGCCACCGCCGCCCAGCGCCTTGTTCGCCAGCTGTACCGCCGCCAGTACCCGGTCGACGAACGTGAGGTCCGGGCCGCCCGCGATGGTACTGAACGCCTTGGCTATGGACACGATCGTCACGTCGGGGCCGCCGACCATGTGGCTCAGGTCGCTCAGCACCGGGATCGGCGCGTACAGCGTGTCGATGATGGGCTGCAGCGGGCCGGTCAACGTCTTGATCTCGTCGAAGATCGGGCCGAGCAGCTTCTGCAGGAACGTGCCGACGTCCAGTTGCACGTGCGGGAAGCTGATCGTCAGGCCGCCGGTCTTGTCCGGCGCGTCGCCCAGGCTGAACGACCAGTCCAGCTTGAACTCGCCGGCGAGCCCCGGCAGCGCCGGGTCGATTCCGGCGTCGAAGTCCCAGTCGATGTGCACGCCGCCGAGCAGCGCGACGCTCACGTGGTCGGTGATGTCGGCCAGGTCGGACAGCGTGATGGGCTTGCCGTCCGGCGCCGTCTGGCACGCGTCCTTCGAAGCGTCGAACACCCAACAGGTGTCGTCGCCGGTCTGCTTGAGGTCGATGCCGAAGGTACCGCCGAAGAGCGTCGGGTTTCCGGGGTTGTGGTTGGAGATCTTCGCTTGCAGGAAGGCGACCCGGGCGACCACCTCGCTGGGCAGGCTGAGCCCGAGGCCGACCTGGAGCTCGGGCTCCGGCTTCGCGCCGTCCTTGGTGTAGATGACGAAGCCGGAGTCCTTGTTCAGGCCGAACTTCAGGTGGATCTTCCAGCCGACGTCGACCGAGATCTTCTTGTCCGCGTCGCTGTCACCGTTGGCGGAGAAGGACAGGCCCGGTACGCCGATGTCCAGCGGTACCGACGCGAGCGTGGTGCAGTGCGACGCGCAGCCGCCGCCGGCGGCGAACGTCACGCCCGGGTCGTTCATGATGTCCACGGTGAAGTCGACGCCGGTGAGCGCGTCCGCGCCCACCCCGCTCGCGCAGACGCTGACCGTCGCCTCGGTATCCGTGGTCGGGTAGTTCGCCTGCACGACCGCGGCGCCCTGGTCGTCGTACTGCTTGGTGCCGTTGCCGGTGACCGTGGCGATCAGGTCCCAGGCGCTGCCGCCCAGGCGCACCACCTGGTAGCTGTCCGCGCCCACCACGGGATCCCAGGTGACGCGGTTGAAGTTGGTTGTGTCCAGAGTGGACGGGCCGGTGTCCACTGTGGCCGGATCGGAGATGGCGGTGTCGGTGCTACCCTGCCGGGCGATCACCGCGTACGTGTAGCTGGTGGTGCCCGCGGTGCCCTGCACGGCGACCGCCACGTTGGTGGCCTTGTGCATCGTGTACGAGCAGCGGGCGGCGACCGTCACCGGGAAGCCGAGCGCGTTGCTCAGCGTGGTGCTCCCCCAGGTGGACAGGCTGTCGAACGAGTTGATGCCCGACGCGCTGCCCAGCGCCGACTGGAACTTCGCGCGTACGTCGCCGATGAAGTCCGCGCCCTTCTGGATGTCGTCGCCGACCAGCGGCAGGTTCCCGTTGGCGCTGGCCAGTCGCAGCCCGGCCTCCAGCATCGCGAGGTACCGGTCGATCCCGTCGCCCAGCGAACCGAAGTCGAGCACCGCGCTGGCGATCTTCGTGGCCAGGTCGGCCGGGATCTGCAGCCGGTCCGCGCCGTCGAGCTGCGCGCCGGTCAGCGCGAAGGCGTCGCTCAGGTCGCTGGTACGGGGCAACCGCACGTTGATGGAGTAGTCGGTCGGGTCGATCTTCGTGAACCCACCGCCGGAGTTGACGTACAGCGGCAGGTGCGCGCACAGCGCCATGTTGGCCTGGTCCACGCCCGTACCGCAGGTGACCGCCGGCGTCGACGTGTCGAGGCCGGCGGACAGGCCGGAGATGAACGTGGACAGCGGTACCTGCCCGCCGCCCGGTGAGGTCAGCGACAGGCCGTAGTGCGCGTGCGCCTGCGCCTTGTCCGTGCCGTCCGGCTGGCCCAGCGACAGCGCCAGCGGGCCGATGTTCGCGCCCACGGAGAACGCGTCCGCGTCGGCCTTCACGTCCAGCGTGAGCGCCGAGTGGCTCGGGTCGCGGTCCACCATGAGGTCCAGCGGCGAGGCCGGTCCGGCGCCGGACTGCAACGGCATCAACAGGCGCAGCTTCGCCTCGCCGTTGATGGCCAGGGCCACGGTACCGTCGACCTTCGCGCCGACCACGTTCTGCGGGATCCCTGCGTCGGCGAGGTTGAAGGACACCGCGGTGTCGGTGTGCACCGACCGCTTCCAGTCGACGTCGAAGACCAGGTGCGCGGGCGGGCCGGCGTCGAACCCGATCGCCACCGGACTGTTGGGTCCGAGCGCCTTGTTGAGTCCCTGCACCAACTCCTGCAGGTTCTGCGGCGGATCGGCGAGCTTGTCGATCGCGTCGGCCAGCGCGCTGCGGAACGCGTACGGCGTGCCGTCCGCCGGCGTCGTGGTGAACGCTGGCGACAGGGTCAGCGTGTGCGCGTCGGTGTGTCCGGTGACCACGCCGACATAGGTGCCGACGACGATCGCGTGTCCGACCACGCTGTCGTCGAAGGTCGCGTGCGGGTCGGTCAGCCCGGTCGCCTGGTACGTGACGTCCTTGCCGTCCGAGGTCGTCGTCGCGCCGATCAGGTCACGCAGCGACTTGCCGACCACCGGGATCTTCGTACCGAGCAGGCTCTCGGTCGGGCCGGAGGCGTGCAGGTTGTCCAACTGGTCGCTGATCAGCTGCAGCGCCTTGAGGATCTGGCCGAGCAGCTGGGTCGGGTTGTCCGGGTTGAAGTCGAACGCCTTCACCGGATCGAACCCGGACAGGTTCGTGGTGACGGTGCTGGGCTGGCGGATGTCGTCCATCGATATCGATCCGCTCATCGCCGGGAAGCTGCCGCCTCCCGTCTGGCCCACCGACGCGCTGAGCGAGGCGAACGCGCGCGCGGAGAGGTCACCGGTCAGCAGCGACGTCGGGTCGTACGCGAGCATCGCGAACACCCGGTCCAGCGGCAGGTCGCCGAGCGGTTTGAGGCTCAGGCTCACCATGTCCGTCGGATCGCCGGTACCGGAACAGTCCGTACCGTCGACCGACCGCGAGCACAGCCGCAGCGTGCCGCCCAGGTGTACGAGCAGGAAGCCGATCGTGACGTCCACGCTCACGTCGGTGTTCACGCGCAGCCCGGCCGTCAGCAGCGGGGCGCCCGTACGCAGTTGGATCCTGTCCACATTGGCCGGTTGCTCGTCGATGACGGTCAGCGAGCCGTCGAGGTTCTTGCGCTTGTACGGGCAGCCCGTCGACGTGTCGGCCGGATCGCGCAGCGGATCGTTCGCCGGTACGCAGTCCGAGCCGGTCTTCTGGTCCTCCAGGTCGAGCACCACGGTCAGGTGCGCGTCGTACCCGGGGCGCACGGTGGCCGACGCCGTGCCGGCGTTGGCCGCGCTGATGCCGGCTGCCTTCAACGCGTCGCCGAACTGGACCAGACCCGTCTTGGCGTCGGCCGCCTGCACGGAGTAGGTGTCACCGGCGTTCGGGGTGGCCGGCTGCCAACCGGGCGCCTTGAGGGTGAGCGTGGTGGCGGTGTTCGACTCCACCGTCGCGGTGTTGTTGCCCGACTTCACCACCCGGGTCTGCAGGGCGTTGGGCGCGAAGGACTGCTTGGTGTCGGTCAGCGTGGTGGCCGAGTAGCTGACGCTGGCGCCGCTGTCGGACGCGATGACCGCCGGCTGGTTCAGCGGCGTGTCCGCGGCCGTACGGGACAGGTTCAGCGTGAAGGACAGCTTGTTGTCGGCGCCGAAGTTGGTGTCGGACACGTGCAGCGTGGCGCCGCCCGGGCCGGTCGTGCTGTCCAGCAACGACAGGAACGTCTGCACCGACGCGAACTTCGGCTGCCCCGCGACCCCGGTACCGGCGGTGGCCGGCTCGGTGTTGGCGGTCACGAACGAGGCCAGCGACTCGGCCACGTTCACCGCGTCGGCGATCGAGCCCTTCATGAACGGCAGGTCGACGTCGCCCAGGGCACCGGCCGCGCCGGTGAACTTGGCGCGCTGCAGGGCGGTCACCGTGTCGCCGAGGTGCTTGATTCCGTCGGAGAGGTCCTTGGGCGACAGGGACTGGAAGCGGGCCAACGGGTCCAGGCCCTCCGGGCTCACGCTCGGGGCGCCGATGCCGATGTCGGGCCAGGAGACGGTGACGGAGGCGGCCAGGCCGTCGGCGGAGAACCCGGCCAGCGGTTTGGTGACCATGTCGACGCGGCCGGACGCGCTGCCGGCCGGCGAGGCCAGCGACGGGTGGAACAGCCCGGCCGCGGCAGCCGCGGAGGACAGCTCGCCCGCGCCGCCGCCCGCCTCGGTGAAGGCGAGGTGCCCGTCACCGTTCGGGTCGTCGACGAACGTGTTGATGGCGGCGTGCAGCGTGAAGGTGGACGTGTCCTTGATGGTCACGCCCATGATGCCGATGGCCGCGTCGCCCGAGGCGGCGAGCGTCGCGTCCGCGGTCACGCCGATGGCCGGCGAGCCCGGCGCGTGCTGCAACGAGAACGCGTGGCTGGCGGTGTCGTAGCTCCACACCAGGTGCGCGGTCAGGGTGAGCGTGACGCTCGCCGGTACGCTCAGGTCCACCCGGGGGCTGGCCGTCGACACGTGCAGCGTCGAGGACACGGTGCGGTGCAGCGACAGGTCGGTGGTCAGCGTCTCCACGCCACCCGGGGTCGCGGTGACCGTGAGGGTGCCGGCGCGCCCGTCGCCCAGGTCCAGCGGGTACGCGCCGCCCAACTGGGTGAAGTGGTCCTTGCCGGCGAGCGGGTCGTGCAGCGACTTCCCGAAGGCATCGGCGAACTTGAGTGCGTTGTCGCCGGCCGGTGCCAGCTCGACGAGCGGCAGGGCCTGGCCGAAGGCGCCGACCGAGGCGAGGTCCTTGGTGAAGGTACCGAACTTGTCGAGCCCGGCGAGGATGTCGCCGACGTCCTGATCCGCGGCGGCGTGCGCCGGCGTGGGTAGCACCGCGACGACGAGGCCGTTGGCGACGAGTGCCAGGACGGTGCCGAGGACGACCGAACGCTTCGACCGTGGAAAGGAACGCTTCAACCGTGCGAACATGCCAGCTCCCAACTCGGCGCGGCGGAAAGTGTCAAATGAACAGAAACCGCTGGCGCCGGGTCCTCCAGGCGCGACTCATGCCCGCGCGGGCGGGCAAGGAGGATGGAGGGCGACGGCCGGGACGGTTCCAGGCGCCGCCGGATGTTGGCCGTCCACATTGGCCGGTGCGGACGTGTGAACGGTCTAGCATGGCGCTGCGGACACTCGCTGTCAGATCCGTGACACAGAGAGCTATCGCGGCTGACAACTGCCGGTACCCGGTCCAGCCGGAGTTTGCGGCATCCGCGAGAACGCCGCTCACCGTCCTTTGTGGACGCAGCGAGGGTGCCGGCGTGGCGTCCGTACCGGCGGCCACGGCACTGGACGCCACGGCGGAGTCATGGGCCTCAAGATCCTGTTCCGCGTCCAATGCCGCCGGGTTTCTGTCGATCTTGGTCAGCATTGGTCGCCGGAACGCAATCTTGAGCCCGATGATTCTGTATCCGTGTCCACTGCCGCCCGCCCGCCGCGTCCGGCGACGCCCAGCCGTCACATTGTGGCAGTGTGTCGGCCGCCACCCGGAGACCTTCCGGCAGCCATCTCCTCGTACCGTACGGGCATGGAGCATCGACCTCTGGTGACCGTGGCGCACCGGGCCGGAAACCAACTGGCCGACCTGCACGCCGCCCTCGACGCGGGCGTCGACATGATCGAAGCGGACGTTCACCTCTACCGGCGGGTGTTGGAGGTCAGACACCGCAAGGCGCTCGGACCACACCTTTACCTGGAGAAATGGTACGAGCTGAATCGGCGCCGCAACATCGTGCTCCCCGACCCGGCCGAACTGCTGGCCCATGTGCGGGCCGTCACAGACGGCCTGCCCCGCCTGATGCTCGACCTCAAGGGCCCGCGCCTGGGGGTCGCGCCCGAGGTGGCCGCCCTGCTCAGGCTGTCGGTACCGGACATGCCGGTCAGCGTGTGCACCAAGCAGTGGCGCATGCTCGAGGCGTTCGACGGCGCGCCGCACGTGCGCCAGGTCATGTCCGCGGCCAACCCGCTGCAGTTGAGCCGGCTGCGCGCCCGGCTACGCAGCCGCGTAGCTCGTCGCAGCGGCGCCCGGCCGGCGTTCGACCGCAATCAACGCGCGGCCGGCCTGTCGATCCACCGCAACCTGCTCACCCCGGACATCGTCGCCGAGTTGCGCGCGGCCACCGACCTGATCATGGTCTGGCCGGTGGACACCGAGGAGGCGCTGGCGCAAGCGCGCCGGCTCGGGGTGACCGGAGTGATCAGCAAGAACCTCCCCATGCTCAGGCGCCTGGTGGCCGAGTCGGCTTCCGCGAACGTGGTGGAAGCGGGGATCATCGGCGGGTGACCGATGCAATGTCCGGCGAGAGCCGGCGGACCGTGATAGTCGCCCTCGCGGTCAACCTGCTCATCGCCGTGGCCAAAGGCGTGGCCGCCGCGCTGAGCGGTTCGGGTGCGCTGCTGGCCGAGGCCGGGCACTCCGTCGCCGATACGGGCAACGAGCTGTTCCTGCTGATCGCGCTGAACCGCAGCGGCCGGCCGGCCGACGAGACCCATCCCTTCGGGTACGGGGCGGAGCGCTTCTACTGGTCGCTGCTGGCGGCGATCGGCATCTTCGTCGCCGGTGGGCTGACCGCCATCTGGGACGGTATCCGGCAACTGCAGCATCCGCGTGAGCTGACCGCCGTCGAGATCGGGTACGCGGTGCTCGCCCTGTCACTGGTGCTCGACGCGACCAGTTGGCGCACCGCGTACCGGCAACTGCGCGGCGAGTCGCGCGGGCGCGGCGTGTCGCTGCGGGCCTACCTGCGCCGCAGCAGCGACCCGACCGCGACCACGGTGTTCTACGAGGACACCGCCGGCATTCTCGGGGTGTTGCTGGCCACCGCCGGCGTCGCCGCGCACCAGATCACCGGTTCGGCGGTACCGGACGCGTTGGCCAGCTTCGCGATCGGCCTGCTGCTCATCACGGTCGCCCTGCGGCTGGCGCAGCGGGACCGCGAGCTGCTGACCAACCAGTCGGCCTCCCCGGTCATCGTGGACGGGGTCCGCCAGCTGATGGCGACGGAGCCCGGGGTGGCCGGCATCCCGCGGCTGGCCGTGCTCATCGTCGGTCCCCGCACCTGGCTGGTGACCGCGGACGTCGCGGTCGACGGGACGGTACCGGACGGGGACGTCACCCGGCTGGTGAACCGGCTGCGCGGCCGGCTGCGTACCGAGCCGGGCATCACCGAGGCCTACCTCACCCCCGTACCGCATCTCGTTGCGGCACCGCAACCACTGGAGTCCTAGCCATGTCGTTCGATGTCGAACGGATCCGCGCCCTGTACCCCGCGCTCGCCGACGGATACGCCTACCTCGACGGGGCCGCCGGTACCCAGGTGCCGCGGCCGGTCATCGACGCGATCGCCGGCGCCTACCGCGGCGGCATCGGCAACGTGGGCGGGCCGTTCCCGGCCAGCCACCGCTCGGACGCGATCGTCGCGGAGTGCCGCGCCGCCATCGCCGACCTCGTCGGCGGCGACCCGGCCGGCGTGGTGCTCGGCCCGAACATGACCACGGTGACCTACCGGCTCGCCTACGCGCTTGCCGCGACCTGGCGGCCGGGCGACGAGATCGTGCTGTCCCGGCTCGACCACGACGCGAACGTCCGGCCGTGGACCCAGGTCGCGGCGCGGGCCGGCGCCACGGTGCGCTGGGCCGAGGTGGACCTCGCGACCGGCGAGCTGCCCGCCGCGCAGTACGACTCGCTGGTCGGCGAGCGGACCCGACTGGTCGCGGTCACCGCCGCGAGCAACGTGCTCGGTACCCGACCGGACGTGGCGGCGATCGCGGCCCGGGCGCACGCGGCCGGCGCACTGACCTATGTGGACGGTGTGCACGCCACGCCGCACGGGCCGGTGGACGTCGCGGCGCTGGGCGCGGACTTCTACGCCACCAGCGCCTACAAGTGGTCGGGGCCGCACATCGGCGCCGTGGTCGCGGATCCGGCGCTGCTGGACACGCTGCGGCCGGACAAGCTGGCGTCCTCAGGCGACGAGGTACCCCAGCGGTTCGAGACGGGTACCCTGCCGATCGCCGACCTCGCGGGGGTCACCGCCGCCGTCGCGCATCTGTCCACATTGGACGACACCGCGGCGGGTACCCGGCGGGAGCGGCTCGTCGCGTCGATGACGGCCGCCGAGGCTCACGAGTCGGCGCTGTTCGACACGCTGCTCGCCGGTCTGGCGACGGTACCGGGCCTGACGCTCTACGGCCACGCCGCCCGGCGTACCGCGACGGCCTACTTCCGCATCGACGGCCGTACCCCGGCGGAGGTCGCCGAACACCTCGCGGGGCAACGGGTCAACGTGTGGCACGGGCACAACTACGCCTGGGAGGTGACCGGCGCGCTCGGCATCCGCGACTCGGGCGGCGCGGTCCGCGCGGGACTCGTCCACTACAACGACCGCTCGGACGTCGACCGCCTCCTCACCGCGCTGTCCAAGCTGTAGCCCGCGACCGGTCCGGCGGTGCGTCGTTCAGCCGGGTGAGCCGATCAGCCAGCAGGGGCGAGCCATGGACCGGTACCGGGAGCGGGGCGGGCTGCGCGCCCTGAGCAGGTTTCGGCATGACCTTCCAGGTGTCGGACACGGCGGTGCGCGACGCGGAGATGCGCCGCACGGTCCCGCAGCACAGCCTCATCGCGTACCTGTTCGGAACCGTGGTGCTCGCGACCGCGGTGGGCCTGGTGGCCGGGCTGAGCGGCCAGCCCGGCGCCCGTCAGTGCGGGCAGGCTCTCCGGTCGAAGGAGGCGTCCGGCAGCGGGCCGTTGTGCCAGGCGGGGTTGAGCCGCAGCGCCAGTGCGGGCGCCTGCCACGCCCCGGCGACCCGATGGACGATCGAGTAGTCCCAGCGCCGCGGCGGGTCGACCGCCGCGCCGACGAGGAAGCGGATGACGATGTGCAGCAACGCCGGGCGGTCAAGGAGCACGCCGTGGAAGCCGGCCACCTCGATCACCTCGATCTCGGCGATGCCTCCCGGAGGTACGGCGGTCGCGTCGGCGGTCGGCAGGATCGCGATCATCCGCACTCCCGGCACGGGGCAGAGCATCTCGTTGCGGTACAGCGGTGCGTTGTCCATCAACGAGCGCAGGAACGGCTCGTCCGCGGTGTCCGGTACCCGGTTGGTCGAGCCGATCCCGGCCAGCAGGCCGCGCAGCAGCCAGCCGGTGCCGATGCCCCAACCGGCGTGGTCCTGCGGCGGTGGGTAGTAGATGCGCCCCGCGCGCACGATGGGGCTGGTGAGAACCGCGGTGTCCACGCCGTCGTGTGGCCAGCGGCTC
>Ga0207674_10004823_pt1 | contig 16161 bp, 15 predicted proteins | sample KBSCornC72_FD_184303 | JGI IMG/M metagenome (GOLD analysis project Ga0207674, IMG submission 184303) | Corn rhizosphere microbial communities from Kellogg Biological Station, Michigan, USA - KBS Corn C7-2 (SPAdes) (version 2) | ecosystem: Host-associated > Plants > Roots > Rhizosphere > Soil ... | reverse complement strand
CTGAGCCGGGCGCCGGGGGCATGGATCGGCGACAAAGAGGCGCAATAGGCCTGGTCGGGCGCAATCCCGATCGCCCCGAGCATGCGCTGCGTCAGCGCCCAGGCGTCCCCGCCGATCGGGCGTCCCGAGGCATAATCCTCGAGCGTCGGCGCATCGCTCAGCACCATGACCGCGGCATTTTCGGGCCCGTGAGGGAGAATTCGCCTGGCGGTGGCGGACGCGAGGGGCAGCTGCGCGCTGGTCGCGAGCCATTCCTGCAGCTCGGCGAGCGTCTCGTGGCTTGGGCGGGTGACGTTCGGCGCTTCGGCCGGTTTGGCTTCGGGGGCGGATTTGGGCGCGGGCTTTAGCCAGGTGCGCGGCTCTTCCTGGACCGCGGCATCAACCCCGGCTTCCAGCCACCAGGCCAATGCGCTGCGCGCCTCGGCAAAGCCGATCGTATCCAAATCCCCTCCCACACTGCTATCCTCGCCCGCCATTGACGCCGCGGTCAAGGAATTGGCAGGGCGGATGAGTCGAATTGTGTGGAGAGCGCGACGAGACGCGGAATGAGCCGCGCGTAGCGCGAGAGCGAGAGGAGCGCATGAGCGAACGCGAATCCATGCAATATGACGTGGTGATCGTCGGCGCCGGGCCCGCGGGATTGAGCGCCGCGATCCGCCTGAAGCAGCTGGCGAACGCCGTCGGCCGCGAGCTCTCCGTCTGCATCCTCGAAAAGGGCAGCGAGGTCGGGGCGCACATCCTTTCGGGCGCGGTGGTCGATCCGATCGCGCTCAACGAGCTGATCCCGGACTGGAAGGACAAAGGCTCACCGCTGACGGTGCCGGTGACTGAAAACCACCATTGGGTGCTGACGAAGAAGGGTAAGTTCGGAATCCCCGAGTTGCTGATGCCGCCCTTCATGCACAACAAGGGCATGTACACGCTGAGCCTGGGCAACCTGTGCCGCTGGCTGGCGGGGCAGGCGGAGGAGCTCGGGGTGGAGATCTTTCCCGGCTTTCCGGCCGCCGAGATCCTGTTCAACGAGGACGGATCGGTGAAGGGCGTCGCCACCGGGGACGTGGGGATCGCGCGCGACGGCAGCCACCGCCCCGATTACCAGCCGGGCATCGAACTTCACGCGCGCTACACCTTCCTCGCCGAAGGCGCGCGCGGCAGCCTGACCAAGCGGCTGACCGAGATCTTCGGTTTGCGCGACGAAAGCGGTCCGCAGGTTTTCGGTCTTGGTGTCAAGGAATTATGGGACGTTCCTCCCGAGAAACATAAGCCAGGGCGAGTGATCCACACGCAGGGCTGGCCGCTCGGCGATGCGTGGGGCGGTGGGTTCCTCTACCACCAGGAGAACAACCAGGTCGCGCTCGGCTTCATCGTCTCGCTCGATTATGCGAACCCCTATCTGTCGCCATTTGAAGAGATGCAGCGGTGGAAGACGCACCCGGCCATTCGCGCGGAGATCGAGGGCGGACGGCGGGTGTCCTACGGAGCCCGGGCGATCAACGAGGGCGGCTTGCAGGCCATTCCCAAGCTGGTGTTTCCCGGCGGCGCTTTGATCGGCTGCTCGGCGGGATTCGTGAACGTGCCGCGCATCAAGGGCACGCACAATGCGATGAAGTCGGCGATGCTCGCCGCCGAGGCAGCGTTCGAGGCGATTGCGGCCGATCGTTCGCACGACATGCTCAAAAGCTACCCCGCCGCGCTCCACAAGAGCTGGGTGGCGAAGGAGTTGAATAAAGTCCGCAACGCCCAGCCGGCGGTCGCGCATTGGGGCGGCACTGCGGGCACGCTCTATGCCGGACTGGATCTGTGGTTGAATTATCTCGGTATCGGAGTGCCGTGGACGCTGAAGCTCAGACCCGACCACAAGTCGCTGCACGAAAAGAATCAGGTGCGCCCGATCGACTATCCCAAGGCCGACGGAGTCTTGACCTTCGACCGGCTCTCATCCGTCTTCGTTTCGAATACGAACCACGAGGAAGACCAGCCGGTTCATCTTACGCTCAAGGACGCCGACATACCCACGGCGATAAACCTGCCGGTCTATGCGGGCCCCGAGCAGCGCTATTGCCCGGCGGGAGTCTATGAATTTGTCGACGGCGAAAACGGTGAACCGAGGCTCCAGATCAACGCCCAGAACTGCGTTCATTGCAAGACGTGCGACATCAAGGACCCGACTCAGAATATCAACTGGGTCACTCCCGAAGGCGGCGGAGGCCCCAATTACCCGAACATGTAAATTGCTCGCCGGCGCGGCCTTAGCGTCGCTGCTGATGCTTCCGGTCCCGGCCGCTGCGGCGCGGCTGTCGACCGGCGATCCCGCACTCACCTATGTCGAGGCCCGCGCCGCGGCGATGAGCGGCGATCATGCCCATGCCGCCGAATTGCTCGCCTCGCTCGCGGACTCGCAGCCGGACCAGATCCAGTTCGCACAGCAGGCGATCACCGAGGCGATCGGGTCCGGACGGATGGACCTCGCGCTCAGCCTCGTCGGAAAGCTGCCGGCGGACAAGCTGTCGACGGACGCGCGGCTGCTGATCGTCGCCAATGCCGTCAAGCAGCGCCGGCTGGACCGGGCGCTCCCGTGGCTCAAGGCGAGCGGGGCGACCGGCGACCTCAGCTTCCTCGAGCCGCTGCTGACTGCCTGGGACGCAGCCGAGCGCGGCAACCAGTCGCTCGCGCTATCGAACATCAACCAGATCCCGACCAACGGCCTGATGGCGCCGCTCCGTGACGAGGAGCAGGCGCTGATCCTGCTCAAGTTCGGCCGCGCCGCCGATGCGGAACCCTATGCCCGGCGCGCGATCGGATCGGCCGGACCGCGCGAAACGCAGGTCAGGCTTGCGCTCGCCGACGGATTCCTCGCTGCCGGCGACCGTGCCCGCGCGATGGCGATGATCGACGGAATCGGCAGCGATTCCGAAGCGGCACGGCGGCGCATCCTCGCGGGCAAGCCGAGCGGCGAAGCGATCGATACCAGCTCGAAGGCGCTGAGCGCTGTGTTGACGGCATTCGGTGCCGAGGTCGCCCGGGTGCAGACTGCGGTGCCGCCCATCGGGCTGGTGCAAGTCGCGCGCTACGCCGATCCCCAGAACAGCAGCGCGACGGCTCTGCTCGCCCTGCTGCTCGATGCGCAGGATCGAACCCAGGAGGCGCTTGCGCTGCTCGGCGCGGTTCCGCCGAGCGATCCCTTGATCTCGCAAATCCGTGACGTGCAGGTGCGCATCCTCGACAGTCACAAGCGCTTCAACGAGGCCTATGCCGTCGCCGCCGCCGCGCTAAAGGACCCATCCGCCGGAATGGCCGATTATTCGCGCTTCGGCGACGTGCTCGAGGCAATGGACCGGCATAACGAGGCCGCGGATGCCTATGGGCGGGCGATCGCGCTGGCCAATGCGCAAGGGCAGAGAAGCGAACTGTGGTCGCTCCAGCTGCTCCGGGCGAATGCGCTCGAGGAGGCGGACCGCTGGCCCGAAGCCAAGGCCGCGCTCCAGCAGGGTCTCGCCCTTTCGCCGGACCAGCCGCTGCTGCTCAACTTCCTCGGCTATGCGAAGCTCGAGCGGGGTGAGGACATGGCGGCCGCCGAGGCGATGATCCGGAAGGCGAGCGACCTCGCGCCGGATGACGCATCGATCACCGATTCGCTCGGTTGGGCGCAGTTCAAGCGCGGCAAGGTCGATGAAGCGATCGAGACGCTTCAGCGCGCCGCCGAGAAAGACCCGGACCAGGCGGAGATCCAGGAGCATCTCGGCGATGCGCTGTTCAAGTCGGGACGCAGGTTCGAGGCGCGCTTCGCCTGGAACGCGGCGCTCGTGACCGCGGAAGACGAGGTGGCGACGCGGGTCAAGGCGAAGCTCGCGTCCGGACTGACCAGCGCCAACGCCGCGCCTTGACCGCGGCAAGCGAGATCGCGGCTGCGAAGCTCAATCTCGCGCTCCATGTGAGGGGCAGGCTGCCCGATGGGCGGCATGCGATCGAAACGGTGTTCGCCTTTTGCATTGATGGCGATCGGCTGAGCGCGGAGCCGGGCGACGCGCTGGCGCTCGACACTACGGGGCCGTTCGCTGCGGATTTGGCGAATGAATCGGACAATCTGGTGCTCCGCGCTGCGCGTGCGCTCGCAGAATCCGCAAGCGTAGGCAGAGGTGCCGCGCTCGCGCTCGACAAGCGCTTGCCCGTGGCATCCGGAATCGGTGGCGGATCGGCTGATGCGGCGGCTGCGCTGCGGCTGCTGACGTCATTGTGGCGAATCGACCCGAAGCATGCGCAGGATGTCGCGCCCACGCTCGGCAGCGACGTGCCGGCCTGTTTGCTGAGCCTTCCTGCTCGCGGCGAGGCGGCGGGGGATCAGCTGACGCCGATCGATCTCTCCGACATTTCGGGGACCCCGGTGCTGCTGGTGAACCCACGCGTGCCGCTCTCGACCGCCGAGGTGTTCGCGCAGTGGGACGGGGAGGACCAGGGGCGGCTCGACGACTGGCGCGAGGGGCGCAACGACCTCGAGCAGGCCGCCATCTCCATCGTTCCGCAGATCGGCTCGGTGCTGGGCTGGTTCGAGGCGCAGCAGGGCGCGACCTTCGTTCGCATGTCCGGGTCGGGCGCAACCTGCTTCGCGCTGTTCGAGAGCGAGGAGGCGCGCGACCGGGCTGCCGACGGCGTTCCGCGCGAATGGTGGCGCCTGGCGACCTTCCTGCGCTAGACGGCGCGGCCATGACCGGCCGGCCGATCCTCACTACCGAAGCGATGCGCGCCGCGGAGCAGGCGGCGATCGACGCCGGAACGCCGGTCGAGCAGCTGATGGAGCGGGCAGGGGCTGCGCTCGCCGAAGCGGTATACCGGTTCGCCGGGCCGATGCCGGCGCTGGTGCTCTGCGGTCCAGGGAACAACGGCGGGGACGGCTATGTCGCCGCGCGTCACCTGACCGGTCGTGGTGTGGCCGTGCGCGTTGCGGTCTTGGCGGAGCCGAAGAGTAGCGGGGCGCAATGGGCGCGTTCGCAATGGACGGGTGAGGTCGAAACGTTCGGCGGCGACACCGCTGCGGCCCCCATCGTCATCGACGCGCTGTTCGGAACCGGTCTGAAGCGAGGCCTCGAAGCATTTGCAGTCGAACACTTGTCGCGCCTCTGCGACGCCGCTGTCGTGAAAATCGCCTGCGACCTGCCGAGTGGCATCGAGAGCGACAACGGGGCGGAACTGAGCACAGTCCGACCATTCGACATGACGGTGACGTTCGGCGCTCTGAAGCCGGCGCATCTGCTCTATCCGGCAATGCACAAATGCGGGCGCGTGGTTCTCGCCGACATCGGCATCGACGCGGAGACCAGCTGGCACGAGATTGGTCCGCCCGAGCTGCCGCCGCTCAATCCTGGCGGGCACAAATACGACCGCGGGCTGGTGCATGCACTCGCCGGCAAGATGCCGGGCGCGATTGCTCTTGCGGCGAAGGCGGCGGCGAACGCTGGTGCGGGATATGTGCGGGTCAGCACTTCGCGGCAGATCGAGGGACTGCCATCGGCCGTGGTCCAGACCGACACCGCCGAAGTGAATGACGAGCGGATCGGGTGCCTGCTCGTTGGGCCCGGAATGGGCGACATTCCGCAGGTGCTGACGCTGGCTTTGACGTCGCGCGCTCCGAAAGTGCTCGATGCGGACGCGATCACGCATCTCGGCGAGCCCGAGCGGATCAAAGGGCAGGACGCAATCATCACGCCGCACGAAGGCGAGTTCCGGCGCCTTTTCGGCGAAATCGAGGGCGACAAGCCAGCCCGCGCGCTGGAGGCGGCACGCCGGTGCGGAGCAGTGGTCGTCTACAAAGGGCCCGATACCGTGGTCGCATCGCCTGACGGCCGGCTCGGCTTTCGTCCGCCGGCGCCGGCTTGGCTGGCGAGCGCCGGAACGGGCGACGTGCTCGCGGGAACCATCGCCGCGATGCGAGCGCGCGGACTGCCTGCGTTCGAGGCCGCGTGCGCGGGGGTCTGGCTCCAGGCCCTGGCGGCCGACATCGCCGGACCGCAGATGATTGCCGACGACCTCGCCGAGGCCGTTCCCGACGCCATCGCCGAGTGCACGAGCTGATCGTCCGTATCGCGGCGCGCGGCGACGGCGTGACGTCGAGCGGCCGGCACGTGCCGTTCGGAGTGCCGGGCGACGCGCTGCTCGACGACGGTGCGCTCGCGCCGGGTCCGCATCATCAGGAGCCGCCGTGCCGGCACTTCCCCGAATGCGGCGGGTGCCAGCTCCAGCACGCCGACGACGAGGCCTATCGCGGCTATCTCGTCTCTCGGATCGAGACGGCCTTGGCGCAGCACGATCTTGCGACCGAGATGCGGGAGCCGCATCTGTCACCGCCATGCTCGCGCCGGCGGGCCACGCTCCGGGGGCTGAGGGTCGGCGGGAGCGCCGTGCTCGGGTTCAACGCCGAGAAGTCGCATCGCATCGTCGACATGCGCGAATGCCACATCTTGCGGCCCGAGCTGTTCGCGCTGGTTGCCCCGCTTCGGCAGCTGCTCGCCTCGCTGTTGCAGCCGAAGCGCGGGGCGGAGGTCCAGCTCACGCTCATTGACCAGGGAGCGGACGTGCTCCTGAAAGGCATCGAGCCGCGTGGCCTCGAAGGAATTGCGCAGCTGACCTCATTCGCAAATGCGCACCGCCTCGCGCGCCTGAGCATCGACCAGGGGCTCGGCCCGGAGGCATTTTACGAGCCGCAGGCAGCGACCGTCACATTGTCGGGCAGGCCGGTAAGCTTTCCGGTCGGCGGATTTCTGCAGGCGACCGAGGACGGCGAGGCGGCACTGGTGGCGGCGGTCGACGAGTGCGTTGGCGATGCGACAGTCGCGGACCTGTTCGCGGGCCTCGGCACCTTCGCCATTGCGACGAGCGCACGCTACGCCGCCGAGGCGTCACGCGACGCCGCCGCGGCGCTCAAGCGGGCTGCGTCGGCAATGGCTGTCGAGCATCGCGATCTCTATCGCCGGCCGCTCGACGCCGACGAGCTAAAGCGGTTCGGGGCTGTCGTTCTCGATCCGCCTCGCGCGGGCGCTGAAGAGCAGGTGAGGGCGCTTGCCGGCTCAACGGTGTCGCGGATCGCTTACGTCAGCTGCAACCCCGCGACGTTCGCGCGCGACGCGAAGACGCTCGCGGACGGCGGATACGCGCTCGAGTGGGTGCGCCCGGTGGGGCAGTTCCGCTGGTCGACCCATGTCGAGCTTGCCGCCTGCTTTGCGAGGTGAACCCGCGAGACGCAGCCTGAGCGGAGTCAGAAAGGTTTAGCCCTTTGCCGGTACACCCGTACCGATGACGTGTTGCACATCAGACTCGGACCTGACGCCGGCCGCGGATGCCGATGCGAGGACATTCGATCGCAGCGGCACGCTCGACATGCGATGGATCACGTCGGCACTGCTGTTCATCTTCGTGCTCGCGGCCTGCTTTTCCGCTGTGCGGAAGGACGTGACGAAGGGTTTCGATGAGCTGGCGCACATCTCCTATGTCGCGGAGGTCCAGCAAATGCCCGGTCGGGTCCGGCTCGACCAGTTGCGGATGCTCGATCCGGTAACATTCCAATTCAATTCCGCGCCGAATTATCTCAATCACTCGCCGGCCTATTACCGGGCCATGGCTGTCATCGGCACGCCGGTCGAGGGACATCCCGGCTCGATCTTGCGGCTGCGGCTGGTGAATGTCGTCATCGCTGCATTCGGCCTCGGGCTGCTGTTTTCGCTGAGCCTCTCCGTCGCACGTTCGACAGAAGAATCGCTGATTCTCGTCGTTCCAATCTTTTGCATACCGATCCTGTCTGCGCTCGCGGGTTCTGTGAACAACGACAATCTGGCCTTCGCCGGCGGGGCGATGACCCTCTTCGGGTCGTGGCGTTTTCTCGAGGGAAAGCGAACGTCAGGGCTCGGATTCGCTTTGGCCGGCTTGGTTGCTTGCGGCGCGGCCAAGCTGACTGCGCTCATCCTGTGCGGTGGCTACCTTATGGTCCTGGCGGCTCTTGCCCGGCCGAAATTGACGCGTTTGCAAGTTGGGTTGGCAGCAGTCGCCTTCGCACTTGCCCTGTGGCCGTACGTCGCCCTGTGGCTGACCTATGGCAGTCCTGCTCCCGACACGCCCGGCCTGGAGGCGCAGCTGTTGAATGGAGCGGCTGCCATGGGGTGGGCGTCGCGTCCGCGCCTCGGAGTGCTCGCCTATACACTGCATTTCGCAGGCGAATTCATCGCGGGGTGGAAGCCTCTCCTTACGCAGCGAACGGCTATCCAGACGGCGATGCTGACGTTGCCTGCAATCGTGCTCCTGATGGCGGCCGCGGGACTCTTGGCGGCCGCACGGACGCTGATGTGCAAAGCACGAGACGACCGCTTTGCCATGATCGTGGTCGCCGGATCGACGGCGATCGCGGCAACGCTCCTCATGCACATGGGATTCAGCTATCGCCATCACCTTCAGACGGGTTGGTTGATGGACGCTTATCCCCGTTATTACCTTCCGCTCATGTTCGTGGTTCCGATGGCAACTTTGGCATTGGTTCGCTCAATCGCTCCCGGCCGAGGGAGGACCTCGGCGACCGGCTTCCTGATCGCCGCCCCGATCCTGTTCGGTCTGTTTGGCTAAGCCGCTAGAAGCGCAGGACCCCGCAGTCGTGGAGCATGCGGATGGCCGCATGCGTCGTCAGGCCGAGCAGGCACAGGCTCGCGAGCGCGAATAACGGGAAGCGGATCTGGACGATGTTCACGGTCGCCTGGACGATGCTGTGCACGATTCTCAAGCCGACATAGGCCCAGGCCAGCCAGTAATTGATCCCGCCTCCGAAGCCCATCAGCGCCAGGGTCAGGCAGATGGCATAGAAGATCGTCGGCTGTTCCATCAAGTGGTTGTAATTGTGCGACGGCCACTGGGCCTCGTCCGGCGCCCGGCCGTCGAGGTTCACGCCGCGCGAGCCGCGGGGGACCGATCCGAAGGTGACGCCCATCTTCGCATAGGCGCGCCGCCGAGCGACGCCGGTCCAGACGAGCATGACGAGCGACCATGCGACCAGCGCGATCACCGGCGCGAGAATTGGGCTGTAGGACATGAAAAACCCTCCCCCGATTGAAGAGCCGGAGGAGGGTGCTTCAGTTCCTTATGCTTGGCAATCGATTCAGTCGAACAGCTTGGCGAACCGCCTCTTCTCGCGATTGCGCCAGGCTCCGCGGTGCCAGGCGTCGCTGGCGAGCAGCGGAAGGACGCTGGTCGCCTCGGCAAACACCATCTGCTCCATCGCGGTCGAGACCTTGCCCCAGCTGGCCGCCTCCTGGAGAGTCGAGGATGAGCAGGCGCCGTCGCGGACGTCAGCGACCGTGATCTGGACTGCGTACTTGTGCACCTCGACATCGTCGTGACCCAGGATTTCCGCACAAACCACAGTGTCTTGCGTGAAGTTCTTGGGAACGCCTCCACCGATCATCAGAAGGCCGGTGGTGCCCGCCTTGATCTTGATGTCGGTGAGCTCGCGAAAGTCGGCGATGCTGTCCATCGTCATGTAGTGGCCGCCGCGCTTCATTGCGTCGACCTGGTGCTTGACCAGGCCGAAGCCGGCCGAGCTGTCAGTAAACGCCGGGCAGAAGATCGGCACGTCATTTTCGTAGGCGAGCTGGACCAGATTGCCGGGCTTTTTCGCATTGCCCTCGCTCAGCCACTTGCCCATCTCGCGGATGAAGGCGCGGCTCGAATAGGGACGCGGCTCGAGGCTGTCGGCGATCAGGCCGATGGTGTGGTCGCAGTCCTGAAGCGCCTCTTCGTCAATATAGGTGTCGTAGATGCGGTCGATGTACAGCGAGCGCAACGTATCATCGTCAGGGATTTCATTGGCCTGGAAGTGCTTGTGGCCAAGCGCTTCGAAGAAATCCATGTCGACGATGGTGGCGCCTGTGGCGACGATCGCGTCGACCATGTTGGAGCGCACGAGCTCCGCATAAAGATCCATGCAGCCGCCCGCCGACGTCGAGCCCGCCACCACCAGGATGATCGAGCAGGACGGGTCCTCGATCATCGTGTTGTAGATTTTCGTCGCGCGCGCGAGGTCGCGGCTGGTGAAGCTCATATGACCCATCGCGTCGACGATCGGGCGCGCGTCGAACTTGGTGATGTCGATATGTTCGACCGGGGTCGAAAGCAGCTCGCCCTTGCGGGTGTCGTTGATCCGGTCCGTGTCCTGGACCTTGTTCAGCGTATCAGCTTCCATCTCGTGCTCCAAAGCGGACTGTCCCCCGGCAAAAGCCGGGGTCCAGGATCATTTCTTTCGGGCTGCACCCCGGCTTACGCCGGGGAACGAGCAATTTAAAGCGTCACGACGTTCGAACGCGTGTCGTCCACCGACGCTCCGTAGAGGCTCGCCATCGGCTCGTCGTCGACGATCTCGGTCGCCACCGCGCCGAAGCCGTTGAACTGCGTCCGCATCGCGCAGCCGTAGGCGCCCAGCATGCCGATCTCGATATAGTCGCCGGGGCCGATATCGCCGGGCAGCTCGAACGGGCCCGCCATGCGGTCGAGATCGTCGCAGGTCGGGCCGTAGAAGCTGAACTGCATCGGCCGCACGCGCGAGCTCCGCTCGCGGATCAGCCGCACCGGATAGCGCCAGCCGATGTGGGCGGCGTCGAACAAAGCGCCGTAGGCGCCGTCGTTGATATACAGCTCGTCGCCGCGGCGCTTCTCGACGCGAACGAGGACGCTCGCATATTCGGCGCATAGCGCGCGGCCCGGCTCGCACCACAGCTCGGCCGAATAGCTGATCGGCAGCGATTCGAACGTCTCGTGGATGACGGCGAAATAGGTCTCGAGCGGCGGCGGCTCCATTCCGGGATAGGAGGAGGGGAAGCCTCCGCCGACATCGACGATGTCGACCGTGACCGACGCATCGACGATCGCGGTGCGCACGCGCGCCATCGCTTCGGCGAAGGCGGCCGGAGTCATCGCCTGGCTGCCGACGTGGAAGCAGATGCCGAGCGCGTCCGCCGCCTGGCGGGCGGCCATCAGCAGAGCGCTGACGTCGCGCGGATCGGCGCCGAACTTCGAGGCGAGGCTGAGCTTGGCATGGTCTGAACTGACCCGGATACGGACCAGCAGGTTGAGATCGCTGGCCGCAACTCCGTCCTTAGAGGTCGCGCGGACGATCTTCTCCAACTCTTCGGCGGTATCGAGGCTGAAGGTCCGCACGCCGTAGTCGAAATAGGCCTCGGCGATCGCTTCCTCGGCCTTCACCGGGTGCATGAAGCAGAGCGTCGCCTCGGGAAGGACGCTGTGCACGAGCCGGACCTCGCCGATCGAGGCGACGTCGTAATGGGTGATGCCGGCGTTCCACAGGATGCGCAGAAGCTCGGGCGAAGGGTTGGCCTTCACTGCATAGAGCGAGCGTCCAGGGAATTTTTCGACGAAGAATCGGGCGGCCCTGCGCGCGGCGTGCGGGCGCAGGAGCGTGACCGGCTCAACGGGTCGAAGCTTGGCGATATCGGCACCGCTTCGGGTGCCGGACGGGGCGGCAGCTAGCCCCAGCGCGCGATGGTGCTTGTGCAACTCAAGGGACCTCCAACGGGCACGTTCGACATAAAGCTGCCTTGCGGTTGGAAGTCCCATGGGGCAGCGGGAGCGCGATATATGTGCGGGGGTCCCCCCTGTAAAGATTATTTGGTCCTGGGCTGGGGATTTGGCTGCCGTATGTCGCTGATCTGCAACGGCTAATCGAAAGGGTGAAATATCAACCGCTTAGCAACTGGAGCCGAAGTCTCGCGCGATGACGTGGTCGAAGCGGCGCAGCGAATCCGCAGCCTCGTCGAGCAAACGCCGCTCATCGAGAGCGAGGTCGACGGGACGCGAGTTTGGCTCAAATGCGAGTGCCTGCAGACCGGCGGCGCGTTCAAGCTCAGGGGCGCGACCAACCGGCTTCTCCAGCTCACTCCGGAGGAGCGCGAGCGCGGCGTCGTCGCTTTCTCCTCGGGCAATCACGCGCGCGGAGTGGCGATTGCTGCCCGCCGTCTGGGTATCCGCGCGATCATCGTCATGCCTTCGGACGCTCCACAGGTGAAGATCGAGGGTACGCGCGGCGAGGGCGCCGAGATCATCTTCTACGATCGCCGCAACGAGAGCCGCGAGGAGATTGCCGCCAAGATCTCCAGCGAGACCGGAGCGACGGTCGTTCCGAGCTTCGACGATCCGGCGATCGTCGCAGGGCAGGGCACGGTCGGCCTGGAGATCGTCGAGCAGCTCGGCCGTCCGCCCAAGCGCATTGCTGTGCCCTGTGGCGGGGGCGGCCTTTCCGCAGGAATCACGGTCGCAGTGCCCGATGCGGAGATCGTCATCGTCGAGCCTGCCGGGTGGGACGACATGGCGCGTTCGCTCGAGCTCGGCGAGATCGTGCCGGTCGCGGCGGACGCCCCGGCGACCTTCTGCGACGCGCTCCAGACTCCGCGCGTGTCGCCGATCACTTTCGGGATCCTTCAGGAGCGTGACGCGACGGCGCTGTCCGTCACCGATGCCGAAGTAGCGGATGCGGTCCGCTTCGCCTGGGAGCATCATGGCTTGATGGTGGAACCCGGCGGCGCGGTGGCGCTTGCCGCTCTGCTCGCAGGCAAGGTCGCGCCAGTGGAGGAGACGGTCGTCGTGCTTTCGGGAGGGAACGTCGATCCGGCGCTTCATGCGCGGATTGTCAGCCGCGCGGTCTAAGCGACGTTGCGGGCCTTATATTCGCCGGGTTCGACATGGGCCGGGCTCGATCGTTCGACGGCCTTGGTCAGCGCTTCGAGCTCCGCAGCGAGGGTCTTGAGCTCGCCGACCAGGAAGCGGCGCTCGCCTTCGGCGACCGATTCGGAGGCGTCGATCAGCGTCTCGAGCATCATTGCGATGCACGGCAGGATCGTTTCCTCGATCCGCTCGAACGCCTCTTCGAGGCGCGCCTGCTGGTCAGCCTTTGGCATGGCTGACACTCTGGGCGATCTTGGTTAAGTCTTTGTGAAGCCGGGGAGGGAAATGCAGAATATTTCGTCGGTTGCGATGGCGCTCGCGATGGTCGCCGCATTCCTGCTCGTGATCGGCGGAATCCGTCTGGTGCTCGACCGTCAAACCCGGGTCCGCGGCGTCCTCATGATCGTCGCGGCGGCCGTGATGGTCATGAACGTGATGATCTGGACGGTATAGCGGGCTTCACCGGATCGGTGGCGAGGCGCATGTCGAGATAATCGTCGACCGACTTCATCAGCTGATCGAGCTCATTGGCGAAGAAGTGGTTCGCGCCCGGGATCACGTCGTGATTGATGGTGATGTGGCGCTGGGTCCTGAGCTTGTCGACGAGCTTCTGCACCGCGCTCGGAGTGACGACCTCGTCGGCTTCGCCCTGGATGATGATTCCCGACGACGGGCAGGGGGCAAGGAAGCTGAAATCATACATGTTCGCCGGCGGAGCGATCGAAATGAATCCGCGGATCTCAGGACGGCGCATCAGCAGCTGCATCCCGATCCAGGCGCCGAAGCTGACGCCCGCGACCCAAGTCGTCTCCGCCTCGGGATGGATCGATTGAACCCAGTCGAGCGCGGACGCAGCGTCGGACAGCTCGCCGATGCCGTTGTCGAACACGCCCTGACTCTTGCCGACTCCGCGGAAGTTGAAGCGCAGAGTCGCGAAGCCGCGCTTGACGAACGTCTGGTAGAGCAGCTGGACAATCTTGTTGTTCATCGTCCCGCCGGCCTGCGGGTGAGAATGCAGGATCAGCGCGACGGGTGCGCGGGGGCGGGTGCCGGGATGGAAACGGCCTTCGAGGCGTCCCTCTGGGCCGGGAAAGATCACTTCAGGCATCGGCGGTTGAAAGCTCGCGAAAGAGAAAGTCGGGGCCGACGGGTGCGCCGCGGCGTCGGCTCCTATATAGGGGCGGCCGTTCATGTGGCAATCAGCAGGAATCCCCGGCTTTTGACCATGCCCGATCGGCTCTATCTCGACCATGCGGCGACGACAGCGGTTTTACCGGAAGCTCGCGAAGCGATCGCTCGCGGGCTTGCGGCGTGGGCCAACCCCAGCTCTCCGCACGCCGAGGGACGGTCGGCGCGCGCGCTGCTCGAGGAAGCGCGCTCGGCGATCGCGGAAGTGCTCGGCTGGCGGCATGACGTCATCTTCACCAGCGGCGCGAGCGAAGCGATCGAGATCGCCGGCAGTCGGGCGCGCATTGTCGGCAGGGCGCATGGAGCGACCGAGCATGCGATTGTCCCCCATGCGATGGGTCCGAACTCGACGGTCATTCCCGTCGGCGCGGACGGTCTGATCGACGAGGCCGCGCTCGAGGCGATCCTGGCGAAAGGGCCGGCGCTGATCGCGATCCAGCAGGTCAACAACGAGACGGGGGTGATCCAGCCGCTCGACGCGCTCGGCGCGCGCATTCACGCCGCGGGCTCGCTGCTGCTTTCGGATTGTGCACAGAGCGCGGGCAAGCTGCCCCTTCCGGACGCCGATTTCATCGCCGCCTGCGCGCACAAGCTGGGCGGTCCGCCCGGAATCGGAATCCTCCTCGTGAAGGATTTGAGCACGCTCGAGGCGGTCGGCGGACAGGAGAGTGGATATCGGCGGGGCACGCAGGACGCTCCGGCCGCGCTGGGGTTCGCGGCTGCGCTGAACGCGCGTCCGTACGACATGGAACGGGTGGCTGCGATGCGGAGACGCCTCGAAGAGGGTGTGAAGGACGCCGGCGGAGTCGTTGTCGCCGAAGGTGCGCCGCGAATTCCGACGATCGGCGCGGTCGCGATGCCGGGCGCGAACTCCGCCTCGCTGCTCGTGCAGCTCGATCTTGCCGGCATTGCCGTTTCCGCCGGAAGCGCCTGCTCGTCGGGCAAAATGGAGAAGAGCAAGGTGCTTGCCGCGATGAAGGTTCCGCCCGAGCTCGCCGACAGCTTCGTCCGGGTTAGCTTCGGGCCTTCAACTAGCGAAGCGGATGTCGATCGCTTCGTTACAGAGTGGCGCAGGCTCGCGAGCCGTGCGAAAACACAGGCCGCATGATCTACCTCGATTACCAGGCTACGACTCCGGTCGCGCCCGAAGTCGCGAGGGCGATGCAGCCGTGGATCGAGGAGAAGTTCGCCAACCCGCATTCTCCCTCCCGCTGGGGCCACGAAGCCGAAGCGGCGATCGAGGTCGCCCGCAAGCAGGTCGACAAAGCGATCGGCCTCAGGGGCGGGAGCGTAGCCTTCACCGGAAGCGCCACCGAGGCGCTCAACTGGGCGCTGAAGGGCACGGTCGAGAAGGCAGCTACGTCGCGCAAGAGCGGCCGCAACCGTATCATCACGGTCGCGACCGAGCATGCCGCGGTTCTGGACACCTGCGAATGGCTCGCCGGGCAAGGCGTGGATCTCACCATCCTGCCGGTGCAGAAGGACGGCCGTCTCGATCTCGACCTCCTCGCCCGCGAGCTCGACAAGCGCGTGCTGCTCGTCGCCGTCATGCAGGTCAACAATGAGATCGGGGTGACCCAGCCCATCTCCGAAATCGCCAAGATGGCGCATGACGCCGGCGCGCTGATGCTGTGCGATGCCGTCCAGGCGTTCGGCCGCATGGAGCTGTGCAGCGGGCCCGATCTGGTGGCGGTCTCGGCGCACAAGATTCATGGCTCCAAAGGCATCGGCGCGCTGTGGATGAAGAAAGGCGCTGAACCGGCGCCGTTCATCCACGGGGGCGGGCAGGAGCGGGGACTGCGTTCGGGTACGCTTTCGCCCGAGCTGTGCGTCGGATTCGGAGCGGCGGCCAAGCTCGCCGACGAGCGCTTGACCCGCGATTACGACCATGTCGAAAAACTGTGGAAAGCGGCCGTTGCCGCGCTCGGCCCGGGTTGGGTGATCAACGGCAGCACTGCCCACCGCTATTATGGTAATCTCAACATCCGCCGCGAAGGCGTTGATGGAGCACGACTCCTCGCCGATTTTCGCGACATCGCCTTTTCGCTCGGGTCGGCCTGCGCAAGCGGCTCCGGCCGACCGAGCCATGTGCTTCGGGCACTTGGACTCGATTATCGGCAGGCGCGCTCGTCCATCCGCCTCGGATTCGGCCGCTACACGACGCAGAAGGAGCTCACCGACGCCTGCCGCCGGATCGCGGCCAACGCGCACGCGCAGGAGAAACTCGACGCGTGACTTTGGTCCGGTTTCTCAAGGCTGACGGGACTCTCG
>Ga0207674_10004819_pt1 | contig 16164 bp, 14 predicted proteins | sample KBSCornC72_FD_184303 | JGI IMG/M metagenome (GOLD analysis project Ga0207674, IMG submission 184303) | Corn rhizosphere microbial communities from Kellogg Biological Station, Michigan, USA - KBS Corn C7-2 (SPAdes) (version 2) | ecosystem: Host-associated > Plants > Roots > Rhizosphere > Soil ... | reverse complement strand
GATGAGGATGCGCGTGATGCGCTCGCTGTTCGGCAGGCCCACATTGGTCCAGGTCTCGCCGCCATCGGTCGACTTGTAGACGCCGTTGCCGACCGAGACGGAGTTGCGGACCCAGCCTTCGCCGGTTCCGACCCACATGACCTTGCTGTCCTTGGGATCGATGGCGACGGCGCCGATCGACTGCATCGGCTCCTTCTCGAACACCGGCTTGAAGGTCGTTCCACCATCCTCGGACTTCCACACGCCGCCGGACGCGGAGCCGATCAGGAGCGTGACCTTCCCGTCCTTCTCCTGGCGGCCGTCGATGGCCGAGATTCGGCCCGACATGGTGGCCGAACCAATGTTGCGAACGCCGAGGCCCGAGACGGCGGCGCTGTCGAAGCTCTGGGCGGCCGCGGGGCTGGCAAGGAGCGCTGCGGCGGAGGCAAGCAGGATCGAACGCACCATGACTACTCCCCCTTCCCCGGATGACTTGGAGCGGCAGGCTTGGTCGCCGCGGGCTTGGCCGGCGGCGCGCTGCCCTTCTTGGTGTTGCCAACGTCGGGCGGTTGCCCGGTCGCCTTGGCGGGCGGAGTGGGCGTGAGCGGCTCGGCGAAATAGTCCGCGGCCAGCGTGCTGTTCGCGGTCCCGCTCGCAATGATCGTGCGCTGGCGCTGCGCTGGCTGGCCCTGCGTCCAACTTTCGACGGACATCGGGAAATAGACTCCGGCGATCTTCTCATAGTCGCCGAGCTCGGTTTCCGTGGTCTGCTCGGCGCCGCGGATCTTCCGCGTCTCGTCGACCTTGATCTCCAGGAACGTGTCGGGGTCGAGCCAATAGGTGAACTCGTCGCCGTCCTTCTGCGTCACCTTCAGTTTGTAGGCGTTGGTCCCGTCGAAGTCCTCGCGTCCGAGATAGTCGACGCGGCTGCCGTCGGAGCGGGACGCGAGCAACGGTCCATCGACCAGAGCGGCATCGGCGAGCGCCCGGGCTTCGTCGGTCGACATCTTCTCGGCGTCCTTGCGGCCCTGGAGCGGATTGACGCGCCACGCCTCGTGCCCGTCATAGGCCTGGGTGATGTCGAGGCCCTGGATTCCGAAATCGACGCGGCCCGCATCGGTCGACCCCAAACGCGCATGCGTCTCCTTGTAGGTGACCTCGAAATCACCGGGGAAGATCGTCCGGCCCTCGAAGCTGACGTTCTTGATGGCGGCGAGGGCCGCCGGCCCGCCCCGAGCTTCGAGGTTCTTGGTGATGAGGCTCTGCGCATCCTGAGCGCCGGCGGGAACCGCCGCGCAGCAAACCAGCAGCGCAGCAAGGCAATAACGGACCATGACACTCGCCCCCTTCGAGTTAGGGGCAAAGCATGGAACGGCAATTTCGGTGAATCAAGCAGGCCACTGCCGTTCGTCGAGCCGGTTCACGCGTTGGCAGCCGCCGATCGCTCCCTGAACCATTTGGTCAGCACATATTTGGTGCCGCGCCGTACCTTCATTCCCTGGTGCAGGGTCGCCGGGTTGGACCGCCCGTCGGGAAGCAGGTTGTTCCAGGCGAGGAGCTTGCCCGTTTCCGCCCGGACGGTCTTGCCGATCATCTTGAATCGCGTCGCGCCGCCGTCCTCGGGCTCGTTCAGGTAGATCATCGCGGTCCACGTCCGTTGGCCGCTTCCCGCGGTGTGCAGGTAGAAGTCGTAGCCGCCCGGCTCGAAGGTGTCGGTGTGGGGCTTGAACTCCTGCCCCGGCGCATAGCGTTGTCCCTGGAGCGGCTCGCTCTCCGCCAGCTCGAGACCGAGCAATTCCGCGATCTTGCGATCGACCTCGCCGGTGACCGGGTCGCGCCAGTCGAGATCGCAAGTCTCGCTGGTGCGGAAGTTCGCGATTCCGATATCGTCGGCGATCTCCGATGGCCGCCGCTTTGCATCGATCCGCTCGATCAGCGTGGCGCAGGTCGCGGGATCGAGGAAGCCGCGCACGATGAACAGCTCGAGCTCACGGCTCGGGACTTGCTGAACGCCGGCCGTGGCTGCCAGCCTTGCAGCGGGATTGGCGTCATTGCCGGGCAACGGGGGCGTACTGCATGTCGTGCTGCGCGATGACCGCGCGGACCACCTCGTTCATCAGCGTCATCCGGACCGGCAGCGGTACGGAGGTCAGCTTGATCATCACGGCGACCGCATAGCTCCTGCCGTCAGGCGCAGTGAGGATGCCGATGTCGTTGTAGCCCGCCTGCGCACCCCCGAGCTCCTGCCCGGTCCCGGTCTTGTGGTTGAGCGTCCAGCCAGGCTGAAGACCGCCCTTGAGGCGGTTCGGGCCGGTGTGCGTGCGGCTCATGATGTCGAGCAGGTAGGCGGTCGACTTGGGCGAGAGCAGCTTGCCGGTCTTCAGCCGCGCCAGGGCATCGACGATCGCGCTCGGCGAGGCGCCATCATATGGGCTTGCGACATAGCGGTCGAACGCCGCCTGCCGCACCTTCATCGGAAGCGCGTCGCGCACCTCGAAGAACTTGCCGCCGATCGCATAATCCTGCGACCAAGTGACGCCCGCGATACGGCTCTGCATGATCCGCTCGCCGTTGGCAAAGCGGATCGCGCCCAGGTGCTTGCGGGCGATCATCGCGCGCACCGCCGGCACCCCGCCGACCGAGCGCATCAGCTTGTCGTTGGCGGTATTGTCGCTCTGGGTGATCTCGCGAAGCATGAGATCGCCGAGCGTGGTCGTGAAGCTTCCCGCCTTCAGCACCTCGTCGGCGATCGGCTGGTGAAACAGGGTGAGGTCGTCCCTGGTCAGTGTGACCGGGTCGTCGAGCGACACCTTGCCGCGATCCACCGCGTCGAGCGCGGTGATCGAGACCCACAATTTGCTGACGCTCTGTTGCGGATAGAGCTCGTGGTCCTTCCAGCCGGTCTCCCAACCGTCGTCGATGGATTTGACGGCAATGCCGATGCGCCCGTCGAAGCCGCGGCCGAGCTCATCGATCCGGTCGCGGATATATTGCGGCGCCGCCGGGGCGGGGTGCACCGCGGTGGCAGCCGCGCGTGCATGTTTCGGCGCGGGCTTGTGGCTGGCGGCCGCGGCCACGACAGATGCCGCCGCAACCACCGCCAGGCCCAATCCAACCCGCTCCCAAATTGACGTCATGCCTTCAACTCACCCCTGATTTGTCCAAAGATTGCAGCGGGTTTAGCGGAACCACCATGAACCGGCCCTTGAGCCTAGCGGGCGGGCGCGGCGCCGGTCAGAAGAGCGGCGGATTCGATCTCGTCGAGCGCCCGATGGGCGGCGATGTAGCGGCGCGCCTTGTTGGTCCAGTCGCTTGCTCCCTCGGCGCCGGGCAGCCGCATGGTCTCGGCAAGCGCCCGGTCGACGTCGCCGGCGGACAGTTGCTGGAGGGCGCGGTTGTAGCGCGCCTCGGGGTTGGCCGCCGGCCGCTCGGCACGGTGCACTTCGACCAGGGTCCCAAGCTCGCGCTTGAAGTCGGTCCACCAGCTGTCCTGCGGTCCGCCCCTGCGGAGCGTGGGCCCCAGCGTCTGATATTCGGTGATGAGCTCGCCGAGGCGAACCGGTGAGCGGGACGCGGTGACAACCGTCGCCACCGCCGCGCGATGCTGGGCGCCAAAGCGGTCCAGAAGCAGCGGCTCGAGATAGCCGAGCGCGACTCCGCGATCGATCGCACGGCGAGCGGCGAAGGCGACTACAAGCGCGTCTGCGCGGCCGGCGAAGCCCTCCGCACGCTGGGTCGCGTTCTGAAGCGCATCGACTCGGTTCTGGAGCACGGCGATCTGAGCCGCGTCGGCTGCCGGACCGGTTGGCCGGGCGTTTGCCTGGGGCAGTCCCGTGGCGACCGGCTTCGGAGTCAGAATGACCTGCTGCGTTGGTGCAATGCCGAGGAAACGTGCTGCCGGCTGGTAGTGCGCGAGAGCCCAGACCGCCGCTGCGGCTCCGGCGAGGATCAGCACGAGCGCCACCAGCAGCCGCGCACCCCATCCCATTCCGCTGCGCGTTCCGTTCATTTCGGCTGCGGGTTGTTGCACAGCCTCGCGGCGAGGGCCAGCAGCGCTTCGTCGCTCTGCGCGTCAGCAACGTGCCTGGCCTTCCATCCTTCTCCGGCCGCATCTGCGGCCGCTTGGCTGATCGCTGCGATGGCGATCGAGCTTCGATCGCGCGTGAGCTCGGCAAAGCGGCGACCGGCGCGCGGCGAGTGGATCAGGGCGATACTTGCGCCTCGTGGCAGGGCAGGCGATTCGATCTGGCGCGATCGATACACCACTACCGGCGTGATTCGGTGCCGCGTCTTTTTCGGGTCGCGCCGGTCTGCTCCGCATAAGTGGAGGAGGTGGAGATCGGGTGGAATCGCGGCGAGCAATCGATCGACCCCGGCCTCTCCTGCGACTGCCACGTCCAATCCCGCCCCGAGCGCCGCTTCGGCTGTCGCGGGACCGACGGCGTAGACCTTCAAGCTTCGCAGCGGGTCGAGCTGCACGCCCCCGTGCCGCACGGCGTTCGCGCTCGTCAGCAGCAGCCCGTCGAATGCTGAAGGTTCAGGCGCGTCCCACTGGATCGGCTCAACCGTGAAGAGCGGAACCGCAATCGCATTGAGCCCGAGCTCGCGCGCCCGGCTGGCCGTTGCGCTGGCGCCGGGCTCCGGCCGCAGGACCAGCACCAGTGCCATGTCAGACGCCGAACAGTCTCCGGATGGAGTCCGGCGCCTTGGCGAGCAATGACCGCGCAAGCTCTTCCGGCGGCTCGTCCTCGCCGCAGTCGAACACGACGCGGTCCTCGACCATCTCGCTTCCGTCTTCGCTGAACAGCTGGCCGCGCAGTCTCAGGTCGCCGTCTTCGAACGCACAAAAGGCCGCGACCGGCGAATGGCAGGTGGCGCCGAGCGCCCGTGTGAAGGCCCGCTCCGCCCTCACGCAATCATAAGTGATCTGATTGTTGACGGTTGTCAGCACGCTTTGGGTGCGTGTGTCATTGGTCCGGCACTCCATCGCGATCACCGCCTGTCCCGGCGCGGGAAGCAGGATTTCGGTCGGGATCGCCGTACCTGCATCGATGTCGAGCCGCTTGAGACCGGCGGCCGAGAGCAAGGTCGCGTCAACCTCGCCCGCTTCGACCTTCTTGAGGCGCGTGCCGACATTCCCGCGCAGCGGGACGACCTTCAGGTCCGGCCGAAGCCGAAGCAGCTGCGCCTTGCGGCGCGGCGACGAGGTCCCGACCGTTGCGCCTTTCTTGAGTTCGTCGATCGAGGCCGCACCCACGATCCGGTCGCGAACGTCGCCGCGCGGGCGCACGGCGGCGATGTGGATCTCCTTGGGCCGGATGCTCTCGATGTCCTTCATCGAGTGGACGCAGAAGTCGACCTCCTCCTCGATCAGCGCGCGGTCGAGCTCCTTGGTCCACAACGCCTTTCCGCCGATGTCGGCGAGCGGCTTGTCCTGCACCTTGTCGCCGGTCGTCTTGATCTCGATGATCTGGACCCAGCCATCCGGCCAGCGCTGCGCCGTCTCGATCGCCGCGGCGACCTTGCGCGCCTGAGCGAGCGCCAGCGGCGATCCGCGAGTCCCGAGGCGAAGTCCCTGCATGCCCCTCACCCCTAGTGCAACGGAGCGCGTTAAGGCAAAGGGCCGGCGACGAAATGATTGTTCTTGGTCTGGAATCTTCGTGCGATGACAGTGCGGCGGCGCTGGTGACCGGCGACCGGCGGATCGTCGCGCAGGCGGTCGTCGGCCAGACGAGCGCGCACCAGCCTTATGGCGGCGTGGTCCCAGAGATCGCGGCGCGCGCCCATGTCGAAATATTGCCTACGCTGATCGTGAAGGTTCTGGGTGACGCCAAAATGTCGATCCACGACGTGGACGCCGTTGCTGCGACCGCGGGGCCGGGTCTCATTGGCGGAGTGATGGTTGCGCTGCTTGCCGGCAAGGGACTCGCCCTCGCCGCAGGAAAGCCGCTGATCGCGGTCAATCACCTCGAAGGTCATGCGCTTTCGCCGCGGCTCGCCGATCCGGACCTCGACTTCCCCTATCTGTTGCTGCTGGTCTCGGGTGGCCATTGCCAGCTGCTCGAGGTGCGTGGGCTCGGTGATTACCGGCGACTGGCGACGACCATCGACGATGCGGCGGGCGAGGCGTTCGACAAGGCCGCGAAGCTGCTCGGCCTGCCCTATCCAGGCGGCCCCGCACTCGAGGAACTGGCGAAGAGCGGCAACCCGACAGCCGTTCCGCTGCCGCGTCCGCTCGTTGGATCCGGCGAGCCGCATTTCTCCTTCGCGGGCCTGAAAAGCGCCGTGCAACGGGTAGTCGCGTCGGGTGACTTCCGCAGGGAGGATATCGCCGCGGGCTTCCAGCAAGCGGTGGTCGACTGCCTAATGGATCGGACTCGGCTGGCGCTCGAAAAGAGCGACGTTCCGACCCTTGTTGTCGCCGGCGGGGTGGCTGCCAACCAGGCGATCCGCAGTGCGCTCGCCAATCTTGCCCAGACGAACGGCCGCCGCTTCAGCGTGCCGCCGGCGTGGCTGTGCACCGATAATGCCGCGATGATCGCATGGGCAGGCGCCGAGCGGCTCGTCGCGGGACTGACTGACGACCTCGATGCGCCGGCGCGCGCGCGCTGGCCTCTCGACGAGCGCGCGGAAAGGGTGCGCGGAGCGGGGGTGAAGGCGTGAAGCTGGGAGTCATCGGCGGAGGAGCCTGGGGCACCGCGCTGGCGCAGGTCGCATCGGCCGACGGCCGGGAGACGCTTCTCTGGGCCTTGGAGCCCGACGTTATCGCGGCGATCAACGAGCGGCACGAAAACCCCGTCTTTCTCGCCGGCATCGCCCTCAATCCGGAGATTCGCGCAACATCCGACCTGGCTGACTTGGAGGCGTGCGATGCATGGCTGGTGGTCACGCCCGCACAGCACATGCGCTCGGTCCTCGAACACGCCGCAGATTGCGACAAGCCGTTGCTGCTTTGCTCCAAGGGCATGGAGGAAAGCACCGGCGAGCTCCTGCACCGCGTCGCGAAGCAGGTGTGCCCGCGGGCAGACATCGCCGTTCTCTCTGGCCCCACCTTCGCGCACGAGGTCGCGAAGGGCTTGCCCACTGCAGTGACGCTGGCGGCGGAGGACCTGAGCCTCGCCGAGCAGCTGCGCGACCGCCTCGCTCAGCCGACATTTCGGATTTACGTCACGGACGACGTGGCCGGCGCGGAGGTCGGCGGCGCGGTCAAGAACGTGCTCGCGATCGCCTGCGGCGTGGTCGAGGGCGCGGGTCTCGGCCAGAATGCCCGGGCAGCGCTGATCGGCCGTGGATTTGCCGAGATGACCCGGTTCGGCCTCGGTTTCGGGGCGCGCGCGGAAACGCTGACGGGCCTCTCGGGTCTCGGCGACCTGGTGCTCACCTGCTCGTCGACCAGCTCGCGCAATTATTCGCTTGGGGTCGGGATCGGCGAGGGCCGCTCGGCGGCTGAGCTGCTGGCTGACCGCAAGACCGTCGCCGAAGGGGCGTTTACCGCGCCGGTGCTCGCGCGGGTCGCGCGCGAGAAAGGAATTGAAATGCCGATCGTCGATGCGGTCGATGCGCTGATCGCCGGCCACGCCAATCTCGACCAGGTCCTGGACGCGCTGCTCAGCCGGCCCCCTCGCGCAGAGGGCGTCTAGAAATCGATTGCGATGCCCTTCTTCTCCCAGTCGCCGTAGCGCGTGGGATCGAGGCGCTGCTCCTCACCGGCGGGCGGTGTCGTCGGGTCGCTCGCCTCTGGCTGGGGAACCGGCGGCGAGGGGCTGAGATACGCAGGTGCGTCGAGGTGCTTCGGTCGTTTCATGCCTCGGAAATGGCGATGATGGCGCGAGATGCCAAGCACTGACGGCACCGGTCCTCGGCGGGCTGCGCTTCAGATGCTCGACGCGGTGCTGCGGCGTGGGCAGACGCTGGACGCCGCCGCGGCTCGGATCCGCGGATTGTCGGCGCCCGATTCAGGCTTGGCGCTGGCGATAACCGGCGAAACCCTGCGGCGAATCCCCGATCTCGATACGTTGATCGACAGCGCCACGCGGCAGCGTCTCCCCGACGACAGCAAGGCGCGGATGGTGCTCCGAGCCGCGCTCGCTCAGAAGATTGCGCTCGGAACCCCAGACCATGCGGTCGTCGCGACCGCGCTTCCGCTGGTCGATGGGGGCCCTCGGCGGCTCGTGCATGGCGTGCTTGGGACGTTACTCCGGCGCGGCCTCCCTCCGCTCGATGCGCCGCACTTGCCAGACCAGGTTGAAGAACGCTGGGCCGCCGCCTGGGGCAGGGACGTCGTTGAAGCTGCTCGCCGCCAGGTCGCTCAACGGCCTCCGCTCGACCTCACCTTTTCCGGCAATGGCGACGCGGAGGCCTACGCTGCCGCGAATGGCGGAATTTCGCTGGCGCCGAGGCACGTCCGCCTCGCCAGCGCGCCGGTGACGGAACTACCTGCGTTCGGCGAAGGGAAATGGTGGGTGCAGGACCTCGCGGCGTCGCTTCCGGCGCGCCTGATCTCGGGAAATGCGATCGAGGTGCTCGACCTCTGTGCAGCGCCTGGCGGCAAGACGATGCAACTTGCCGCGGCGGCTCACAGGGTTACGGCGGTCGATGCATCGCAAAGTCGTCTTGCACGACTGCGCGAGAATCTCGATCGAACCCATCTCGCTGCCGAGTTGATCGAAGCCGACGCGCTCACCTGGGCGCCGGATCGCAAATTCGACGCGGTGCTGCTTGACGCTCCGTGCTCGGCCACGGGCACATTCCGCCGCCATCCCGAAGTGCTGTACCGCGCGCGTCCCCGTATCATTGCCGCGAATGCCGAGCTCCAGTCGAAGCTGCTCGACCGCGCTGTGCAATGGGTGAATCCAGGCGGGACGCTCGTCTATTCGGTCTGTTCGCTCGAGCCGCAGGAGGGCGAGGAGATCATCGCCGGCTTCCTCCGTTCTCATGAAGAATTCCGCATCGACCGACCGACTGAACTGCCCGTTTTCGTGACCGCCGCAGCGGAGGGCTGGATTCGTATTGTCCCCGGCCTCCTCGCAGAAAAAGGGGGACTCGACGGCTTCTTTATGGCGCGCCTTGTCCATCACGGATAATCGCGTCTAATCGGCGACATGCCGATCATCGCGCCATCGATCCTATCCGCCGACTTCGCCAAGCTCGGCGAGGAGGCGCGCGCGATCGACGAGGCGGGCGCCGATTGGATCCATGTCGACGTCATGGACGGGCATTTCGTGCCCAACCTCACCATCGGCCCGGGAGTCGTGAAGGCGCTTCGCCCGCATACGAAAAAGCCCTTCGATGTCCATTTGATGATCTCGCCGGTCGATCCGTTCCTCGACGCCTTCGCCGAAGCGGGCGCCGACATCATCACCGTGCACCCCGAGGCCGGGCCCCACCTCGACCGGACGATCCAGCACATCAAGTCTCTGGGGAAGAAGGCCGGCGTCTCGCTGAACCCGGCGACGCCCGTCGACGTCCTCGACTATGTCCTCGACCAGCTCGACCTCGTGCTGGTGATGAGCGTCAATCCCGGTTTCGGCGGGCAGAAGTTCATCGACGGCCAGCTCGCCAAGATCGAGCGGATCGGCGAGACCATCGTCCAGCGCGGCCTCAAGGTCGAGCTCGAGGTCGACGGGGGCGTCGACGCGGACACGGCAGGCCAGGCAGTCGGCGCCGGCGCGACCGCACTCGTTGCCGGCACGGCCGTATTCCGCGGGGGGCCTTCGGCCTACGCGGGCAACATCAAGGCGCTCCGGGGTACAGGGTGAGCGACGACAGCTCGGCCGCCGAGCGCGAAGTCGTCAGCAAGCTTGCGCGCGGCTCTCTCCTTTCTCGCCTGAAACGCTCGAAGCCGGTCCTGAAGCTGGTCGCCGTGCCGCGCGACCATGTCCACGGAGAGCGGCAACGCGGTGACGCACTGCTCGCGGGACGGTTCACAGTCGGGAGCGAAACCGTTCCGCTCAAGGACTTGGACTTTTCGAGAATCGGTGCGTTTGGCCCGCTTGCCGAACAGCTGCAGGGCTTCTCCTGGCTGCGCGACCTCGCCGCCGCCGCATCGCGTGAGAAGGGGGCGCGGCTCGCCGAGGCGGTGGTCGGCCGCTGGCTCATCGCTCATGGCACCAAGACGGACGAAGCTTGGGCGCCGCACCTGTGGGGCGAGCGGATCCTGTTCTGGACCGCCTACGCCCCTTACATCCTGTCGAGCAGCGACGGCGGTTATCGCTCGGCCTTGCTGAACACGATGGCGCGCGGCGCGCGGCATGTCGATGCCAATGCGGACAAAGCTCAGACCGGCCTCGAGCGGATCACCGCCTGGTGCGGAGTCGTTGCGGCCGGGCTGCTCCTCCAGGGCGGCGTCCCGAGGGTCGCTCGCGGCGAGGCAGGCCTCGCGCGCGCCCTCGCCTCCGCCCAGTTCGACGATGGAGGGCTGGTCAGCCGCTCACCCTTCGAGCAGATGCTGCTCGTCGATCGCTTCGGGCTTCTGCGCGCCTGTTACCAGGCAGCGAAGCAGACCGTTCCCGAAGGCATAGAGGCTGCTGCCCAGGCATCGCTCGCCGCGCTTCATGGGATCATGATGGGCGACGGGGCCCTGTCCAGCTGGCAGGGCTGCGGCCCCAGCGAAGCAGCGCGCTTAACCGCCTTGATCGAGGGGTGCGGAATGCGCGCGCGGCCGCTGCGGCAGGCGCGCGGCTGGGGTTATCAGCGGATGTCGGCGCTCGGCACCATCCTTGTGATCGATGCTGCCCCGCCGCCGGCGCAGAACCGGGCGGAGCAGGGATCCGCATCGACGCTGGCGTTCGAGCTGTCCGACGGAACCCAGCGGCTGGTGGTCAATTGCGGCGGTCCGGGGCCCTTTCCGACCGATCTCCCGAAGGAGTTGGTCCAGGGCCTGAGGACCACCGCGGCTCACAGCACGCTGGTCCTCGCCGACACCAATTCGACCAACATCCTCGACAATGGCTCGCTAGGAAAAGGCGTCGAAGACGTGACGATCGAGCGCAGCGAGGACAATGACGCGAGCCGGCTCGAGGCCAGCCACGACGGCTATGTCCGCGGCTTTGGCCTGATCCACAAGCGCAGCCAGATGCTCGGAAATGACGGCAAGGAGCTCCGCGGGGCTGACCAGCTGATCCCCAAGGGCCGCAAGAAAATCCGCGAATCGGTGCCTTACGCTGTCCGCTTCCACCTCGCGCCTGGCGTCGAGGCGACGATCACTGCGGACGGAATGGGCGCGATCCTTCGCTCGCGGGGCGCGCCGCCATGGAATTTCCGCTGTCGCGGGGGAAATCTCGCCGTCGAGGAGAGTCTTTGGATCGAAAGCCGCGGCCGCCCGCAAGACACGACGCAACTGGTGGTCGTCGGCGAGGTATCTGCCCTCGGCGGCGAGATCGGCTGGCAGTTCAGGCGCACGAGCTAAGTTGGAAGGATGAGATGACTGACCTGGTACCGGTTCGACGGGCGCTGATTTCACTTTCGGACAAGAACGGCCTCGATGAGCTCGCTGCAGGCCTCGCACGGCACAACGTCGAGATCGTCTCGACCGGCGGGACCGCAAGCAAGTTGCGCGAGGCGGGCGCTGAGGTGCGCGACATCTCCGACCTCACGGGCTTCCCGGAGATGATGGACGGCCGCGTCAAGACGCTCCACCCCAAGGTCCATGGCGGCCTGCTGGGGGTCCGAGACAACCCTGAACACGCGGCGGCGATGGAGCAGCACGAGATCGCGCCGATCGACCTCGTCGTGGTCAATCTCTATCCGTTCCTGAATACGGTGATGAGCGGCGCGGACCGCGATACCGTGATCGAGAATATCGACATCGGCGGGCCATCGATGGTGCGTTCGGCGGCGAAGAACCATGCGCATGTCGCGATCGTCACCGATCCCGCGGACTATGCCGCGCTGCTCGTTGAGCTCGATGCCCACGACGGCGCGACCACGCTCGAGCTTCGCAGGAAGCTCGCGGCCAACGCCTATGCGCTCACCGCCGAATATGATTCGATGATCTCGCAATGGTTCGCTTTCGCCGACCAGGGCGAGCGCTGGCCCGCGAAGTGGACGCTCTCGTCCACCCTGAAGATGCCGCTCAGATACGGCGAGAACCCGCACCAGTCCGCAGCGTTGTACCTGCCCGTCGGACCCGCCGCGCATGGCGTCGCGCAAGCGCAGCAGGTGCAGGGCAAGGAACTCAGCTACAACAACCTCAACGACGCCAATGCCGCGCTCGAGCTTGTCTCGGAGTTCCGCGAAGGAGCGCCCACAATCGTTATCGTCAAGCACGCGAACCCGTGCGGGGTCGCCACGCGGGACAGCATGCTCGACGCGTGGAAGGACGCGCTCGCCTGCGACAGCGTTTCCGCATTCGGCGGGATCGTCGCGACCAACCGCCCACTCGACGCCGAGACCGCGGCGGCGATCACGGAAATCTTCACCGAGGTGGTCGTCGCTCCCGACGCTGATGAAGCGGCTAAGGCGATCTTCGCCAAAAAGAAAAACCTGCGCCTGCTGCTGACCGGCTCGCTTCCCGATCCGGCGCGCGGCGGCACCAGCCTCGCGCTGATCGCGGGCGGGCTGCTGGTTGAGGACCGCGACAACGGCATGGTGACGCGTGAGCAGCTGAAATGCGTGACCAAGCGCCAGCCGACAAGCCAAGAGCTCAAGGATTGCCTGTTCGCCTGGACGGTCGCCAAGCACGTAAAGTCCAATGCGATTGTCTATGCGAAGGACGGAGTCACCGCTGGGATCGGCGCGGGCCAGATGAACCGCCGCGACAGCGCGCGCATCGCGGCGCTGAGGGCGAAGGAGGCAGCCGAGGCGAACGGCTGGCCGGAACCGCGGACGGTAGGCTCAGCCGTCGCTTCCGATGCCTTCTTCCCCTTCGCCGACGGGCTGTTGGCGGCTGCCGAAGCGGGCGCAACCGCGGTCATCCAGCCGGGTGGTTCGATCCGCGATGACGAGGTGATCGCTGCGGCGGACGAAGCCGGTCTTACGATGCTCTTCACGGGAATGAGGCATTTTCGTCACTGACCTTCGCTCGTTCCGCGAAGGAGAGATTCAGATGATGCTGTCGTGGATCTGGTCTCGCGCCATAGCTGCCTGCTCCGCCTCGCGCAGTCCCTGCACTTCATGTTTCCTGAGGCGGAAGAGCTCGCGGTCCTCGGGACCGAAGCCCTTGGTCCAGAGGATCGCGCCGAATGCAGCCATGATCGCTGGAACCCCGATGACCAGCTGCAGCGATTGCGGAAGCAGGTAGCGGACAGCGGCGCCGACGAGCACGCCGGCCGACGTCGCCCATGCGAGATCCCAGCGCCAGCCCGACACAGCCGCGCCGAGCTTCTTCGACAGCAACAGGGACTTGGCGATCGAAGAGAAGGCGAGCGCAACGCAGAGGCCGATCGCCGGGCCAGTCGCCTGGAAGGCGAGCGGCAGCCCCTGTCCCCGCATTGCGAGGATCAGCCCCGTCGCAAGTCCGGCCTCGAGCGCCAGCATGACGAGGCTGATCATCATGTTCTGCGTGCGCGCGACATAGATCAGCGCGGATTCGCTGACGACCGCCATCGCGGCGATGACCTCAGCTGCGAGGAGGAATCCGAGCATCGCCGTGCCGCCGGTGAAGCCCGATCCGACCAGGCCCATCACCGCCCGGCCGGGGATTCCGAGCGCCAGCGCGATCCCGAGCTGCGCGGCGATGATCCAGTAGGTGACCTGCCGCACCTGCTTGGCGATCCCCTCGCGGTCGTTTGCCGCGAGCTTGCGCGTGATCGCCGGCCCCAGGACTGGCTCGAAGCTCGTCTTGAGCTTGGCGGGGAGCGTCGCGACCTGCTGGGCGGCATAATAGATGCCGACGAAGCTCGCCGGAAGGAAGGCGCCCAACACGGCGAGGTCGATCCGCCGCGACGCCCATTCGACCACATCGGCTGCCGCGACCGGCACGTTGCGAACCGCTGTGCGCCAGGACGTGCCGAGGTCCGGCTTCCAATCGTGCGGCATGCCGTAGCAGCGGAACAGCGGAATGAGTGCCGCGACCAGCGCCGCGACCATCGACAGCACGTAGGCGATGATCAGTCCGTCACCGCGGCTGACCATGATCGGGACCAGGGACAGGACGAGCGCAGCGACGGTGATGGTCCATGGCTGGACGATCGAGCGGGCGCGGACCGTCGCTCCGACGTCATTATGATAGGCGAGCGCGGCGAGCGCGATATCGGTCCAGGCGATCGCCAGCACCGTGATCGCCAGCAGGCGATCGAGGCCGCCGACCGGTGTCGTCGGATACATCGCCTTCGGGAACAGGATCAGGATCGCCATCCCGATCGCCGATCCGAGCGCCGCGACCAGGAGCGCGTCGGCGATGATGCAGGCCTGTGGCTTCTTCGCGTCGGTCAGCTGCTGCGCCAGTGCGCGGCGCAAACCGAGCGCGGCGACCTGGGCTGCAAACTCGACGACCAGCACCGCATAAGCAAAGCGGCCGAGCGCGGCGGGGCCGTAAATTCGTCCGCCGATGAACAGGAACGGCACCATTCCCGCCAGCCGCAGCACGAATCCGAAGATGTTTAGCCGGCCGCCCCGTGCAAGAGTTGCCATGTCGGCATCGGGTCCACCGGCATCGGGCATTGGTTCCGCGACCGCTCCGATGCGCGGGGCCTCTGTCAATGCGCCTCGCCCCAATGCGCTCCCCAGCCGACCTCGACGTCGAGCGGCACGTCGAGCTTCTGTCCGGGTTCGGCCGCGCCCGCCATCACCTGCTTGATGACTGCGCCAGCCTCCTCCTCCTGGCCGTCGGGCACTTCGAACACCAGCTCGTCGTGGACCTGCAGCAGCATCTTCACGCCGGTGAGGCCCTTGGCTGCCAGCGCGTTGTCCATTCGCGCCATTGCGCGTTTGATGAGGTCGGCGCTGGTGCCCTGGATGGGCGCATTGATCGCGGCCCGCTCTGCGCCGGCCCGGATCGACGGGTTGGGCGAGCGGATGTTCGGCTCGAAATGCGTCTTGCGGCCGAACAGGGTGCGCGTGAAGCCGTGCTCGCGGGCGAACGCCAGCGTGCTGTGCGTGAACGCGCGAATTCCGGGGAAGCGCTCATAATAGCGGTCGATGATCGCCTTGCCTTCTTCCTTCGGCACCCCCAGCCGCCCGGCAATCCCCCAGGCGGAGCTGCCGTAAAGGATCGCGAAGTTGATCGTCTTCGCCTGGTTGCGCGTGTCGCGGTCGACGCGGCCGAACAGTTCCTCCGCGGTCAGGCTGTGGATGTCCACGCCCGAGCGGAACGCCTCCTTGAGCTGCGGGACATCGGCCATATGCGCGGCAAGGCGCAGCTCGATCTGGCTGTAGTCGGCCGAAAGCAGCTTGTAGCCGCTGTCCGCGATGAAGGCGTCGCGGATCTTTCTGCCCACCTCGGTGCGGATCGGGATGTTCTGCAGGTTCGGGTCGTTCGACGAGAGGCGCCCCGTTTGCGCACCGGTCAGACTGAAGCTGGTGTGGACCCGGCCGGTCTCGCCGTTGATCTGCTGTTGCAGGGCATCGGTGTAAGTGCTCTTGAGCTTGGTCAGCTGGCGCCAGTCGAGCACCAGGGTCGCGCATTCGACGCCCTCTGAGGCGAGCCGCTCGAGCTCGTTGACGTCGGTCGAATATTGCCCGCTCTTGCCCTTGCGGCCGCCCTTCAGACCGAGCCGTCCATAAAGCACTTCGCCAAGCTGTTGCGGCGATCCGATCGTGAACGGCCCGCACGCCGCCTCGTAGATTTTCTCCTCCAGCGCCTGGATGTCGCGCCCGAACTCGGCCGACAGCCGCGCCAGATAATCGCGGTCGACCTTGATCCCGCGCCGCTCCATCCGGCTGATCACCGGCACCAGCGGCTTGTCGACCCTCTCGTAGACGCGCGCGACATTCTCCGCCGCCAGCCGCGGCTTGAGCCGATGCCAGAGGCGGAGCGCTATATCCGCGTCCTCGCCCGCATATTCGGTCGCCGGGCCGAGCGGCACCTTGTCGAAGGTGATCTGCTTTGCGCCAGTACCGCATAGCGACTTGTAGGTCATGCACTCGTGATTGAAGTGCGCCTTGGCCAGCTCGTCGAGGCCGTGGCCGAAACTCTTCCCCGCATCGAGGTCGAAGCTCATCACCATCGTGTCGTCGACCGGCGCGACGTTGATGCCCGCCTTGTCGAACATCACCCAGTCGTACTTGAAATTGTGCCCGATCTTC
>Ga0207674_10004818_pt1 | contig 16165 bp, 15 predicted proteins | sample KBSCornC72_FD_184303 | JGI IMG/M metagenome (GOLD analysis project Ga0207674, IMG submission 184303) | Corn rhizosphere microbial communities from Kellogg Biological Station, Michigan, USA - KBS Corn C7-2 (SPAdes) (version 2) | ecosystem: Host-associated > Plants > Roots > Rhizosphere > Soil ... | reverse complement strand
CCCGATGCGCGGCCTGACGCTCACCGCCGATTATTATCATATCAAGATCAAGGACCGGGTCGTCCTCACCGAGAATCTTGGCGCGGCGGGGAGCGGGACTTCAGCGCAGAATGCCGCGGTCAATGCGATTCTCGTCGCCAATGGCTTTCCGAGCATCGGCGCCGCCCGCTTCTTCATCAACGGCCTCGACACGACGACGCACGGCATCGACCTCGTCGGGACCTACCAGTTCGGCCTTGGCGACCTCGGGCACTGGAACCTGACCGCCGCCTATAATTACAACAAGTCGAAGATCGACCGGCGGATCAACAATCTCGGGCCGCTCGCGCAGATTCCGGGACTCGTGCTGTTCGGGCGCATCGAGGGCATCCGCTTCACCAACGGCCAGCCGCGCGACAAGATCGTGCTCAGCGCCGATGGCGACATCCGCAACTTCGGCGTCACCGCGCGCACGACGCGCTACGGCAAGGTCATTTCACCGGGCGCTGCGGCCCCGATCGCGGACCCGACGAGCCTCACCGCCTTTGGACCCGACGACATCTTCCTCAGCGCGAAGTGGATCACCGACCTCGAATTGCGGTGGAAGCCGATCAAGAGGCTGGAGCTGGCGATCGGCGCGGACAACGTCTTCGACGTCTATCCGGACCGCTCGCCGTTCGGCCCGCGGCCGGCATCGGTCGGCGGCGGCGTCTACCCGGTCAACCAGGAATATACGCCCTTCTCGATCTTCTCGCCGTTCGGGTTCGAAGGCCGCTACGTCTACGGACGCCTGTCGGTGAATTTCTAGGCGGGACGCTCGCGCGCTAGTTGGTGAGGTCGGGCCTCAGCCGGTAACGGCCGTCCTGCCGCTCGAACATGGTCGCGATCGCCGGATGGTCGACGGGCTCCTCGCTCTCGTCGGGCAGCAGGTTCTGCTGGCTGACGTAGGCGACGTAGGCGCTTTCCGAATTTTCGGCGAGCAGGTGATAGAAGGGCTGGTCCTTCGACGGGCGCAGCGGCTCGGGGATCGCCTCATACCATTCCTCGCTGTTGGCGAAGACCGGGTCGACGTCGAAGATCACGCCGCGGAAGTCGAACAGGCGGTGGCGCACGACCTCGCCGATGGCGAAGCGGGCGACAGGCATGTCGATCTTCTGTCCCGTGTTCGGCATCATTGGGGATGAACGTTCGAAAGGTTCAAAAGGGGTCATGGGGACCTATCTAGGCAGAGCGGACGCTCGCTGCTAGAGCGCCGCCCGCGACCAAGCCGCCCCAAGCGGCCAGCATCCTTGAAATCCGCGGAGAGGTGGCTGAGTGGTCGAAAGCACCGCACTCGAAATGCGGCGTACGGGCAACTGTACCGTGGGTTCGAATCCCACCCTCTCCGCCACCTTGGCTTCTTGCAGTGAGCAGCCTCAAGGGGCAGGGGCAGAGCGGGCTGGGAGAGCTGATGAAAATCCGTTTCCACGGACGGTTGGCGCAAGCGATTGGTGCGGAAATCGACTTGGATTCAGTAGCGGGCTCATGCGTTCGCGAACTCCGCCGGCGGCTTGCCGCCGAGCATCCCGCTGCTGCGGCCACCCTGGAGGACCGGCGTGCCGTGGCCTGCGTCGGCGGCGCCATCGTGCGTGACGATCATGTGATCGCGGCGGGCGACGCCGTCGAGTTCCTGCCGCCGGTGTCGGGCGGATGAGCGTCGTCGCGCGCCTGGAAGTGGAGGCTCTAAAGCCGGACCGCGAGCTTGCCGCGCTGATCCAGCGGGCCGCGGGCGACGGGGCAATTGTCAGCTTCACCGGCCTCGCGCGGCCGCGGTCGAAGAGCGGGCAAGCGGTCGATCGGCTGGTGCTCGAGCATCATCCGACGCTGACGCAGCAGTCGCTCGAGCAAATCGCCGTCGCGGCAGCCGAGCGGTTCGATGTCAATCATGTATGGGTGGTGCACCGCTGCGGCGAAGTCGGCGCGGGCGAACCGATCGTTTTCGCCGGCGCGGCCTCGGCACATCGCCGTGCTGCGTTCGACGCGACCGATTATCTGATGGACCGGCTGAAGACCGAAGCCGTGTTCTGGAAGCGCGAGGTCGGCGACGGCGGCTCGGAATGGATCGAGCCGAGCGAAGCCGATCATGCCGACCGGGACCGCTGGGGCTGAAGCATGGCCGGCATCGACGAGACCCTGACCTTTCATCCTCTGCGGATCGCCGTCCTCACCATTTCGGACACGCGGACGGAGGAGAGTGACAAATCGGGCGCGCTGCTCGCGCGGCGGCTGCAGGACGCCGGGCATGGGCTCGCCGGGAAAGCAATTGTCAGCGACGATGTCGATGCGATCCGCGACGTGCTTGCGCGGTGGACGGACGACGAGGGCGTGGACGTGATCATCTCGACCGGCGGGACGGGCTTCGCGCCGCGCGACGTCACGCCCGAGGCCGTGAAACCGCTGCTCCGCCGCGAAATGGACGGCTTTGCGGTGCTATTCCACCAAGCGAGCTTCGGCACGGTCGGATTCTCGACGCTGCAGTCGCGCGCGTTCGGCGGGCAAATCGGCGATACGTTCGTCTTCTGCCTGCCCGGATCGACGGGAGCGTGCCGCGACGGGTGGGACCTGGTGCTGAAGTATGAGCTCGACAGCCGCTACCGCCCCTGCTCGCTTGCCGGGCAGGTGCCGCGGCTGAGGGATCTTTGCGCGTGAGCCGGCTCAGCCACATCGACGAGACCGGCCGCGCTCGCATGGTCGACGTGTCGGACAAGGACGTCACGGCGCGGACAGCCACGGCGGCAGGGTTCCTGACGTGCAGCGCGGAGACGCTGGCCCAGGTTCGCGCCGGGACTACGCCCAAAGGCTCGGTGGTGAGCACGGCGGAACTCGCCGGAATCATGGCCGCCAAGCGCACGGCCGAACTCATTCCGATGTGCCACCCGCTGCCGCTCACCAAGGCGGAGGTGCGGATCGAGCTCGACGTGGAGCTGCCGGGGTTCCGCGTCGCTTCGGAGGTGCGCACCAACGGCGTCACCGGTGTCGAGATGGAAGCGCTCACCGCCGTGTCGGTCGCCTGCCTCACCTTGTTCGACATGCTCAAGGCCGTGGACCGCACGATGGCGATCGGCGGGATCGAGGTGACGTCGAAGAGCGGCGGCAGGTCGGGCGACTGGCACAAGGCATGATCAGCTTCGACGAGGCGGTGGAGCTGATCCGCTCGGTCGCGAGGCCAGTCGGCACCGAGAGCGTGCCGCTCGAGCGGGCCGCATGGCGGGTGCTCGCCGGGCCCGTCGTGGCGCGGATCGATTCGCCGCGCGCTGATGTGTCGGCGATGGACGGTTACGCCGCGCGCAGCGAAGATGTCGCGAACGCTCCGGTGCGGTTGCGGGTCGTCGGCGAATCTTTCGCCGGAGCGCGCTGGATGGGCAGGGTCGAGGCGTCGACCTGCGCGCGCATCTTTACTGGCGCTGCCATGCCCAACGGTGCCGATCGCGTGGTGATCCAGGAGAATGTGCGGCGCGAGGGCGACCTCGCCATCATTGACGAGCCCCCCGGCGCGGAGGGCCATATCCGTACGCGCGGTTCAGACTTTAAGGCGGGGGATGTGCTCCTTTCGAAAGGTCGCCTCCTCGACCCGCGCGCGGTGCTTGCGGCGGCGGCGGCCGACGTCGCCACCGTGCAGGTCCATGCCCGCCCGCGGGTGCACATTCTCAGCACGGGCGACGAGCTGGCGGAGCCGGGCTCCGCGGCGGAGCGCGCGGACGCCATTCCGGACAGCGTCTCCTTGGGCGTTGCTTCGCTGGTGGAGGAATGGGGCGGCGAGTACGTCGGCCGGGCGCGCCTGCGCGATGATCTTTCGACGATGCAGTCCGCAGCGGCCGCGGCGCTGGACGGGGCCGATGTGGTCGTGGTGACGGGCGGCGCGTCGGTCGGGGAAAAGGACTTCGCCAAGACGATGTTCGAGCCGTTGGGCCTCGAACTCGTCTTCGCCACCGTGTCCATGAAGCCGGGTAAGCCCGTGTGGCTCGGACGCGCCGCGGGCAAGCTGGTGATCGGCCTGCCCGGAAACCCGACCTCGGCGATGGTCACGGCGAGGCTGCTGCTTGCACCGCTGCTCTGTGGGATGACGGGGCGAGCGGCCGACGAAGCGCTCGACTGGCGAACCATGCCCCTTGGCGCAGGGCTCGGACAATGCTGCGCGCGCGAGACCTTCCACCGCGCGCGCAGCTTCGGCGGCGAGGCTGAAATCCTGTCGTTCCAGGATTCGAGCGCGCAGAAGGCGCTTGCCGAGGCCAACCTGCTCGTGCGCCAGCGCGCCAATGCTCCGGCGCGCGCCGCCGGCGCCGAGGTCGAGGTGCTCGACTTTTGACCCTCAAGTGAAAAGCAGCTTCGCGCCGGCGATCAGCAGCACGACGCCGAGCATGCGGAGCAGCCACGGCCGCGGCAGCCGCTCGACGCCGAGCCAGGTTCCGACCAGCGCGCCTCCCGCGACGGAGGCGAGGAATACCGGAAGCTCGTGCGGCAGATCGCCGACCGAGGCTGCGTTGCCGGCGAGTCCGGCGGCAGAATTGAGGAAAATGAAGGCGGAAACCACGCCCGACGTCCGCCGGGGCTCTTCCCACGCCATGAGGATGATCAGCGGGCTAAGGAAAATCCCGCCGCCCGTCCCGGTCAGGCCGGCAAGCAGCCCCAGCACCGCGCCGGCCGGAAGCGTGATCCACAGCGCAGGCGCATGGACCGGCCGCTCGGCAAGAAGTGTCGGCTGCCACAGCAGGCGCGCCGCGGCGAGCCACAGCAGGATTCCGACCAGGGGCTTGTAGTAGATCGCGGGGAGATGGATTCCGCCGCCGATGAACGCTGCGGGGGTCGCCGTCAGCGCGAACGCGAGGACCAGCCGCCAGTTGGTCAGCCCGCGTCGCCAATAGCGGAGCGCCCCGAAGCCGGCGACGAGCAGGTTGAGCGCCAGCGCCGTCGGCTTCATCGTCTCCGGCGCCACCGACAAGAGCGCCATGGCGGCGATATAAGCCGAGGCGCCGCCGTGCCCGACGCTGGAGTAGAGCGCCGCGCCCAGGGCAAAGAGGATCGCGAGCGCGGCGACGGTCGTCGGGTCCATCAAGCCAAGTTCACTATCCGCGCGACTGCTGTTCCGCTATCCTCGGGCGCGGGATGGATCAGGCCGCGGCCACTGCCGAGCCAATCGAGGAACCGGTACCCGCACCGGCGCCGCGGATCGCGCACCGGCACCGTCTGCCGACGCGCCTGTGGCACTGGGTCAACGCGCTCACGGTCTTCATCATGCTGATGAGCGGGCTGATGATCTTCAACGCCCATCCGCGGCTCTACTGGGGACAGTTCGGTGCGAATTTCGATCATCCGTGGCTGATGTTCCATGGCCGGCCGATTCCGGGCTGGGCGACCATTCCTTCGACCTACAATCTCGCCGCCGCGCGGCGCTGGCACCTTGCGTTCGCCTGGATCCTGGTGATCGGCCTCGTCACGTTCCTGATCACCAGCCTCATCAACCGCCACGTGCAACGCGATCTTGCCCCGACGCCGGACGAGGTGAAGCCGAAGCACATCTGGCACGACGTCCAGGAGCATGCGCGGCTGCGCTTCCCCACGGGCGAGGCGGCGTTGCGCTACAACATCCTGCAGAAGCTGAGCTACGTCGCCGTCATCTTCGTGCTGCTGCCGCTCATGCTGCTCAGCGGCCTGGCGATGTCGCCGGCGATGGATGCGAGCTGGCCGTGGCTGCTCGACATATTCGTCGGCCGCCAGTCGGCGCGCTCCATTCACTTCATCTGCGCGATGGCAATTCTGGCGTTCATCATCGTCCATCTGACGATGGTGGTGCTCGCGGGCCCGCTGAATGAAATCGGATCGATGATCACCGGGCGCTTTCGGGTGCCGCCGGAAAGGCCGCAACAATGATCAGCCGCCGGCACTTCGTCGCCACGGGCGCTTCAGGACTTCTGCTCGGCGGGTGCGACCGGCTCAACAACAGTGCGCAGTTCCGCGGCGTGCTGCGCGACGCGGAAAGGCTGACCATGGGCGCACAGCGGCTGGTCGTGCCGCGCGATGCGCTCGCGCGCGAATATGGTGAGGCCGACCTGTCGCCGATCTTCCGCTCGAATGGCACGGCGATGCCGGGCACGAGCGAATATGCGCAGCATCTCGCCGAGAATTTCGCCAATTGGCGGCTGCAGGTCGACGGACTCGTATCGCGCCCGCTCTCAATCCCGCTGCAGACGCTCCGCTCAATTCCGCACCGGGTGCAGATCACGCGTCACGATTGCGTCGAAGGATGGAGCGCGATCGGCAAATGGCACGGCCTCGAGCTGTCGCGCATCCTGAACGCCGCGGCGCTCAGCACGCGCGCCAGATACATTGTGTTCCACTGCGCCGACCGCTTCGGCGACAAGCCCTATTATGAGAGCGTCGACCTGGTCGACGCCTTCCATCCGCAGACGATCATCGCCTGGGGGATGAACGGCAATCTGCTTACCGTGCCGCATGGAGCGCCGCTGCGGCTCAGGGTCGAGCGCCAGCTTGGCTACAAGTCAGCCAAATATATCCAGCGCATCGAGGCGGTCGAAAGCCTCGCCGGAATCTATGGCGGCAGGGGCGGCTATTGGGAGGACAATGCCGATTACGAGTGGTACGCCGGCATCTGACTAGCCGCCGGTGACGCTCATGTGGCGCTCGACGGCGGGGCGCTCGTCTTCGATCCTGAATTCGTGACGTCGAGGCTTGCCGGCAAGCAGCCGGTCGAGCGCATGATTGACGGCTTCGGCCCCGCCGCTCCGCAGCAGCTCGCGCAGCTCGATGTTCTGGTCGTGGCCGAGGCAGCCGAAGACCGTGCCCGTCGCCGTGACACGGATCCGGTTGCAGCCGTCGCAAAAGTTGTTGGTGAGCGGCGTGATCATGCCCAAGCGAACGCCAAGGCCATCGACTTCATAGTAGCGGGCCGGGCCTCCGGTGCGCTCGAGCGACCGGATGAGCTGAAACTCCCGTTCGAGCCGGATCTTCACATCGGTGAGCGGCAAATAATGCTCGGTCCGATCCCCGTCGACCTCGCCAAGCGGCATGGTTTCGATCAGCGTCAGATCGAATCCTTGCGCGGCGCACCAGCGGAGCATCGGAGCGATCTCGTCTTCGTTCAGCGCCTTCAGCGCGACCATGTTGATCTTGATCTTCAGGCCAGCGCTTGCGGCGGCGTCGATGCCGCGAAGGACCTGGCCGAAGTCGCCACGCCGGGTGATGTTCCGGAAGCGTTCGGGATCGCGGCTGTCGAGGCTGACATTGATGCGGCGGACGCCGGACTCGAACAGCATCGGCGCGAAGCGCTCGAGCTGCGTGCCGTTGGTCGTCATCGTCAGCTCGTCGAGGCCCTTGCCGATGCGGCGGCCGAGCTCGGCGACGAGATGGTCGACGCCTTTGCGGACCAGCGGCTCGCCGCCGGTGAGGCGAATGCGTCTGACGCCGCGGGCGATGAACATGTCCGCGAGGTCGACGATCTCCTCGAGCGTCAGAACGTCGCCGCGCGGAACGAAGGTCATCTTCTCCGCCATGCAATAGCGGCAGCGCAGGTCGCAGCGGTCGGTGACCGACATGCGGACATAGCTGATCCGGCGGCCAAAGCCGTCGATCATGGGCTTATCCAGCAGGCCGATTTCGTTCACCGTCACGTTGACCGAGCCAGTCTAGACCAAGCCGGCCGAACCGAACAGCGACCCGGATCGGCGGAAGCGAATTGCGCGGGCGGTCGCCATAAGTATGACGGCGCAGACGCATGGATATGAAGCTCGACCGATCGTCCGCCATCGACCAGGACATGCGCTGGGCGTTTATCGTCGGTGCCCCGCGCTGCGGGACGACGTCGCTGTCGAAATATTTGAAAGCGCATCCACAGGTCGGCTTCGCGCGAATCAAGGAGCCGCATTTCTTCGCGCAGAACGACCTGACCGCTCTTCCCGATGACGAGCTTCGCGATGTCGTTCGCCGCCAATATCTCGACCGCTATTTTCGCGGCCGCGAAGCCTGCCCGCTGCTTGCCGAAGGTTCGGTCACCTACCTCTATTTCCCCGATCAGCTGCAGCCGATCCTTCGGCTGTGGCCGCGCGCGAAGTTCGTGGTCGGCGTGCGCAACCCGCTGCAGATGATCCCTTCGCTCCACCAGCGACTGATCCACAACGGCGACGAGAATGAGCGAAGCTTCCGACGCGCGTGGCATTTGGTGCCGGAACGGAGGGCGGGGCAATCGGTCCCGAGCCGCTGCGCCGACCCGCGCGCGCTCGATTATTGGGAGATCGGCCAGCTCGGCAAACATGTCGGCAGATTGTTCGACGTCGTCGGGCGCGAGCGCTGCTTCGTCTCCGTGTTCGACGACCTCGCGCGCGAGCCGGCGCGTCACTACAAACAGCTGCTCGACTTCCTCGAGCTCAGCGACGACGGACGAACGGACTTTCGCGCGAACCGCGAAAGCAAGGGTGTCCGGTTCATCTGGCTGCAGCGGCTGCTGATGCGGCCGCCGAGGCGCGCCATCAAGGTGCTCGGGAGCCACAATTATCAGGAGCGATTCGACGTCGAGAAGCCGCCTCGCCCAATCGCCGAGCGGATGCTCAAGCTGCGCAAGCGGGTGCTCGAATGGAACCAGGCTCCGGCGCGCAAGCCGGACATGGACGCCGAGCTGCTGGCCGAAATGAAGGACATGTTCCGCGACGATGTCGCGCTGCTGTCACGCCTGATCGGCCGCGACCTCAATCACTGGATCGACGGCTGAGCTAGTCCTTGCGGGTGAGCCGCTCGAGCGCGCTTTCCATCCTCAGCGCCAGCCGCTCGACCTCGGCGTTGAGCTGTTTCAGCTCCTCGACGGGATCGTGGGCTTCGCTCGACCCGCGCTCCTCGGGCGCGCTCTGCAGCAAGGCAGCGCTGAGGGCGGCGGGCGAGATCGGCAGGTTGAACTGGCAGCCATAATATTCGCCGCTGTTCCACACCACTTCCGCCTTGACGCTGCCGGCGTGAGGCAACTCGACCTCGAACTCGGCGCCGACCAGCATCGGCACCGAGGTTTCGAGCAGGGCTCCGGTCAGTGAAAGGTCGTGGATCATGACCTTCTCGCCACCGACGGCAGCGCCAAGGCGAAGGCCCCGGCGTGCGGTGCGGCGCCGGTCGCCGGCAGGCTCCCGTTCCTCGAAATAGGCCAACAGCGGCATGCGTGCGTCTCCTGAGAAACAGCAGTGCCGAGCTGAAGGTTAAAAAAGGGTAACCGTTTCGCAGGCGGGCCGCCGAAGCGTGTGGCGGCGCCGTTGAGCACCAGCGTTTCGAGGACAAAAAGGAGCCCACCGACAAATTCGGGATTCACCTTTGGTCAACGGCGGTTATTGATGCGCTTCGATGTTTGGCGCTGATCAGCCGGCGATTGTTGCCCCAGCGCCTCCCGACCAGTCGGATGTGATCGAGATCGTCGGCCGGCGCCCCGACGAGGCGCTGAAGATCGACCGTCGCAGCTACCGCGTCCAGCAGAACCCGCACACCGCGCAGAAGGACAGCATCCAGCTGCTGCGTGGACTGCCCGCGGTGACGGTCACTCCCGATGATCAGATCCAACTGCTTGGGAGCGCCGGCGTCACGATCCAGGTCGATGGCCGGACCGTGACGGACCCCGACACGATCGGCTTTCTGCGCACCCTCCACGGCGGCGACATCGAGCGGATCGAGGTGATCACCAACCCCTCGGCGCAATATGGCGCACAAGGCACTGCGGGGATCATCAACTTTGTGCTGCGTAAGAAGCAGGGCGAAGGGCTGTCGGGCAACGCGACCGCCGAAGGTTCGAGCTTGGGTCGGGGCTATGTCGACGCCGTACTGAAGAACAAGCACGGCAAGTGGACATACGAGTTCCACACCGGGGCAAGGATCGGAGCGAACTCCCGGTCGACCTACCATAAGCTGCGCAGCGTCGAAGAGCAGCCTGGCGGAATTCCGACGATCAATAGCGAAAATGGGGGCGGCCCCACTCGAGGGAGGGAAGGCGAAGCCAGTGCGAAGGTCTCGTACGAGCTGGATCCGCGGACCACGGTTTCCGGCCAAATTATCGGCGCGGCCTGGCGCGACGTCAGCACCAATCATGCCGAATTCGTGGGTCTCACTCCCGGCTTTCAATCCTTCAACGAACGCCAGAGTTTCAGCACCGCGGCATCGTTCGTCGCGACAGATCTCAACTTCGATCACAAGGGCAGGAAGGAAGGCGAGACGCTCACCGCCAGCCTTCGCGTCTACGGCACCCCGCTGCAGCATGAGCGGAATTCGGCGGGTTTCAGCAATGGCGGCACGCTGTCGACCGACAAGCGGAAACACTTCCTGACGGCCGACGGGCAGGTCGACTGGCAGCACCCGATGGGCAAGGGCGAGATCCTCTCGATCGGCGGGCTATGGAACCATTCGCGGATGCGCGAAGATTATGGCTTTGCGAGCAGCGACGCCGCGCTCGGCCCTGCGGTGTTCGATCGCTTCCGCGGCATCGAAGACAAGCTGGCCGCTTACGCTACCTTCCAGCAGCCGATCGGCTCGTGGACCTTCATGCCTGGCGTGCGGGTCGAGCGGAACAGCCGTCACGTGGCGAGTCCGGGACATCCGGACGTCAAACTCGCGCGGACTTACCTTTTCCCGACGCTGCACGTGCAGCGGCCGCTCGGAAAAACGCTCGACCTGACGCTAAGCTACAGCAAGCGCATCGATCGGCCCGACCTCAACGAACTGCGCCCGTACCCGCTGGTGCAGGACGTCCTGACGATCAAGGTCGGCAATCCGCACCTGAAAGACCAGCTGACGGACTCGTACGAGGTCAACCTGACCTACCGCCGCGGAAAAGTCAGTGCAGGGCTGATCGCCTATGATCGCGAGACGCGCAATCTCGAAAGCTCGAGCTACACCGTGCTTAACGGCGTCAATGTCTTCACCTTGATCAACGCCGGGCGGCGGCGCGACCGTGGCGCGGAGTTCGACCTCAGCACACCGGTGGTGAAGCGGGTGAAGCTCAATGCGAGCCTCAACCTCTTCGATGAGCGGGCGCCGGCCGACGCCGGTGGCGTAACGCTGAACGAAAGCAGCTTCCGCTACACGACCAACGCCACGCTCGAATGGGACGGCCCGGACCGCGGCAGGATACCGGGCGACATCGGCCAGCTGCAATGGATCTACAACAGTCCGACGCGGCTGTTCCAACTGCATTATGCTGCGTGGAACTGGCTGAGCCTCTCCTACACCCACAGCTTCAGCCGGACCCTGTCGCTGACCGGAACGCTGAACTACCAGGCACGGATCAGCAATCGCGTGATCGCGCCTCTGGTGCAGCAATATTTCGCCGAGCACCGGCCGGTCGAGTTCAAGCTGAAGCTGCTGAAGACGTTCGGCAATCCGAATTGACGGCAAACGGCGCTACTGTCGCGGCAGTCGCTGCTTAAGTTCCGCCACTTCCCAATAATCGTTGCGGCTGAAGGGGAGCAGCGCCGACACCGCGGCGAAGGTGCTTCGCCCGAGCGCGCCGCGGAGGCCGTCAAGCTCGGCAAGCGCGGCACGAATTAGCTCGGGATCGAACTTCGCGTCGCCCTCGGCCTCCTCGATCAGCGTCTCCTCGGCCTCGGCGACGAGCCAGGCCTGGAGCTCCCAGTAGCGCCGGATGCGGGTCGCGGACTCGGGGTCGAGCCGCCCCGCCAGCGCAGCGATCTTCCGACCCGCAGGGCCCTCGGGCCAGCGGTCGGCGCGGAGCGCGTCGAGCTGCGCCTGATGATCGGCATGCTCAGCCTTGAGCCAGCGCTCGGCCTCGGCGGTGCCCATGCTGAGGATCGCGAGCAGCGCAACGGGCGCGATCAGCACAGCGCCGAGCATGGCGATGAGGGGCCGGTCGGGGAACTGGTTAAACGCGGTGTGAAGCGCGACGGCTACGCCATAGCCGGGCACGAACCATAGCAGGCTGAAGTTGTAGTCGCCGGCGGCTTCGCGCGTTTCGCGCTCGGCGAACTCGTGCGCGATTGCGGCGAGGACGGCCAGCGTCGTGCCGTGCATCACCGCCGTGCCGAAGCCGCGCACCAGCCAGGTGCCGGTGGCGTAATTGGGGAAGACGGTGAGATAGATGATGTTCTCGACGACCGAGAAGCCCGCGCCGATCGCGAAGCCGGAGATGACCGCGTCGAGCTTGTAGCCGATGCGGTTCATGCGGAAGAGCGCCATGATGATCAGCGCCTTAATCGCTTCCTCGATCCACGGCGCCACGAAGCGGCTGTAGAGCGAGAAGCCGATCGGCAGCGTGTCAAGCAGGCGTCCGCTGAGCGGGTAGGCGGCGATCGCGCCGAGGCCGCCGACGACGAGCAGCAGGAGCACTTCCTTGAGGCTCATCAGCTTGAACGCGTCGAGCCAGACAAAGACCGAGAGCAGGACCAGCACCGGGACCAGCGCGACGCTCCAGTGCAGGGCTTGGGTCAGAAGCTCGGTCATCGGCTTACATGATCTTGAGCGAGGCGAGCCATTCGGTCTTGCGGTAATGGCCGTCGCGCCATCCAGCCGCCGCGCCGACGGAAAAGATCATCGGGAGTCGCAGCGCGACGGTGAAGTTGAGGTCGAGCTGCGCGCCCAGGTTGGCATAATTGTGACTGGATTTGTCGGGCGCCTCGGTCGCCATGCCGCCGCCGAAGATCGCCGGACGGACGTAGCTCAGGAAAAAGGCGGGCGTGCCGACCTCGGCGAAGCGGACTGGGGGGAGGTTGATCTCGCCCGTGAGCTTGGCGAAGCGCCGCGCGGCGATCTCGTCGATCGAGAAGCCGGGAAAGCTCTCCATCTCGCGGTAGCGCTTCTCCGGCCGGTCATCGACATAATTGTTGCGGAAGGAACCGAAGTAAAAGGCGGAGAGGGGGCTGGTGCGGTCGCCGCCGGCGATGCCGCCATGCGCGTAGATCCACACCGAGCTGTTGGCGAGCGGCAGCGGCACGCCGTAGTCGACGCCGCCGTAGAGCTTCGGAAAGGCTTGGTTGCGGGCATAATCGAGGTCGGTGAGCAACCGCCAGGCGATGCCCTTCTCGTGATCGACTCCGCCCAGGGACTTGCGGAAATTCTCGTATTTCGCGCCGGCTTCGAGGGAGATGATGTTTCTGGGGCTGGGGATGTTCTGCGCGCTCGGCAGGCGCTCGAGTCCGGTGTAGACGGCCGCCGAGCCGAATAGGTCGAGCTGGCGCGGCGGATCATAGACGATCGCGCGATCGTACTTGATCACCAGATTGTCGCCGCGAAGGCTGCGTTCGACGGGTCCGAACAGGTCGTAGAAGTCCGCGCCGTTGTGGCGGTACTTGATGTCCCAATTCAACGTCTTGAGCTGCAGCGTCGCATGGAGGCGGTCGCGGTCGCGTATGTGCCCGAAGGGCGAGACGGCGAGGCTCGCGTTGATTTGGTTGAACTGCAGCGGGTCTTCCCAGTGGAAGAACCAGCCCGGCGAGAAGATGCCCTTATAGCCTTCGACGATCGGGTAGGTGGCGGCGAAATGGCGCTCGCCGGAGGCGCTGTACTTGCCGCGGCCGGTAATTAGCGCGTCGAGGGGGATCTTTGCAGGCGATCCGACGCCCCACGATTTCAATTCCGGACGCGTGTTGACGACACGCGTACCGAGGAACTCGACGCTGCCGAGATCGTCGCGGACCTGCGGCTGAAAGCGGACCGGCTGCAGACCCTCGCCGCTATAGTCATAGGCGATCAGCGATCCGTCGGGCTGGAGCAGCGGGCGGAAGAAGCCGGTCGAGGCGTTGCTGACCGCGTCATATTTGCCGCTGCCGATGTCCCAGCGGAACACGTTCGAGGCGCCCGTGTAATAAGAGGTGCCGAACATCGTCTTGCCGTCGGGCGCGAAGGTGAAGCCTTCGGGCACCGACCCCGGCAGCGACAGCCGGGCGATCTCCACGGGATCGGAGTCGGGCTGGAGCGAATCCATACGCCAGACGCGCACCGACTGGTCGGCGTTCACCTCGCCGAACGAGGCCGACATCATCGACCCGTCGGGGGAAATGTCGAGGTCGAAGGGGATCTGCCCGTACTTGAACGTGTGGACCTGGTTGAAGCTGCGGTACGGTGCAGGGACGCGGACGATCGTCGCAAAACCGTTCTGGTGGCGGATGCCCCACAGCGACCGGTCCTGGGGGTCGAGCACGAGGTCGCCGATGCGCGCATCGCGCACCAGCATATGCTTCTCGCCGGTGTCGACATTGACCGCCACGATGTCGCGGAAGGCGTTGTTATCCTCGGTGTAATAGGCCGTCCTCGTGGCGGGGTCGAAGGCGAGACTCGTCACCCGGTAGAGCATCATGCCCTTGATTTCCTGGAGCTTCGTGAGCTTGCCGGTGGCAAGGTCCATGCGTCCGACGAAGCCGATCGTCCCCGGATAGCGGAAAGCGGCGATGAGGCTGTTGGTTTTCGGATCGACGAAGCCGCGCGAGATCGAGCCGAGCCCGTGCGGGCTCAGCTTCTGCACTTGCGTCAGCGGATATTGGCCGAGGCGGGCGAGGTTCGCCTGCTGGAACCTCTGCTCGAACGCGATCCAGTCGTTCCACACGTCGTCGAGCTTGCGCCCGAACACCTGCTTGAAGCGGTCGGAGTAGAAAGCCTTGCTGTCCTCCGGGCGGCTTTGCCACGCGACCACCTTGTCCGGCCCGTAGGTGAGCGCGAGGTAGGACATGAAGCGGGTGCCGTAGAGATAGTCGTTGACCCCGACCTGATAGTCGAGGGCGATCCCTTCAGATTCGAGGCCGAGCGGCGAGAAGAAGCGGTCGTGGTCGCGGACCTTGGCGCGCCACACCATCTCGTCGAAGCCGCCCTGCGCGCGGCCGAGGCCGCCCGCCATCCATGTTTCGAAGAAGACCGCGCCGCCTTCGAGGTACCAGCGCGGCGCATTGGTGCGCGGCGCCGACAGATAATTCCACAGGATCGATTCCGGATGCTCCTGCAGCGGCATCGGCTTGCCGTGGAGGAACTTGCGCCAGAACGCGTCCTTGCTGTTCCACACGTCCATCTGCGCGACGTGCGCCAGCTCGTGATTGTTGAGCGTGAAGAACCGCTCGCCGGGCGAGAAGGTCTCCATCGTCTGGTTGAGCGGCGCCACGTCGAGCAGCACTGCATCGTTCGGCGACGCGCGCGCCGCGGCGTTCCCATAATCGCCGAAGTCCTTGAGCAGGACGGTGATCCGCTCCCATGGCCGCCAGTGGAACATCTTCTCGTGAAAGCGCAGCGAGTTGGTGAAGGCCCGGCCGACGTACGGGGTCAGATAGGTCTGCGCCGGGTCGAAATAGAGCAGCTCGAGATCGCTCGTGTCCATTTCGCTGAGGTTGAGGCCCGATGCGTCCTGCGGCACGTGCGCTGGTCCCTGGTTTACCGGCTGCGGCTGCGGCTGCGGCTCGGGCTTGGGCTCCTGGACCGTGGTCGTGTCCGGCTGAGGCGGAGGCGGCTTCTGCTGCGCCTGGGCAAGCGCCGGCGAGGCTGTCCCGCACAGCGCCAGTCCGATTGCTGCGGCCAGGAATTCACGCGGCCGCGCGCCTGCCCCCCTCATGTCCCCCCTCAGGCGCGTTTCCGCGCCGGTACTCAGTTGCCGCTGTTAACGGCGTTCGCGAATTGACTGGACTGCGCCGCGGAAGCGAAGGCCGACATGCCGACGAGGCTGCGGAAATTGCTGTCCGACCCGAGCCGCGCGAACGCGTCCATGTTCCTGGCGAAGAAGACCAGCGCCTGAGGCTCACTCGCCAGCTTTGAGAAAGCGGCGGAGTTCTGGCTCATCGCGGCGAACGCCTGCGGATAGGCGGCCGCCATCCTCAGGGCCTGCGCGTCCATCCCCCGGCTCATGGCTGCGGCGGCCTGGACGTTCAGCGCCTGTGCAGCGCCGGCGGCTTTGGCGAACGCGGCGCCATTGCCCATCCTGGAGAACGCAACAGCATTGGCGTCGAGCGCATGAATCGCCTTCGCATCAAAAGCGCGCGCGAAGTTCGCGTCCGAGGACAGCGCCCGGAGCGCCGCCGCATCCTCCGCAAGCGCGCGGAAGAAAGACGCGTCGCTGGTGACCGCGCGCATCGCCGCCGAATCCGCGGCAAGCTCCTGGAACGCCTTGGCCTGGCTCGCCATGACGCTGTCATGCGAGGCATTGGCCGCGGCCTGCTCGAACGCGCGCGGGTCGCCGGCGAAG
>Ga0207674_10004817_pt1 | contig 16165 bp, 16 predicted proteins | sample KBSCornC72_FD_184303 | JGI IMG/M metagenome (GOLD analysis project Ga0207674, IMG submission 184303) | Corn rhizosphere microbial communities from Kellogg Biological Station, Michigan, USA - KBS Corn C7-2 (SPAdes) (version 2) | ecosystem: Host-associated > Plants > Roots > Rhizosphere > Soil ... | reverse complement strand
CGTGCCGAGCATCAGCGGGATGATGTAGACGGCGACGCCTTCCATCACCGGCACGGCGAACAGGAACATCATCGTCGAGCCGTGCATGGTGAACAGCTGGTTGTAGCGGTCGGCGCTGATCAGCGTGCTGTCGGGCCGGGCGAGCTGGAGCCGCATCGCCAGCGCGAGGACCCCGCCTAGCGCGAGAAACAGCAAGGCGGTCACGATATAGCGGCGACCGATCTCCTTGTGGTCGACGGTCGCGAGCCAGCCGATGATCCCCGGCGGACGGCGCCACGTCGCGTCGAGGCGCGCCTCGAGCCTGGCGCCCTTGAGCTTGGGCCCGTCGCGGGCGATGGTCTTGCGCTCCTCCGCAAGCCGGCGATTTTCCGCTTCGACGCGCTCCCGCTCGCTCATTTGAGCGTCTCGAGATAAGCGACAACGGCGTGGAGCTGGTCGGGCTCAAGGCCGATGGTCGGCATCTTGTTGCCGGGCTTGAGCGACTGCGGGTCGGCGATCCAGCCGTAGAGATTGCCCTTGCTCATCGGAAGCGTTCCGGCGGCGAGGCTCTTGCGGCTGGCGAGATGGGTGAGGTCGGGCGCGACCTGAGCGCTCGCCGGAGTGCCGCCGATCGCGTGGCACGCGCTGCACGGGCCGCTCGTCACATATCGGTAGCCGGCGAGCGCCTCGGGACTCGCGGGCGCGACCGCGGGCTGGAGCTGGTGCTGCCACCATTTGAGGAAGTCGGGGTAGGATTCGACGACGACGACCAGCGCCATATGCGCGTGCTGTGTGCCGCAATATTCCGCGCACTGGCCGCGGTAGATTCCGGTCTTGGTCGGAACGATGGTGATGTCGTTGTCGCGGCCGGGAATCAGGTCCTGCTTGCCGCCGAGGCTCGGCACCCAGAAGCTGTGGATCACGTCGCTCGAATTGAGCAGGATGCGCGTCGGCACCCCGACGGGCAGGTGAAGCTCGTTGGCCGTGCGCAAAGTCTTCGACGCGTCCGCCGAATTATAGACGATATCCCACCACCATTGCTTGCCGGTGACCGTGACCGACAACTTCTCGCCGGTTGCGGCCTTGGCCATCGAACGGTCGGCGATGAAGCTTGCGATCGCGAGGCCGGCGAGACCGACCCCGATCAGCGCGGTCCAGCCGATCAGGGTCGAGCGCATCAGCGGGTGCGAGCGGTGATGGCGGCCGGTCTCGACCACGTTGGCGTCGCTCACCCGCCCGCGCCGAAGGATCGCCAGGACCATGAAGCCGATCACCAGCACGTACATGACGGCGCACACGGCCATGAAGATCCAGAAGAGCGTCAGGAACTGGCGGTCCTCGACCGCGCCGCCGCCGAAATCGCTCTGGTAATGCTGATACGAGCAGCCCGCGAGCAGCAGCGGGACCAGGGCTGCGGCAAGCGGACGGCGGAGGCTCATTGCGGGACCGCGTCCGAATTGGTCGTGTCCGGGTGCGGAGTGAGCGTCTGAGGGGTCGGGCCGCTCATGCTTTCGGATCGGCTCGAGACCGCGTCCTTGCTCGGGAGCCCCGACATCGAGCGGACGTAGGCGGCGAGCGACCAGATCTGGTCCTCGGTCAGCTTTCCGCGCCAGGCAGGCATTCCGTTGGGACGCCCTTCGGCGATCGTGGTCGCGATCTGCGCGATCCCGCTGCCGTAGCGCCACTGGTCGTCCATCAGCGGCGGGCCCATCCCGCCGCCGCCGTGGCTGTGGCAGCCGACGCAGTTCATCCAGGTGTAGAGCTGCTGCCCGCGCGAAATCGCGTTGGCGTTGTTGTCGTAGAGCTTCGCCCGCATGTCGGGCGCGGGCGGGAGGCTGCTTCCGGGGAAGATCGTCTGCGGGCTACTCCCGGCGGGGACGGTCTCACCGATCGGCTTGCCGCGACTGTGATGCTCCTCGCGGTCGCACGCCGACAGCGTCAGCGCCGCCGCGCCGAGGAGGAGGAGGCTAGCGCCGAACGGTGAAGACATAGAGCATGCCTCCGGCCGTGGTTTTCAAGGGCAGGTCCTTCATCGCGTTGGCGAAGCCGAGCGCGCCGGTGGGATCGCGCGTGTCCATTTGCGCCGAGACGACCGCGCCCGCCCAGCCGCCGACGCCCGCCACGACCGCGACATATTGCCGCCCGTCGGGCCCGCGGTAGCTGATCGGCTGGCCGATGATCCCGCTTCCGGCCTTGAACTGCCACAGCTGCTTGCCGGTGCGCGCGTCGACGGCTTTGAACCAGCCGTCCATCGTTCCGTAGAAGACCAGCCCGCCGGCGGTGGCGAGCGCTGGGCTCCAGAGGGGCAAGTCCTCCTTGATCTCCCACACCTTGCGGCGGTTGACCGGGTCCCAGGCGGTGAACACTCCGCGGTTGCCGCCGGGGCCCGCGTACATCTTCACGTCGGACCCGACATAGGGCGTCCCGGAGATGTAGTTCGCCTCCATCGCGCCGAAGTCCATGCACAGGTTGTTGTGGGGGATGTAGACGAGGCCGGTGACAGGGCTGAACGCCGCGGGGTTCCAGTCCTTGGCCCCGGGGGAGGCGGGGCAGATGTCGCGGACCACCCGCCCGACCTTCGGCGCCTTTTCGGGATTGGGGACGATCCGTCCGGTCCTGAGGTCGACGCCCTTGTAGGCGTTGACATAGCCGTAGGGCGTGGCGCTCAAGACCTCGCCTGTGCGGCGGTCGATCACGTAGAAGAACCCATCGCGCGCCGGGCGCAGCATCACCGGGCGGCGGCCGCCGTTCCAGGGGATGTCGGCTAGAATGATCTCGTTGATGTCGTCATGGTCGAACAGATCGTGCGGGGTGGTCTGGTAGAACCAGCGCGCCTTGCCGGTCGCGACGTCCCGGGCGAACACGCCGGTGGTCCACTTGTTGTCGCCGGGCCGCTGGTCCGGGTTCCACGGACCCGGATTTCCGCTGCCGTAATAGATCATGTGGAGCTCCGGATCGTAGCTGATCCAGCCCCAGACGTTGCCGCCGCCGATCTTCCACGCGTCGGGCGGCCAGCTTTTCACGCCGAGATCGGTCCCGCGGTCCATCGCGTAGAAGGGATGGAAGTCGGGTCCGATCAGCACGTCCTTGTCCGGGCCAGTGTTGTAGGCCTTCCAGGCGATCTTTCCGCTGCCTTCGTCGAGAGCCGCGATCCAGCCGCGGACTCCCATCTCGCCGCCCGAATTGCCGACCAGCACTTTGCCCTCCGCGACCAGCGGCGCCATGGTGATCGTCTCGCCGTTCTGGATGTCGCCGAGCTGGGTGCGCCAGACCATCCGGCCGCTGTCGGCATCGACCGCGAAGGTCTGGCCGTCGAGCGTGTTGAAGAAGATCTTGCCCGCGTCATAGACTGCGCCGCGGTTGACGACGTCGCAGCAGGCGACCCCCTGAGACGCGGCTGCGGGCTTGGGCTTGAACACCCATTTCGTCGGAGCGCCGGGCTTGGTCAGGTCGAGCGCGAACAGATTATTGGGGAAAGGCGTGATGATGTACATCGTGCCGTTGACGACGAGCGGCGGCGCTTCGAAGCCCTTCGTGGTGCCGGTCGAGAAGGTGAAGGCGATCGACATGGTCTTCACGTTCGCGGGCGTGATCTGGTTCAGCCCGGAGAAGCGCGTCGACGCGAAATTCTTGCCCGGCATCGTCCAGTTGCCGTCGTCCGCGGGTGCCGCCGCAACCGGCGGAACGGCGTGGGGTCCGCCTGCGACCTGGCCGTAGGTCTGCGTGGCGTTGGGCGGCGGGCCGGGATTCTTGTTGCAGGAAACGAGCGCAAGGGCCGCGAAGGCGGGAATAAAAGCAGAGATTACGGTATCAAATCGCCGCATCACGCCCCTTCTTCAAATCTCAAGGATGTCCCGGTTCCGACACGGGAAATCCTGCCGGGCGCTTCAATCACCGGCGCCGCGGCGAGTTCCGCGCACCGGAAAATTTGACGCCAGGCAGCGATTTACATCGGAACTCTACCGTTGTTCCTAACCTCCATCAGCATGTTGAACCGCGGGGCGGCGATTGCGTTTCGAGGGCGCCGGAACGGCAATGGGAGATCAGTCATGCCAACCAACAGAAGCGGCGGATCGAAGCGCGGATTCGCTGCGATGGACCCCGCGAAGCAGCGCGAAATCGCGAGCAAGGGCGGAAAGGCCAGCCACGGCGGCGGACGCAAGAGCAGGGCCAGCCGCTAGTAAGAATAGAGATTCACCCGGCGCCGGGCGCGTCTTGTCGGCCCGGCGCCCGCTCGCGCAACGCGAGAACCGCCGCGGCGTTGAGAGGGCCGTGGCCTACCGAACCGACATCGGAAATCGCGACCGTACCGGCGCGCTGGCGGCGGTCATCGCGATCCATGCCGCGCTGTTCTATGCGCTGATGCATCTGTCGGGCCCGATGGACATTCCAGGCGCGGAGAGCGTGATGCAGGTGTTCGATCTTGCGCCGCCTCCGCCTCCGCCACCACCGCCGCCTCCACCTCCGCCCAAGCAGGAGGCGCAGGCGAAGCCCAAGGAGAAGGAAGGCGGATCGGCGCCGAACCTCAAGAGCGAGGCGACCCCGATCAAGGCGCCGAAGCCGATCGTCGTCGTTCCGCCGGTTCCGCAAATCGCCGCTACGGAAACGCCGCGGCAGGGGACGCAGCCGACGCAGGGCGCGTCCAACATCGCCGGCACCGGTACCGGCACGGGCGGCTCCGGCACGGGCACCGGGACGGGCACGGGAGGCGGGTCCGGAGGGGGTGACGGCGGAGTCGCCGAGCCTCCGCACCTGACGACGCCGGTCCTCACCGGGCGCGATTTTTCGCGCGAGCTGCTCCAGCAATGGCCGCGCGGCGCGAATGTCTTCATGCGCCTGCGGGTCGACGCGCGCGGCTATGTCAGCGAATGCACCGTCGATCAGGGCACCGGCGTTGCGGCGATCGATTCCGCTGTGTGCAACATCGTCCACGACCGGCTGCGCTTCCGCCCGGCGCTCAATCGCAGCGGGCAGGCGGTTGCAGGATGGTTCGGATACGCGCAACGAGCGCCGCGATAGTTCAAGAAGGAATCACATGATCGAAGCGGAATGGTGGGAGTATGACTCCCTGGACGAGCTCGCCGACGCGGTGGCCGGGGACGTGGCGTTCATCGCGGAGAGCGCGATCGACGCGCGCGACGCGTCGCTGATCGCGGTGCCCGGCGGGAAGACGGGGCCGGCGGTCTTTGCGAAGCTGGCGAAGCAGAAGCTGCAGTGGAAGAAGGTGACCGTGATCCCGACCGACGACCGGCTGGTCGCGGTCGACAGCGATCTGTCGAACGTGCGCGAGCTTGCGCGCGCTTTCCTCCCACTCGGCGCGCGCGTCGTTCCTCTGACGAGCGAGGCGGCGGGCGACTACAAGGCTGCCGGCAATGCGGCGGACGCCCGGCTCCAGGATCTGCCGTGGCCGCCCGACCTCGTCTGGCTCGGAATGGGCGCGGATGGGCATACGGCGTCGATCTTCCCGGGGCCCGACATGCAGGGCGCCCTAGATGCCCCCAAGGCGCGGCGCGCGGTGGGGACGATGCCTGAGCCCCTGCCCAGGGAAGCGCCGGTCGCGCGCGTGACCCTGACCCGCGCCTCGATCCTCTCGGCGCGCACGGTGCTGATCACGATCACGGGCCAGGAGAAGCGCGACGTGCTCGAGCGGGCGATCGCCGATGGACAAAGCTCGAAGCTGCCGATCGGCCGGGTGCTGGCAGAGGCCGAGCAGCCGATCGACATCCATTGGTGTCCGTGACGGGACTGTCCCCGAACGGGGACTGTCCCAAGACTTGAGGGACAGTCCCCGTGCGGGGACAGTCCCTAAATCTCCTCCAGCCTCCGTCCCGCGGTTTCCTTGAGGAAGATCAGCGAGACCACGACGGATATCCCGGTGAACACGACCGAGTACCACAGCCCGGCGTAGATGTTGCCGGTGATGGCGACGATCGAGAAGCTGGTGACGGGGAGGAAGCCGCCGACCCAGCCGGTCCCGACATGGTAGGGAAACGACATCGCCGTGTAGCGGATTCGGGTCGGGAACATCTCGACCAGCGCCGCGGCCTGCGGGCCGTAGAGCGCGGTGGCGGCGACCACGAACAGCAGCAGGATGATGATCAGAAGTGTCATGTTGGCCCGCGCGGGGTCGGCGTTCCTGGGATAGCCCGCGGCGAGCAGCTCGGTCCCGATTGCGGCGGAGGTCTTCGCCTTGAGCGCCTTGAGGCCGGCGCTGCCGAGCCCATCGCCGCTCGGGATCGGGACCGCCTCTGTGCCGATCACGACGCGCGTGTTCGCGTCGGGCGAGGTGCGGGTCATAAAGGAAATGCCCCGGGTCACGAGCACGCTCTTGGCGATGTCGCAGGGGCTGGTGAACTTGGCCGTGCCGACCGGATCGAACTGGACCGAACAGGTCTTCGGAGCGGTCTCGACGATCACCGGGGTGGCGGCCTGCGCCTCGACCAGCGCGGGGTTCGCCGCGGCTGCGATCCAGTGCGATCCCGGGAAGTAGAGCACGAGCGCGAGCGCCATTCCGCCGACCATCACGAACTTGCGGCCAAGGCGGTCGCTGAGCCAGCCGAAGAAAACGTAAAGCGGCGCGCTGACCACCGTCATGACGATCAGCAGCAAATCCTTGGTCTCGGCCGGCATCCCTAGCGACTTCTCGAGGAACACCTGGAGATAGAAGAAGGCGAAATACCAGACCGCGCCCTGCGCGCACATGATGCCGAAAAAGGCGATCAGCACGCGCCGGAGGCTGCGCCACTGGCCGAAGGCTTCGCGTAGCGGAGTGCGGGTGATTTGGCCCTCCTCGCGCAGGCGGGCGAAGTGCGGGCTCTCGGCGAGCTTTGCGCGCATCCATACGGAGACGGCCAGCAGCACCGCCGAGACGAGGAACGGGATTCGCCAGCCCCAGTCGGCGAACGCGTCCTCCCCGATCGCATTGCGCGTGGCCACGATGACGAGGAGCGCGGCGAGCAGGCCGAAGGAGGCGGACGACTGAATCCACCCGGTCGCGGCGCCGCGACTACGGTTCGGCGCATGTTCGGCGACGTAGATCGCCGCTCCGCCATATTCGCCGCCGAGCGCAATGCCCTGGAGGATGCGAAGGATGATGAGCAGCGTCGGGCCGAGCGTGCCGGCCTGCGCATAGGTCGGAAGGAAGCCGATCAGGAAGGTCGAGGCGCCCATCAGGCTGACGGTGATCAGGAAGGCGCCCTTGCGCCCGAGGCGGTCGCCAACCACCCCGAAGATGAGCGCGCCCAAGGGCCGGAAAGCGAAGCCCGCGGCGAACAGCGCGAGCGCCGCGATCAGCGCGGGCGTCGGGTCGAGACCGGCGAAGAAGACGTGGCTGATGACCGGCGCGAGGCTTCCGAAGATGAAAAAGTCGTACCATTCGAACGCCGTGCCCGCCGACGAGGCGATGACCACGCGGGCCATCGACCACGGCGTGCGATTCTCGTTCGTGGCCATCGTCGCCATCTGCTTCCCCCTCCATCGGATGGGATAACGGCGAGTGGATTCCACGCAAGTTCTTGCGCGTGAGACCGTCGTGCGCGTGAATCAAAAAAATTCGCGAGTGGCGGGAATAAACAGGAGCGGCGCGCAGTCATCCCATCGAACGCCCGCACAAAAGGACGAACGATGCTCGATGGAGATCATGAGACCCGCCGCCACTTCTTGAAGTGCATGGCGTGGGCCGGGACCGGCGCATTGTTCGCATTCAATGCCGGAGTCGGAAGCTCGATCGGGCTCGAGAGTGCACTTGCAGCGCCGGTGCGCAGCACGCCGTCGAAACCGTTCACCTTCGTCCAGCTGAGCGACAGTCACATCGGCTTCAACAAGCCGCCGAATTCGGACGCGCGCGCCACGTTCCGAGAGGCGGTCGCAAAAGTGAAGGCGCTCGCAGTGAAGCCGGACTTCATCATTCACACGGGCGACGTTTCGCAGCTGTCGCGCGACGACGAGTTCGACGACGCCGATCAGATTCTAAAGGAGTCCGGCTTGCCCGTCTTCTACATTCCGGGCGAGCACGACATGCTTGATCCCGACGGCGGCAAGGCGTTCCTCAACCGCTTCGGGAAAGGCACGCGCGGCGCCGGCTGGTACAGCTTCGATCATCGCGGGGTGCATTTCGTCGCGCTCGTCAACGTTGCGGACTTGAAGCCCGGCGGAATGGGCAATCTCGGAGCGAAGCAGCTCAAGTGGCTGAAGTCCGACCTCGACGGCCGCTCATCCTCCACGCCGATCGTCGTGTTCGCGCATATTCCCCTTTGGACGGTCTACGCCGACTGGGGTTGGGGCACGGACGATTCGGCCGAGGCGCTGAAGCTTCTGGCGCGGTTCGGATCGGTCACGGTCCTCAACGGCCACATCCACCAGATCACGCAGAAGGTCGAAGGCCGCATTGCGTTCCATACGGCGCGCTCGACCGCCTTCCCGCAGCCGGCGCCGGGAACAGCACCCTCGCCAGGGCCGCTCAGGGTCCCGGCCGACCAGCTTCGTGGATTGCTCGGAATCACCGACGCGATGTTCGTTCGCGGGCAGCAGCCGATTGCGCTGGTCGATTCAACACTTTCCGCCTGACACTCAAGGAAAATCCCAATGACTCGAGCATTCAAGATCCTGACGGTCCAGGCCGCCGTGCTGGCCACCAGCACGGTGATGATGAGCGCGATGGCGACCATGACGAGAGCGGCCACGCCGGCTGCAACCGCAGTCCGAATCGACAATTTCACGTTCAAGGATGCGGTGGTGACCGTGAAGCGCGGCACCACCGTCACCTGGACCAACGGCGACGACATCCCGCACACCGTCGTTGCGAAGGACGGCTCATTCAAATCGAAGGTCCTCGACACCGGCGAGCGCTTCTCCTTCACTTTCGCCAAGCCCGGCCAATTCGGCTATTATTGCTCCCTGCACCCGCACATGACGGGCACAATCGTCGTGAAGGCCTGAGACAGGAACTGGCCGCAGCCCCTGTGAAGAAATTCTCCCCTCCCACCTTCACGCCCCGCATTGCGGCCAGCGGGCCGGCGTCGGGTTCGCCACTGTCCGGCGCCGGCCGAACTGAGGAATTCCGCCGGCTCATCCTGCCGCATATCGACGGCGCCTATAATCTCGCGCGCTACCTGACCCGCGACGCGGTGCTCAGCGAAGACGTCGTCCAGGACGCGGTTCTGAGAGCTTTCCGCGGCTTCGGTCAGTATCGCGGCGGATCGCCGCGCGCCTGGCTCCTTGCGATCGTCCGGAACTGCTGCCGAAGCGCGCAGGCTGGACGCGCCGGCGCCGTTTCGTTGGTCATTTCCGAAAGCGGCCTCAGCGATGAAGCGGCCACGGAGCTTTCCCGCAAACCCGATCCCGGTCCGACTCCCGAAGAGGAAGTATTCCGAAAGGCGGACGTCGATCGAGTGCGATCGGCAATCGAGGCGATTCCCGAACCGTTTCGGGAAACGATCGTACTGAGGGATTTGGAAGGCCTGTCCTATGCGGAGATCGCGGAAGTGACCGGCGTACCGGTCGGAACCGTCATGTCGCGGCTGTCGCGCGCTCGGGCCATGCTGGCTAGCGAGCTGATTCCTGCCGCGAAGGCCGACGGCGAGCAGTCGAGGAGCGCGAAGTAATGGCCGCCTGTGTCGATCAGGAACTGCTGCTCGGCGGTCTCGTCGACGGTGAGCTCGATGCGGCGAATACGGCGCTCGTCGAGGCGCACGTCGCGCGTTGCGAAAGCTGCCGTGACGAGCTCGAGCGGCTGCAGGCGCTGCGCAGCCTGCTTCGCGCGGAAGACGTCCGCTACACTGCGCCGGAACCGTTCGCCCGCCGCATCGCATCGACGCCCGAACTCGCGCCGAAACCTGCCAACCGAAACCGCGTTCTGGGCTGGCTTGCCCCAGGAGCGGTCGGAGCACTTGCCGCGTCATTGGCGGTGTTCGGCTTTCTCACTCCGGCAACGACTGCCGCGGTGGACCAAGAGCTCGTCTCCAGCCACGTCCGCTCGCTTCAGCCCGGCCATTTGACCGACGTGCTGACGACCAACCAGCACATCGTGAAGCCCTGGTTCAACGGGCGGATCGACTTCTCGCCCCCTGTGCCGGAACTCGCACCAGACGGATTCCCGCTCGCCGGCGGCCGGCTGGATTCGATCGACGGCAAGACCGTCGCAGCGATCGTTTACAAGCGCCGGCTGCACACGGTGAACGTCTTCGTGTGGCCTGAAGAGCAGGGGAGCGAGCGCGCATTCGTGAAGGACGGGTTCGCCGTTCGCGAGTGGAGCAGGAACGGCCTGCGATTCGCTGCCGTTTCCGACATCCCGGCGGCCGAGCTGAGCGACTTCGAGAAAGCCTTCGTCCAGCGGTCGAGCTGAACGTCAGTCCACCTTGCGGATGGTTTCCTCGTAACGCGCAACCGTCAGGCCGAAGCGCTTGACCCGCATGCTGTTGTGGACCTCGGTGGCGCTGACCGGCGTCAGCGTCTGGTCGAAGTTCAGGTGATCCTTGGCCGTGTAGCGGATCCGGAGTCCCTCCTTGGTGACATCGACGCGGACGGGGCTCGCGGCATCGGTGAGCGTGCCTTCGAACCGGCCGGGCGCGGTCTGGCGCATGCGCCAGTAGCGCGTGCGCGGCGGCTTGCCGGGCTCGTGGATGATTTGCTTGAGGACCAGGGAGCCGTCCTTTTCCGCCATCCCCTCGCTGTCCACGCTCATCTTCTTGGGCGACTGGAAGATGATCTTGAGCATGCCCTCGCCGTGGGTCTTGCCGCGGAAGAACTCGACCGGGTTGAAGGCGGCGGCACAGGCCGGCGCTGCGATTGCGACGGCGAGCGCGAAGGCTGCTGCGGGCCAGGCCTTCACTGCCGCCCCGCCAGCAAGGCGTCCACGATCGTCGGGTCGGCGAGCGTAGAGGTGTCGCCGAAACCCGTATCCGCGCCCTCGGCGATCTTGCGCAGGATGCGCCGCATGATCTTGCCCGAGCGCGTCTTGGGAAGCGCTGGCGTGAAATGGATCTTGTCAGGCGCGGCGAGCGCGCCGATGTCGTGTCGAACTTCCTGGACGAGCTCCTTACGCAACATGTCGTCCCCTTCCTCTCCGGCGTTCAATGTTACGAAGGCATAGATGGCCTGACCCTTGATGTCGTGGGGGTAGGCGACGACGGCGGCTTCCGCGACCTTCGGGTGCGAGACCAGCGCGCTTTCGACCTCGGCGGTGCCGATTCGGTGGCCCGAGACGTTGATCACGTCGTCGACGCGGCCCGTGATCCAGTAATAGCCGTCCTCGTCGCGGCGGCAGCCGTCGCCGGTGAAATAGAGGCCTGGGTAGGTCTTGAAATAGGTCTCGAAGAAACGCTGGTGATCGCCCCAGACGGTGCGCATCAAGCCCGGCCAGGCCGAGGCGAGGCAAAGGTTGCCGCTCGCAGGACCTTCGAGGACGTTATGCGCCGCATCCACCAGCACGGGCCTGATGCCCGGAAGCGGCTTGGTCGCCGATCCGGGTTTCATCTCCGTCGCGCCGGGGAAGGGCGCGATCATGATCCCTCCATTTTCGGTCTGCCACCAGGTGTCGACGACCGGGCAGCGGCCGTCGCCGACGACGCGCCAATACCATTCCCAGGCTTCGGGGTTGATCGGCTCGCCGACGGTGCCGAGCAGGCGGATGCTCTCGCGGCTGTAGCGCTTCACCGGCTCGTCGCCCTCGCGCATCAAGGCGCGGATCGCGGTCGGCGCGGTGTAGAAGATCGTGACTCCGAGCCGGTCGACGGTCTCCCAGAAGCGGCTGAAGTCGGGGTAATTCGGAACGCCGTCGAACATCACGCTGGTCGCGCGCATCGCTAGCGGGCCGTACACGACGTAGCTGTGCCCCGTGATCCAGCCGATGTCGGCGGTGCACCAGAAAATATCGTCGGTGCGGTAGTCGAACACCCAGTCGAAGGTCGTCGCGGCCCAGACCGAATAGCCGCCGGTCGTGTGCACCACGCCCTTGGGCTTTCCGGTCGAGCCGGAGGTGTAGAGGATGAAGAGCGGGTCCTCCGCCTTCATGATCTCCGGCTCGCAGTCGGTGGGGAGTTGGTCGCGCAGGTCCGAGTAGCGGACGTCGCGGCCTTCCTTCATCGGAACGTCGCCGCCGGTCCGGGTGACGACGATGACGGTGGGAACGTCGCGCGCCTCGAGCGCTTCGTCGACGTTGCGCTTCAAGGGGATCGTCTTGCCGCCGCGGACGCCCTCGTCGGCAGTGATCACCGCGCAGGCGTCGCAGTCGGCGATCCGCCCCGCGACGCTCTCGGGCGAGAAGCCTCCGAAGATGACCGAATGGATCGCTCCGATCCGCGCGCAGGCGAGCATCGCCGCCGCCGCCTCGGGGATCATCGGCATGTATATCATGACCCGGTCGCCGCGCCCGATTCCGCGCTGCTTGAGCAGGTTCGCGAAGCGGCAGGTCTCCTCGTACAGCTCGCGGTAGGTGAGGCGGTTGCCCTGTCCGGGCTCGTCCGCCTCGAAGATCAGCGCGGTCCGGTCGCCGTGCTCCGCGAGGTGGCGGTCGAGGCAATTGACCGAGAGGTTCAGCTCGCCGTCCTCGAACCAGGCGATGTGGAAGTCGTCCTCGTCGAACGACCAGTCGCCGGCCTTCGTGGGAAACCTGTTCCAGGTGATGCGCCGCGCCTGGTCGAGCCAGAAGCGGTCGGGGTTTGATGCGGCGAGGTCGTGAAGCTCGGCGAGCTCCGTGGGACCGATCCGGGCGTCGAAGCCCTCGGGGACCGGGTGGACGGCTTCGCTCACAGGCCGCGGCTCATGTCGATGACGAAGCGATAGCGGACGTCGTTGCGAAGCAGGCGCTCGTAGGCCTCGTTGACCTGGTTCATGGCGATGAACTCGACATCGGGATAGATTTGCTTCGCGGCGCAGAAGTCGAGCATTTCCTGGGTTTCGGGAATGCCGCCGATCGCCGAGCCGCCGACCGCGCGGTTCCACCAGATCAGGTTCGATCCGACGAAGCCCGGCATCTGCATCAGCGCGCCGACGATCACCATCCGCCCGGAGCGGCCGAGCAGGTTCAAATAGCCGTCGATCTCATGGCTGACGGGGATCGTGTTGAGGATGAAGTCGAAGCGCGTCGCAGCGGCTTCCATCTGTGCGGGATCGGTCGAGATGATGACGTCGTGCGCTCCGAGCTCGCGGGCGTCGTCGCCCTTGCTCGGCGTGGTCGTGATCATGGTCACGTGCGCGCCCATCGCGGCGGCGAGCTTGACCCCCATGTGGCCGAGCCCGCCGAGGCCGACGACGGCAACCTTGCTGGTCGGCCCGACCTCGTACTGGCGGAGCGGCGAGTAGGTCGTGATCCCGGCGCACAGCAGAGGCGCGACGCGGCTCACGTCCATGCCCTCGGGGACCTTCAGCACGAAGTGATCGCGCACGACGATATGGTCGCTGTAGCCGCCCTTCGACATCGTGCCGTCGTGATAGTCGGCGCTATTGTAGGTCTGGACGCAGCCCTTGCGGCAGAAGACTTCCCAGCCTTCGAGGCACTGGTCGCACTCCATGCAGCTGTCGACCATGCAGCCGACCGCGACGGTGTCGCCGACTCGGTGGCGGGTCACCTCGCTGCCGATCGCAGTCACGGTGCCCACGATCTCGTGCCCCGGAATGACCGGGTAGCTGGTTCCTTCCCAGTCGTTGCGGCAGGTGTGGAGGTCGCTGTGGCAGATGCCGGCGTAAGTGATCTCGATCGCGACGTCATCGGGGCGAAGCGCGCGGCGTTCGAACTCCATCGCGCGGAGCGGCTGGTCGGGCGCCTCGGTACCCCAGCCCTTTGCCGGGGTCGGTTTGTTGCTGGCCTCGAGCGTATTTGCGGGTTCTGCGGTCGTGGCCATTGCAAATCTCCTAGCGTGATCGTTCGAGTACGCGCCTTGCCTGGACGAGGTGCGGGCGGTCGACCATTCGTCCGCCGACCGATAGCACGCCTGCGTCGGGATGTGCCTCGAATGCGGCGACGATCTCCTCGGCGTGGCGCAATTCTTCGCTGGACGGCGTGAACGCCGCATTGATTACCGGCACCTGCGCCGGGTGGATTGCGAGTTTCCCGGTGAAGCCCTCGCGGCGCGCGGCCTCGGCTTCGGCGCGCAGGCCCTTCTCGTCCTTGAAGTCGGCAAAGACTCCGTCGACGGGCTGGACCCCCGCGGCCACGGCGCCGGCGAGGCACAGTGAACGCGCGAGCCGGTAGGTGAAGCTGAGCTCGCCGCTCTCGTCATATTTGGAAGACGCGCCGAGCGCCGCCGACAGGTCCTCGGCGCCCCAGCTCATCGCTGCGAGCGGGGACTTGGGATCGCGGTAGGAGAGGAGACCGAACAGGCTTGCTGCGGTCTCTGTGACGATCGCGTGGACGGGGATGGCGCCGGTGCGGTGCGCGAGCTGGGTGACGTCGGCGCCACTTTCAGCCTTGGGGAGCACGATGCCGTGAATCTCCGCGACCCCGATCAGGTGCAGGTCGTCCTTGATGAACGGACTTCCGAGCGGGTTCACGCGCACCCACAATTGCGGGCCGCCCGAGCGTTTGGCCAAACTCTTGAGAAGCTCGCGCGCCGCGGGCTTCATCGCCGGAGCGACGCTGTCCTCGAGATCGAAGATGATTGCGTCGGCTTCGCTGTCGAGCGCCTTGGCGATCTTCTTCTCGCTGTCGGCGGGAACGAAGAGCCAGGAGCGGGGCTGCATCTAATCCGGCTTTTTCTGGAGCAATGCGGTGCGCGTCATCTCGCACACCAATTCGTTGCGCTGGTTGAACGCGCGCAGGGCCCAGGTGACGATCCCGGCATTGGGCCGCGATTTGCTTTCCCGCACGGCGACGCACTCGCTTTCGCAGCGGAGCGTGTCGCCGGTGAAGACCGGCTTCGGAAACGTCACCTTGTCGTAGCCGAGATTGGCGACGAGCGTTCCGAGCGTCGTGTCGTGGACGCTGATCCCGACAAGGAGGCTGAAGGTGAAGCAGCTGTTGACGAGCGGCTTTCCGAACTCGGTCTTCGCCGCGGCTTCGTAATCGAGGTGAAGCGGCTGCGGGTTATGCGTCAGCGTGGTGATGAGGACATTGTCGGTCTCGGTCACCGTGCGCGTGATCGCGTGCGCGACGGTGTCGCCAACCTGCCACTCTTCGAAATAGCGCCCCGCCATGGCAGCCTCCTAAGCGGGCAGCAACAGCTCGGCAACGGCCTCGGTGATGGCGTCGCCGTCGAGGCGGTACGCGGCGTAGAGATCGGCGAGGCTGCCGGTCTGGCCGAATTTCTCGACTCCGAGCGGAGCGACGCGCTGGCCAAGGACTCCGCCGAGCCAGGAGAGAGACGCCGGCGCTGCGTCGGCGATGGTGACGAGGCCGGCGTTACGGGATAGCTTCGAAAGGAGCTGTTCGGCATGGCTCCCCTTGCGTTCGCCGTTCCAGCGCGCCGCCTGCGCCGAGGTCCAGCCGCGGTGCAGAAGGTCCGGAGACGTGACCGCGAGCAGGCCGAGGCCCGGCACGTCCTCGCGCAGCTCCTCCCACGCGGCGAGCGCTTCGGGCATCACCGCGCCCATGGCGACGATGGCGGCTTCGGCGTTCGGTGTTGGATCGCGCAGCCAGTAGCCGCCGGCGAGCGCGCCGTCACGCCAGCCGTCGCCGGTGCGTTCGACCTGCGCGATGCTCCGTGTCGAGAGGCGGAGGTAGGTGCTCTCTCCGGCGGGATCGTCGATCAGGCGGAAGGCTTCCTGCATCATCGTGGCGAGCTCGTCGGCAAAAGCCGGCTCGTAGTGGCGGAGGCCCGGCTGACCGAGCGCGATCAGCGGCGGGTTGATTGACTGGTGCGCGCCGCCTTCCGGACCGAGCGTGATCCCGCTCGGAGTCGCGACGAGGAGGAAGCGCGCATCCTGGTAACAGGCGTAGTTGAGGCTATCGAGGCCGCGGGCGATGAACGGGTCGTAAAGGGTGCCGATCGGGAACAGGCGCTCGCGGAACAGATCGCCGGACAGGCCGGCCGCCGCGAGCATCAGGAACAGGTTGCTCTCGGCGATCCCGAGTTCGATATGCTGGCCGGCGGCGGTCGCGCCCCATTTCTGGGCGGAGGCGATCCTGGCCTGCGCGAAGACGTCGGGCGCGTCTTTGCGGCGGAACAGGCCGCGCTGGTTCACCCAGGCGCCGAGGTTGGTCGAGACCGTGACGTCGGGCGAGGTCGTGACGATCCGGTCGGCGAGCTCGCCG
>Ga0207674_10004816_pt1 | contig 16168 bp, 11 predicted proteins | sample KBSCornC72_FD_184303 | JGI IMG/M metagenome (GOLD analysis project Ga0207674, IMG submission 184303) | Corn rhizosphere microbial communities from Kellogg Biological Station, Michigan, USA - KBS Corn C7-2 (SPAdes) (version 2) | ecosystem: Host-associated > Plants > Roots > Rhizosphere > Soil ... | reverse complement strand
CATGGAGGCGGCCAACCGCGGCGCGTCGGAAGAGGAACGGGAGTCGATCGGGCTCAATATCGTCCTCGCGCACGAGCAAATGCCCAACCCCTATGTCACCCCGGACCTAAGCTTCCAGTTCCACTATTTCGCATTGCGCAAGATGCACTTCTTGCTACGCGCCCGGGCGGTCGCGGTGTTCCCCGGCGGGTTCGGCACGTTCGACGAATTCTTCGAGCTCCTGACCCTGGTCCAGACGGGCAAGGTGCGGCCGCTGCCGATCCTGCTGTTCGGCCGCGACTTCTGGAGCCGGATGGTCAATTTCGAGGGGCTGGCCGAGGAAGGCGTGATCGCGCCTCACGATCTCGAGCTGTTCCACTGGTGCGAGGAAGCGGACGAAGCGTGGGACTTCGTCCAACGCTTTTACGAGCAGCACCCCGCCGCTGCGCGGATTCACAGCGGACCGCCGGAGTGATCCTCCCCGGGACGGGGAGGATCTAGGGCTTTTTTGCCGGTTCTGCCGCGTTACCGGCGGGAGCCGCGGCGTTGCCGGTTGCGGCAGCCGCTTCGTTGCCGGCCGCGGGCGCGCCCTTGTCGGCGGCGGCCGCCGCCGGCGCCGCCGGTGCGGCGGGCAGGGGCTGCGGGCTGTCGCTGTGCTGGTTCAAAAACGCCATCACGTTGGCGCGGTCCTGCGGGTTGCTGATCCCGGCGAAGGTCATTTTGGTGCCCGGAGCGAAGGCTTTCGGGCTGGTCAGCCACTGCGACAGAGTGTCCCAGTTCCAATTGCCGCCCTTGCCCGACAGCGCCGGGGAAAAGGCAAAGCCGCGGCCCTGGCCGACCGGCTCGCCGAGCACGCCCCACAAATTGGGCCCGACGGCGTTGGCGCCGCCCTTGTCGGCGTTGTGGCAGGCCGCACACTTCTTGAAGATGTCGGCGCCCTTGGCGGCGTCGGCCGTGGCGAGGAACGCTTCGATCGGCTGCTCGGCCGCCGCGGCTCCGCTTTCGCCCTCCTGGGCGACGCCCTCGATCGGATAGCCCATCTTTTCGGGGCGCTCGCTGTGGAACATCTCGCCGGCGACGATCGACGTGCCGAGCGCGACAATGCCTGCGAACAGCACCCAGCCGGCGATGGTGTTGAAGCGATCGTCCATGAAGTTTCCCTGTTTTCGCGGGGCGAAATGAATGGATTTGCGGCGCCTCTTACGGGCGACTTCCGCCCACTTCAAGCAGCCAGCCAGCGTTCGAGCAGCGTCCGCGCGATGGCCGCTTTGGGCGGCGGCTGGAACGCGGCGTCAGGCGCCCCGGCGAGCGCCGCGGCGATCGCGTCCCGGCTGAACCACCGCGCATCCTCGAGCTCGGTGCGGTCGATCGTCAGCTCCCTGGATTCCGCGTGGGCGCTGCAGCCGATCATCAGCGAGGACGGAAACGGCCACGGCTGGCTGGCGACATAGCGCACGTCGCGGACCGCGATTCCGGCCTCCTCGTGGAGTTCGCGCCGGACCGCGTCCTCGATGCTCTCGCCGACCTCAACGAACCCGGCCAGCGCCGAATAGCGATCGGGCGGATAGTGCGGCTGGCGTCCGAGCAGCAGCTCGCCGCCATGCTCCGCGATCATGATCACCACCGGGTCGACGCGCGGGAAATGCTCGGCCGAACAGCTCGGGCAGCGTCGCGACCATCCGCCCCGGACGAGGTCGGTGGAATGGCCGCAATTGGCGCAGAAGCGGTGGCGGGTGTGCCAGCGCGAGAGGCTCAGCGCCGCGGCGAACAGCGGCGCGTCGCCGTCGGTGAGGATGGCGAGGAGCGGAAAGGCGGCCCAGGGCGCGCCTTCTGCCTCGTGGATCGCGGAGAAGCGCGGGCTCTCGCCGTCGAACCCGAGGAACAGCTCCGGCGTTGTCACCGGCTGCCACGCCAAGCGCCCGTCGGCGGTCAGCTCGGGCAGGCCGCCGGACCATGCGAGCTCGCGCGCGTCGCTGTGCCCGGTGAGCGCGGCGATGGCCGGCGCATCCCCGCGCACTGCGTCGGCGCGGTCGAGGCCCGCGCCGCTGAAGAAGGGCTCAGGCGGCAAGGCGCCGCCCGCTGGCCAGCGCCGCTGCCGCGGCCTTGCGGTAAAGCGTCGGGAGTCCGGCTTGGGCGAGGCGATCGAGCGGCTGCCACCAACCTTCGCCGACCGGCTCAGCGCGGCGCTCGATCCCGAGCTCGAGGCGGAAGTGGGTGAAGCCGTGCGTCACCTCGATCGGCGAGGCCGATGACGGAGCTGTCTCGGTCCACTGGCCGCCGGGCAACGCGGCCATGCCGCCAAGCAGCCCATTTGCCGGCCGGCGGACGAGCCACACCGAACCATCGCGCTCGATCCACCAGGCGATGCCGTACCGCACCGGGCGCGCGCTCCTGATCCTGGCGGCAGGAAAGGCTTCCGGTTCGCCCGAGGCATGAGCGAGGCACTGGGCGCGCAGCGGGCACTCACCGCACAGCGGCGCCTTCGGGCGGCAGATCGTGGCGCCGAGGTCCATCATCGCCTGCGCGAAATCGCCGGGACGGTCCGCCGGAGTCATGGCGAGGACGAGGTCGCGGACCTCGGCCTTGGCCGGGGCGGCAAGAGCGTGCAGCCGGGCGACGACGCGGGTGACGTTGGTGTCGACCACCGCGACGCGCTCGGCGAAGGCAATCGCGGCGATGGCCGCAGCGGTGTATTCGCCGAGGCCCGGCAAGGCCCGAAGCTCGGCCGAGCTCGTTGGGAAGCGCCCGTTCTGCGCCACCTGTCGGGCGCAGGCGATGAGGTTGCGGGCGCGGGCGTAATAGCCAAGTCCGGCCCACTCGGCGAGAATGTCCTCATCGCGCCCCGCGGCCAGCGCATCGATCGTCGGCCAGCGCGCGATGAATCGCTCGAACCGGGGAATTACCGCGGCGACGGTGGTCTGCTGGAGCATCACTTCGCTCAGCCACACGCGATAGGGATCCGGCTGCGGCGCGCCCGGTTCGGCCCGCCATGGCAGGCGCCGGAAGTTATCCACATAATGTTGCATGAGCGGCGCGGCGGCGTTGGCGGTCACGCAAACGCTATGGCATGCTCGTCGCCGATGGCGAAGCGAAAGACAGACGGCGACGACGCCGAGAGGAGCTGCCGGCCGCGCTCGGCCGGCGAGCTGGTCGGCGCCGTCGGGGATGTTTCGTTCCGCCGATTCGGCTTCATCCAAGGCGCGATCGTCAGCCGCTGGAGCGAGATCGTCGGCGAGCGCTACGCCAAGGTCTCCTCGCCGGAATCGATCCGCTTCCCGGCCGGCCGCAAGAGCGGCGGCGCGCTGACCCTGCTGGTCGAGGGCGCGCATGCACCGCTGATCCAGCACCTCACCCCGATCATCATCGAGCGGGTCAACCGCTTCTTAGGCTATCCGGCGGTCGACCGCGTCGTGTTCAAGCAGGGCAGGCCGGCCGCGGCTGCGCCGAAACCCAAGCGGCCCGAGCTGCGGCCGGTACCGAAGGAGCTGGGCGAGGGCCTGCGCGAAATCGCCGATCCCGAGCTGCGCGCCTGCCTTGAATCGCTTGCCTCGCAAATTGCCGCTAGTAATGGGCGGCCGTCGTTCGGCAGTGCCGACGACGCGCCCCTTCCCGAGATCATTCGGAGCAAATGAAGCGATGAACCTGTCCCGTTTCCTGGTCTGCGTGACCGCCGCGGCCGCCCTCGCGGCGTGCAACAAGCAGAACAATGCGGCGGACAACGCGCCGCTGAACCTCACGCCGGTGGCGCCGCCGAAGGGCGGCGACTGGACAACCGTCGTCGCCGCCACGCCCGACGGGTTCATGATGGGGAATCCCGACGCCAAGGTGAAGCTGATCGAGATCGGCTCACTGTCCTGCCCGCACTGCAAGGCCTTCGACGATGAAGGCGTGCCGGGCCTGGTCGACAAATATGTGAAGTCGGGCAACGTCAGCTGGGAATTCCGGCCGTACATCATCCACGGACCGGTCGACATGGCGGCCAACCTGGTCGTTCGCTGCAACGGCGAGAAGACCTTCTTCCCGCTGATGCAGGCGCTGTACAAGGACCAGACGACCTGGCTGGCCAAGGTCGAGGCGGCGCCGAAGGACAAAGTGGCGCAGATTCAGACCTTGCCGACCAACCAGGTGTTCGTCGCCATGGCCGGCCTCCTCGGCTTGCAGGATTGGGCGGCCGCGCGCGGAGTGCCGGCAGCGAAGAGCAACCAGTGCCTGAGCGACCAAAAAATGATCGACCATGAAGTCCAGGTGGTCACGAACGTCAGCGATCAATATCCGGATTTCACCGGAACTCCGGCGTTCGTCATCAACGGCAAGATGCTGCCGCGGGAAGTCGTCGATTGGGAGACGCTCGAGCCGAAGCTGCGCGAGGCCCTGCGTTGAGGCCTGCCGCAGCTGCGCTGGCGGTTGCCGCGGCGGCGCTCACGCCGGCCGGCGCCGCTCCCCGGCCGGCGGTCGACTGGACCCGCACGGTCGCGCTCCAGCCGTCCGGCGGGTTCCGCATGGGCAACCCCAAGGCCAAGGTCCAGCTGGTCGAATACGGCTCGCTGACCTGCCCGCATTGCCAGCGCTTCGACGAGCAGGGCGTGAGCCCGCTGATCGCCAAATATGTGCGGACCGGGAAGGTCGGCTACGAGTATCGCAACTACGTTCGCGACGCCTATGACCTCGGCGCGTCGCTGATCGCCCGGTGCAACGGGGCGAAGGGTTTCTTCCCGCTCACCCGCGCGCTGTTCAAGGACCAGGAGAAGTGGACCGCCACCGCCCGGTCGGCGCCGCAGGAGCGGAAGGAGGCGCTGAAGGATCTGCCCGAGAATCGCCTGTTCCTCGAGGCCGCGAAGATCGCGGGGCTGCAGCAGTGGGCGGTGGCCCACGGGGTGCCCGTGGCGCGGAGCAACCAGTGCCTGAGCAACACGAAGGAGATTGACCGGCTGGTCGCGATGAATGGCGCGACGACCGACAAATATCCCGATTTCCCGGGCACGCCGAGCTTTCTCCTCAACGGCGAGCTGCTCGGCGGCACGACCACTTGGTCCGACCTCGAGCCCAAGCTTCGCGCCGCGCTCGGCGAGCGCGGCTAGCGCGGGACCGGGGGCCCAGCGTTGCGCATCCGGCGGCTCAAGCTCAGCGGGTTCAAGAGCTTCATCGAGCCGACCGAGCTGCGCGTCGAAGCCGGGCTGACCGGGGTCGTCGGGCCCAACGGCTGCGGCAAGTCGAACCTGCTCGAAGCGATCCGCTGGGTGATGGGCGAGGCGAGCCCGAAGTCGCTGCGCGGCGGCGGTATGGACGACGTGATCTTCGCCGGCACCGCGAGCCGCCCGCCGCGCGACTTCGCCGAAGTCTCGATCCTGCTCGACCGGACCGCCGAGGAGGATAGCGCCGCGCGTGAGAGCGAGGTCACCCGGCGGATCGAGCGCGGCGCCGGATCGGCCTACCGCATCGACGGCCGCGACGTGCGCGCCAAGGACGTCGGTTTGCTGTTCGCCGACGCGGCGACCGGCGCGCACTCGCCGGCGCTGGTCAGTCAGGGCAAGGTCGGCTCGATCATCTCCGCCAAGCCGGTCGAGCGCCGCCTGCTGCTCGAGGAAGCCGCGGGAATCTCCGGCCTGCACGCGCGGCGCAAGGATGCCGAGCAGAAGCTCCGGGCGACCGAGGCGAACCTTGCCCGGCTCAGCGAGATCCTGTCCGACCAGGAGCAGCGCGCTTCACAACTGCGCCGGCAGGCCCGTGCGGCCGAACGCTACCGCAAGGTCAGCGAGCAGATTCGCGCGGTCGAAGCGCGCCTGCTCCATGCCCGGTGGAGCGAGGCGGAGCAGGCGACGGAGGCGGCGACGGCCGACGCGCGCGCGGCGGAGGAAGAGGTCGGTGCGATCCAGCGCGCCGTTGCCCAAGCGCAGGCGGCGCAGGAGCGGGCTGCGGCGATCCTCACCGAGCGCCGCAATGCGCTCGCCGCGGCCCGCGACGCCGGCCATGAGCTCGCGCATCAACTCGCGACCGCGCGGGCTCGCCGCGACACGGTAGCGCGCCGGCTCGCCGAGCTCGAGCGGCTGACCGCCGCGCTCGACGCCGACATCGCCCGCGAGGCGGCGCTGCACGGCGACGCCGCGGCGGCGATCGCGCAGCTCGACGAGGAGCGCTCGGCGATCGAGCAGCGGCTGCACGACGCCGAGGCGCTCGCTGGGCGCATCGCGGCCGAGCTCGGCACGGCGGAGGCGGCGTCGCGCGAAGCCGAAGCGGCGCTCGCCGAGTTGCTTGCCCGGCAGGCGGCGATGCGCGCCGAACGGCGCGTCGCCGACGCCGCGCTCGAGGCGGCCCGGGCCCAGCTCGGGCGGACCGGCCAGGACGCGGAAAAGCTCGAGGCGCGCATTGCCGCGCTCGGCGACGGTTCGGAGCAGGCCGCCGCACGCGACGCGGCCGGGGCGAAGGCGGCTGCAGCGGCCACTGCGCTCGACCAGGCCGAGCAGCGCCGGTTGCAAGCCGACGAGGGCCGCGCGGCCGCAGCCGAAGCGCGCGATGGCGCGGAGAGCAAGCTGTCCGCGGCGCGGGCGGCTTTGTCCGCCGCCCAGTCCGAGCATGATGCACTCGCCCGGGCGCTCGAGCATGGCGCCGGCTCGGCGATCGGCAGCCTCCGGGCGGATCCCGGCTACGAGCGTGCCTTGGCGGCCGCCCTGGGCGACGATGCCGATGCGACCGTCGGCCACGAAGGCGCCCGGCGCTGGCAGGGCAGCGATGCGCTGGCGAGCGATCCGCCGCTTCCGCCCGGCGTCGGCTGCCTCGCCGATCATGCCCAGTCGCCGGCCGAGCTCAACCGCCGGCTGCGCCAGGTTGCAGTGGTCGAGAAGGATGGGGGCGAGCCGCTCGCGGTCGGCCAGCGGCTGGTCACCCGCGACGGGCGCCTCCGCCGCTGGGACGGGTTCGTCGCCGAAGGTGCGGGCGCGGCGACCGCCGAGCGGCTGCTCCGCGCCAATCGCCTGGCCGAGCTGGCGCACGACCTGCCGGGCCTCCAGGACACGGTCGCCGGGGCGATGGCCGAGCGGGACTCTGCGCTGGCCGAGATGGACTCGTGCCGGGCGCGCGCCGAGCAGGCGCGGCACGCGGCGCTGGCGGCGGAGCGCGATGCGCGCGACGCGGCCCGGGCCGGCGATGCGGCGGCGGCGGCGCTCGAGCGCGTCGAATCGCAGCGCGCCGAGCTGCTCCAGCGCCAGCAGGATCTGCGGCCGGTGCTCGACGCGGCCCGTGACGCGGTCGCCGCTGCCGAGCGCGCGCTTGCGGCGCTGCCCGATCCGGCGGGTCTCGAGCAGGATGTCGAGAGTGCGCGAACCGCGGCGGCGACGGCCGCCGCGGCGGTCGCCGACAAGCGGGCCGAGGCGGCGACCCGAGCACGCGAGACGGCGGCGGACCGCGAGCGGCACAGCACCGCCGGCCGCGAACAGGCGGAGTGGCGCCGCCGCCAGAGCGACGCCGAGCGCCGCCTGGCCGAGGCCCGGGAGCGGCAGAAACAGCAGAGCGCGGAGCGCGCCGAGCTCGAAAGTCAGCCGGCCGAGCTGGACCGCCAAATCGCCGAGCTCGAGCGCGCCAACAGCGAAAGCCAGGTCCGGATCGGCGAGGCGTCGGCGGCCGAGCAGGAGGCGGAGCGGGCGCTGGCCGAGGTCGCCAGCGAGGTCAATTCGGCCGGTGAGAAGTTCGCCGACGCGCGCGAGCGCCGGGCCGGCGCGCTGGCTCGCGCCGACGCCCAGCGCGAGCGCAGCGCTGAGTTCGCCAAGGCCTGCGTCGAGAAGTTCGAGTGCGTGCCGCAACGCCTGCCCGAGAAGCTCGGCTTCGACCCCGCGGAGGTCCGCAACGCCGACGAGGAGTCGGCCACGCTCGAGCGCCTGATCGCCGAGCGCGAGCGGATCGGCCCGGTCAATTTGGTGGCCGAGCGCGAGCTTGCCGAACTCGACGAATCGCGGACCCGGGGGGCTGAGGAGGCGGAGGAGCTGAGCCAGGCGATTCACCGCCTGCGCGGCTCAATCGGGAACCTCAACCGCGAGGGCCGGGTGCGGCTGCTCGACGCCTATGAGAAGGTCGACGCGCACTTCCGCCGGCTGTTCACGACCCTGTTCGACGGCGGCCAGGCGCATCTCGAGCTGGTCGAAAGCGACGACCCGCTTGAGGCAGGACTCGAGATCATGGCCCAGCCGCCGGGCAAGCGGCTGTCGACCCTGACCCTGCTGTCGGGCGGCGAGCAGGCGCTGACCGCGATCGCTTTGATCTTCGCTCTGTTCCTGACCAACCCGGCGCCGATCTGCGTGCTCGACGAAGTCGACGCGCCGCTCGACGACGCCAACGTCGAACGCTTCTGCGACCTCCTCGACCGGATGACCGAGGAGACCGACACGCGCTACTTGATCGTCACCCACAATGCGGTGACGATGAGCCGCATGCACCGGCTCTACGGGGTGACGATGATCGAGAAAGGCGTCAGCCGGCTCGTCTCGGTCGACCTCGGCGGGGCGGAGACGCTGCTCGCCGCGGAATAGTCAGAACGGTCCGCCGAGAAACAGCTTCCAGCTCGCAACCACGAACCAGTGGACGAGGATCGGCGGCCATAGGGATTTTGTCGCAGCATAGATCCTGCCGAGGGCGGTGCCGAGCACGGCGACGGCGCCGAGGAACCAGGGGTCGAGAAACGCGCCTGACCAGGCTGGGCCGATCGTGACGGCCTGCAGCGGGTGCCACAGCACGAACAGCGCGGCCGCCAGGATGATCCAGCGCGCGCTTGGATGGTCGCGCGGGATGATCAGGCCGCGAAAGACCAGCTCCTCGCCGAGCGCCGGGGCGACGAACAGGGTCGCGGCCAGGCCGATGCTCGTGATAGCGTCGGTCGGAGGAGCGAGGTGAATGAGACCGCCGAAGTGAGCGATCAGCAGCATGACCGGCAAGGCCCAGGCGAGCTCAGCGAGGGCGCGGAGCCAGCCGCCGCGGTCGGGGCCGTGCCGCAGGCCGGCGATCAGGTCGGACAGGCGGTGCCGGATGATCACCGAACGGTGGTAGCAGCTTCCGTTGCGCGCCGCTTCGTCCCGCCGCATCCGCCGCGCCCGGACAAGCCGGTCGCGACCTGGCGCGGGTTCTTCGGGGAGCGCGCGCGGACCTCGGTCTACGGCTGGTCGCAGCGCGCGTTCGAGATCGACTATCTGAAGCGCGACATCCTCGGCTTCCGGGTCCACATCCTGCTCGACCCGGCGCTGGTCCAGCACGTGCTGCTCGACAATGCCGCCAATTATGTGAAGCCCGACATCGTCAAGACGTTGCTGGATCCGATCATCGGCAGCGGCCTGCTGACCTCCGACGGCGGCCTGTGGCGCGAGCAGCGGCGGATCGTCGCCGCCAGCTTCTCGCCCGCGGCGGTCGAGGCGCAGCGAGCGATGTTCGTCCGCGCGGCCCGGGAGGCCATGGCGCGCTGGAGCGCGGGCCGGCACGACATGGCGGCCGAAGCGACCCGCACCACCATGACGGTGATCGCGCTCGCTTTGTTCGGCGGCGACGCGCGGCTGACCTCGGACGCCGCGATGGCCCATATCGCCGCGGCGATCGAAGGCTTTTCCGAAGCGCGGATGCTGGCGCTGCTGCGCTTGCCGCAGTTTCCAGTCACGCCCAAGGGGCGCGCCGGCAAGCGCGGACAGGTCTTCCTCCGGAGGACTTTGGCGGAGGTGGTCGACGATCGCTGGCACGGCCGGGTCGAGCCGGACTTCCTGACCGGAGTGATCGACGCGCTGCGCCAGCGCTTTGCCGACGGCGAGGCGCGGGCGCTGGCGATCGACAATGCCGCGACCTTCTATCTTGCCGGCCACGAGACAACCGCCAATGCGATCACCTGGGCGTCGTACCTGCTGGCGGCGCAGCCGGAGCTCCAGGAGCAGCTGGCCGCCGAGGCGCAGGCGGCGCTCGACGGTGGCGCGGACGACGTCGCCGAGCGAGTCCCGCGGCTGCGTTTGTTCCTCAATGAAGCGATGCGGCTTTATCCGCCGGTCCCGCGCTTCGACCGGCAGGCCGTCGCCGCGGACCGGATTGGCGAGCATGGCCTTGCGCCGGGCGACATTGTCTCGATCTGGCCGTGGATGCTCCATCGCCATCGCAAATATTGGGACGACCCGGACGCGTTCGATGTCGAGCGCTTCGCCGGTCGGGAAGGGCGGCACCGATTCCAATATCTGCCGTTCGGCGGCGGCCCGCGCACCTGCGTCGGCGCCCAGTTCGCCGTCGCCGAGGCGCTGACCATCCTCGCCCACTGGCTGGTCGCGTGGCGCTTTGCCGAAGCGGGCCACGACGTCCGGGTGGCGGGGATGGTGACGCTGCGACCGAAGGGCGGCCTGCCGCTGATCCTCCAGCGGCGCTGACGACACGGCACAATGTGCTATTGCGAATGACTATCAATAACACTAGACGGTCGGGCGAAGACCAAAGGGGAATGCATGAATCGCCTGACGACCTGTTCGGTCGCCGCTGTCCTGTTGAGCGGCGCGGCACCCGTTTTCGCTGCCGACGCTGCCGCTGAGGGCGGGACCGACCAGCGCGAAATCGTCGTCACCGGGCAGCGCGTCGAATATGGCGTGCGTTCGACCAGCACCGCGACCAAGACCAACACCGACATCCGCAACATTCCGCAGGCGCTGACGGTCGTGTCGAGCGGCCAGATCGCCGACCAGCAGCTGCGTTCGATCTCCGACCTGCTCAACTTCGTCCCCGGCGCGTCATACAACAGCGGCGAGGGCAATCGCGACACGATCGTGCTGCGCGGCAATTCGAGCACCGCGGACTTCTTTATCGACGGGGTGCGCGACGACGTTCAGTATTTTCGCGACTTTTACAACATCGACCGCATCGAGATCCTGAAGGGCCCGAACGCGATGATCTTCGGCCGCGGCGGCGGCGGCGGGATCGTCAACCGCGTGCTCAAGCGGCCCAGCTTCAATGCCTACCGCGGGCTGACCGCCTCGGGCGACGGCTTCGGCGGCTATCGCCTCGCCGGCGACCTCGACCAGCCATTCGGAGCGGCGTTCGGAGTCCGCCTGAATGCGCTCTACGAGGACGGCGACAGCTTCCGCCACCACGTCGACTTGAAGCGCTACGGCATCAATCCGACGGCGGCGATCCTGCTTGGCCCCGACACGCGCCTCGACTTGAGCTACGAATATTTCCACGACCGCCGCACGGCCGACCGCGGCCTCCCGTCCGACGGCGGCGAGCCGCTGCGCGGCTTCACCCATAGCTTCTTCGGCGATCCCGACCAGAGCTTCGCCCGGGCCAACGTCAACCTCGCGAGCGTCGCTCTCGAGCATCGCTTCGGCGACGGCCTGACGCTCAAGAACCGGACGATGTTTGGCGACTATGACAAATTCTACCAGAACATCTTCGCCAACAGCGCGGTGCTCGCGCCGACCGCCACGCTGCCCGAGCGGGTCAAGCTCGGCGCCTACAACAACCGCAACAACCGGCGCAGCTTGTTCAGCCAGACCGACCTCATCTGGGAGAACCGGCTGGCCGGGATCGACCAGACTTTGCTGCTCGGGTTCGAGGTCGGGCGCCAGAAATCGCGCAACCACCGGCTGACCGGGACCGTGTCGGGCGCCGGCGTGCTGCCGGACGGCTCGGTCACGCTGACCGATCCGACACAGGACGTCGACGTGGTCTTCGCGCCCCTTCCGACCGACGCCAACAACCGGGTCAAGGCGACCGTCGCCGCGGCCTACATCCAGGACCAGATCCGGCCCGCCGACTGGCTCGAGATCGTCGCCGGGCTGCGCTTCGACAGCTTCAAGGCCGAGGTCGACGACCTGCGCGCGGCCGGCGGCGCGTTCAGCCGCCGCGACAGCCTGTGGTCGCCGCGCCTCGGGGTGGTGCTGAAGCCGGCCGACAATCTGTCGCTATATTCGAGCTTCAGCCGCTCCTACCTGCCGCAGTCGGGCGACCAGTTCAGCGGGCTCGATGCCAACACCGCGACGCTCAAGCCCGAGCGGTTCGACAATTACGAAGTCGGGGCGAAGTGGGAGCCGCTGCACGGTCTGCTCGCCACGCTCGCACTCTATCAGCTGGACCGGACCAACACGCGGGTGGCGAACCCGAACGGCAACGGGACCTTCCTGCTCAGCGGCGAGCAGCGCAGCCGCGGGCTCGAGCTCGGCCTCGAGCGCAGCGTCACCAGCCGCTGGCTGATCTCCGCCGGCTACACGCTGCAGAAAGCGAAGGTGCGGAGCGCCACCACGGCCTGCGCCAGCGGCGATTGCGAAGTGCCGCTGGTGCCGCGCCACAGCTTCTCGTTGTGGAACCGCTACGACGTCACCAGGCAGGTCGGCATCGGCCTCGGCGTCATCGCGCGGTCGAAATCCTACGCAACGATCAGCAATGCGGTGAAGCTGCCGGGCTACGCCCGCCTCGACGGGGCGCTCTATTACAAGCTGCCGCGCGGGATCGAGGCGCAGGTGAATGTCGAGAACATCCTCGGCGCGCATTACTTTCCGACCGCCAACGCCGACAACAACCTCGCCCCCGGCGCGCCGCGCACGGTCAAGGCGACGGTCGGGTACCGGTTCTGAAATCGTCGTCATTGCGAGCGTAGCGAAGCAATCCAGCGGCGCCTGGATTGCCGCGTCGCCTTCGGCTCCTCGCAATGACGGCTAGCGGGCCAGTTCGTCGGCGCGCGCCTTGATTCGCTTCAGGTCGCGTTCGAACAGGGCGCGGGCTTTGCGCCGGGCCTCTTCGTCGGGCATGCGCAGGATCGCGCTCGGGTGCGTGGTCACCCAGCATTCGCTGCCGTCGGCGAGCTGTAGCGGCGCGCCGCGCACTTTGGTGATGGTCACCACCTTGCCGAGCAGCGAGCGCGCCGCGGTGGCGCCGAGCGCGACCGTGACCGGCGGCCGGATCAGCGCCCGCTCCTGATCGATCCACCAGCGGCAGGCGGTGATCTCACCCGCGTCCGGCTTGTTGTGAATCCGCCGCTTGCCGCGAAGCAAGAATTTGAAATGCTTGACGGCGTTGGTCACGTAGACCGAGGAACGGTCGATCCCGGCCTTCTCCAGGGCCTCGTCGAACACCGCGCCGGCCGGGCCGACGAACGGCCGTCCGGCGAGGTCTTCCTGGTCGCCCGGTTGCTCGCCGACGAACAGGATCGCCGCGTCGAGCGGGCCCTCGCCGAACACCGTCTGGGTCGCGTGCTTGTGGAGGTCGCAGCGGGTGCAGCCGCGGGCGTCCTTCAGCAGCTCTTCCCACGCCGGCGGCGTGTTGCCGCGCGGCTCGATCGCCCGCTCGGCCTCGAGCGCGTCGAACAATCCGTCCGTCGCCGCATCACCCATCGCGCCCTGAACGAGCGACGACGCGCGATGTTGCCCCTAGCCCAGCGCTTCGGCTTGTTCGCGCGTACCGGTGCCCGACATGCGGTGGCCGATGACGATCTTGAACAGGACGAAGGCGACCAGGCCGAAGGCGGCGCTGGCGATGTGGATCAGCCAGAAGGTGGTGGTCGGGAGCGAGGAATAGAGGCCGCCGACATAGCCGACGATCTTGTTCGCCGCGAAGAAGGCCAGATAGTAGAGGCCGATCACCGTCGCGGTGATCTGCTTGGGAGCGATCTTGGTGAACAGCGCCAGGCTGATCGGCAGGATGTGCGCGAAGCCGATGCTGTTCAGCAGGTGGAACATGAACGGCCAGAACAGGCCGATCTTGCCGCCCTCCGGCTGGCTCGCTGCGGCGAGGAACAGGCAGGCCCCGCCGGCAATGGTGAACACGCTGCCGATGATCATCTTGGTGATCTCGTCGGGCTCCTTGCGGCTAACGCTCCACCATTTCCAGAACAGAGCGACCGCGACGAGCATCGAAAAACTGAGTGTCGCGTCGAGCGTGATCAGCCAGCTCGACGGCATGGTGTAACTCATGAACTGCAGGTTGAAGTGCTGGTCGCCCCAGACGAGATAGGCGTTGAAGATCTCCTGATTGGTGAGCAGCGAGATCGCCAGCACCGGGATCAGGATCAGCAGGTAGATGAGGCAGGTCCAATCGTTGCGCGACAGCTTTTCGCGCGGCTCGGCCCTGGTGCGCCGCGACGGACGGTTGTCGGCCGGCAGCCAGCGTTGCCCGGATAGATAGATGACGAGGCCGAGGACCATGACGACCCCGGCGCAGCCGAAGCCCCAATGCCAGCCAACCTTCTGGCCGAGCGTGCCCGAAATCAGCGGCGCGGCGATGACGCTGACATTGATGAAGATGTAGAAGATCTGGAAGGCCATCGCGCGGCGGAGGTCCTGCTCGGAATAAAGCTCGCCGACCTGGGTCGCGATATTGCCCTTGAACAGCCCGACGCCGACGATCAGCGCCAGCAGCGCGAACAGGAAGGCGCCTTCGAAGGCCATCAGGAAATGGCCGAGCGCCATCACCAGAGCGCCGGCGATCAGCGCGATCCGGCGGCCGGTCAGCTTGTCGGCTATGATCCCGCCGAGGATCGGCGTCAGATAGACCAGCGAGGTATAGTCGCCGAAGATGGCCGAGGAGAGCGGCTGGCCGTCGAGGCCCGGGTAATGCCAGCCCCGCAGCCAGTCGAGCCCGACCACTTTGCCGACATGCCCGGGCAGGAGCAGATAATTGACCATGTACAGCACGAGCAGCGTCTGCATCGAGTAATAAGAGAAGCGCTCGCAGGCCTCGGTGAAGCCGAGGAAGCCGAGGCCCCTGGGATGGCCGAGGAAGGCGCGGTCGGAACGGCCGCCGCGTTCGAAGTCGGGGGTGGCGTCGGCTACGGTCATGGCGGCTCCTAACGCACAGTCGGGGAAGAAGGCTGCGGCTCGAGGATGCGGCCGGCGGTCCGGCTGTAGATCACGGCCAGCACGCCACCGGTACCGCCGATCGCGGCATGCAGAGTCCAGAAAGCGAGCGGACCCATCTCCTCGTAGAAGGTGCCGATCCAGCCGATGAGGTTGTTGGCGAGGAACAGCACGAGGAAGGCGCCGCCCATCATCGTCGCATTAACCTTCGGCGGAGCGGCGCGCGACACCAGCGCGAGGAACGGCGGCCAGAAATACATGAAGCCGATACCCTGCACCGCGCAGAATATGAACGGCCAGATCCACGGGACTTTGCCCGAGCCATAAGCGGCGATCGCCGCGACGAGGATCAGGTTGGCCCCGCCGCAGATGAAACCGCCGGCGGCGATCTTTCTCAGCTCGGAGGGCTCGCTGCCGCTGCCGCGACCCTGCCAGCGCCACAGCGCGAACAGCAAAGGCAGACCGATGATGCTGAAGAAGGGGTCGATCGACTGGAACCAGGGGATCGGCACCTGGAACAGGCCGGCGTTCATGTCGGCATGCTGCTCGAGCCAGACGGGCAGCACGTTGGCGAGCTGATAATAAGCGATGTGCGGCAGGATGGTGATGGCCATGACACCGAGCAAAGCGACGATGAGCTTCCGGTCGCCCGCGGTCATCGTCACCGCCGCGAGCGTCTTTCGCTCGACCCGCGCCGGCAAATAGCGGTAACCGCTGAGATAGGTCGCCACTCCGCCGAGCATGAACAGCGCCGCCGTGCCGAAGCCGATGTGCCAGCCAAAGCGCTCGCCGAGAAAGCCGCACAGCAGCGGACCGGCGACCGCGCCGAAATTGATGCCGGTGCTGAAGATCGCGAAGCCGCGCGTGCGCCGTTCCTCGTCCTCAACCGGATAGAGGCCGCCGACCTGGGCCGAGATATTGCCCTTGAGCAGGCCCGAACCGATGATCAGGAGGAGCAGCGCGAGCAAGAAGCTGCGGTCGAAGGCCATCGCCAGATGCCCCCCGCTCATCGCCAGCCCGCCGATCACCACCGCGCTGCGCTGGCCGATGCGGTCGCCGAGCCAGCCGCCGATGACCGGCGTGAAATAGACGAAGCCCGAGTAGAGGCCGAAGATCTGCGAGGCCAGCGCCTGGGTCGAAAGCGAACCGAACGTTCCCTCGACCATAGCCCGGAAGGCGGCGAACCCGGCGACATGCTCGACATGACCGGGCAGCAACAGCTGGTTGACCATGTAGAGAACGAGCAGGGCGCTCATCCCGTAGTAGGAAAAGCGCTCCCAACCCTCGGTGAAGGCGAGATAGGCGAGGCCCTTCGGGTGGCCGAGGAAGGTATCGTCGCCGATGGATTCGGCAGGCGCGGCGGCCATCTCGGCTGAAGTCAATCTGGTCTCCCCACCAGCAAT
>Ga0207674_10004815_pt1 | contig 16168 bp, 15 predicted proteins | sample KBSCornC72_FD_184303 | JGI IMG/M metagenome (GOLD analysis project Ga0207674, IMG submission 184303) | Corn rhizosphere microbial communities from Kellogg Biological Station, Michigan, USA - KBS Corn C7-2 (SPAdes) (version 2) | ecosystem: Host-associated > Plants > Roots > Rhizosphere > Soil ... | reverse complement strand
GGGCTGGCATTGCGGCAGCGCCTCGCTCACGCCTATCCGCGCGGCGGTGCGGAACGCCAGGTCGGAGGAATCGACGCTGTGATAGGAGCCATCGATCAGCGTCACCTGTACATCGACCACCGGAAAGCCGAGCGGCCCTCGCACCAGCCCATCAACCGAGCCCTGCTCCACCGCGCCAATATAATTGCGCGGCACGGCCCCACCGACAATGCGCTCGGCGAACTGGAATCCGCTGCCGCGCGGCATCGGCTTGATTTCCAGCACGACGTCGCCGAACTGGCCGTGACCGCCCGATTGCTTCTTGTGCCGGCCACGCTGGGTCAGCGGCTTGCGGATGGTTTCGCGATAGCCGATCGAAGGCGCGTGCGATTTCACGTTGACGCCAAAGCGATCGCGCAATCGTTCCAGCGCCACACGCAGATGCATTTCGCCCTGCCCCCACAGCACGGTGTCATGGCTTTGCGCCTGATGGACAATCGCAAGCGAGGGGTCTTCCTCATTCAACCGGGTGAGCGCCTGGCCGAGCTTGACGTCGTCCTTGCGATCCGCGGCGGCGAGCGCAAGCGCCAGAACCGGCGGCAGCGGCTCGATCCGGATCAGCGCTTCTGGCGGGCTCTTTCCGCCAGAGAGCATGTCGCCAGTCCGGACGTTCTCGAGTTTGCCGAGCGCGATCGTATCGCCGGGCTCCGCGACCGACCGCTTGCTCTCGCCGCCGCTGACCAGCGCGGTGATGCCGGAGACCTTCGCAGGCCCAGTGGAGGACTGGATCAGCGCGCCATCTTCCAGACGGCCAGACAGCATCCGCACCAGAGAGAGCTTGCCGCCGTGCTGCAAATGGGTGGTCTTGAAGACATAGGCGGCGGCCTCGCGGGTTGTGCCGACGCCGAGCCGGCGCGCGGCCTCGCTCACGTCCGGAACTTCGTGGCGCAACGCCTTCAACAACCGTAACACGCCGTTCTCACGGATCGCCGATCCTAACAAGACCGGGCAGATCAATCCCTCGCGCAATTCGCGCGCCAGATCATCGAACACCGCATCGCGGGGCGGCTGGATATCATCCAGCAATTGCTCCATCAGCGCATCGTCATGATCAGCGAGCTTTTCCAGCATCGAGAACCGCGCTTCCTTCTCGCGCTCCAGATTGCCGCCATCCAGCGCCACCACCTCGGAGGCCTTATGTTCGCGATAGACAAAGGCGCGCTCCAGCGCCAGATCAACGAAGCCTTCGATCAGATCGCCATTCCAGATCGGAATCTGCCGCAGCACCAGCGGCGTTCGCGACGCCGGCTGCAGCGTCGCGAGCGTCTCGCGGATCCGCTTGCTGGCGCGATCGATCTTGTTGAGAAATAGAAAGCGGGGAATGCCGAGATCTTCAAGCTCGCGCAGGATGACCTGCAATTGCGGCAGCTTGCGCTCATCGGCCTCGCAAACCACGATGGCGGCATCGACCGCGGGCGTCGCGGCGCGCATGTCGTGGGCAAACTCTACCGAACCCGGGCAATCAATGAAGGTGAAACTGTCCCCCATGAACTGCGTGGTGACGGCCGTCAGGCTGGTGCCCATCTTGTGGTGGCGCGCTTCGGCGCTGGCATCACCAACGGAGGTTCCCGCATCAACGCTGCCGGCCTTCGGAATGGCGCCCGTGCGCGCCAGGATAGCTTCCAGGAGAGTTGTTTTACCGCTTTGGAAAGGGCCCACCAGCGCCACGCATCGTGGACCCCTTTGTTTAGTCCCTTGGGGATTTCTGACGTCTTGTCCCATCGCCGCCTCCTTTAAGTGGAGCTCGGCCCATGATTGGGTCGGCAGACAAATGCTCCGCCTGTCCCGGGATTTTGGCAAGCGGGAAACGCCGCTGCGCTGCGAAGTGATCAGACGGTTCTATTCCAGCGGGTGAAAGATCACGCCTGGCTGGCGACGCGTTGAAACCACTGCCAGATCAATCGATTTGGTTTCAAATGCGAACCGGCTCACCGTCCCGGACGCAACTCCAGGCTTTCCAGACCCGCGGCGACGCTGAGGCCGACCTGACCCTGCACGCTAAGGGGTTGCAAGGCGATTGAATTATTCGAGCCGCCGACCAACACATTGCCGCCGACGCCGATGCCGAGCGTCGCGCTACCCTGCGCGCCAGCATAGTCGCCGGAGAGATCACCCGGCCCGAGCCGGGCGACTGGCGCATAAACGCCCCAGGCCAGCGCCGATTCCTGGGTAATGCCGAGATCAACGCCCACTTTGCGGATGGTGGCGACATAGCGATCCTCCGGCATCCCGTCAGCTCGCAGCACGCAGCCGAGATTGGTCACCGAACCCACGATGAAGCCGACGCTGGCCCCGCCGCGGCATTCTAGAATGCCGACCCGCACGCGCTGCATCGGCTGCTGCGCGATGGCAGCGGACAAGGCGAGGGAAAGGCCGCCGGCGACGGCGACGGAAGTCAGGAAGCGGCGCATGAAAATCTCCGGCTTGTGATGCGATCCGAAAATCTGGAGAACGCCGTCAAGATGCGGCGTCGATTCTCTATGGCACAACACCGGCATATCCGCCACACGGGTCACAGGTCGGACCAACGGCTACCTATGGAAAGGCCCGCGCGAGGGCGGGCCTTTCCAACGTCCCAAAAACCCTAGTGACGATGATGGTGGCGCGTGTGCTGACGGGGTGCAAAGCGAAACGGCTGCAGGTCGATGGCGGCAATGCCGGCGGCGACATTCAACCCGGTCTGACCCTGCACGCTGACCGGCTGCAGGCCGTAGGCATTGCCGGGGCCACCGACCAGGAAATTGCCGCCAAAGCCGACGCCGACCGAAGCATTCGCACCGACGCCGCCATAGCTGCCGGCCAGGGCGCCACGCGGCACTCGCACGTCCGGAGCGGTGACCGCCCAGGCCAACTGGGTCTGCTCGGTCACGCCGATATCCAACCCGACGCGGCGCACGTTTGCGATGTAGGGTTCAGGGCGACGGCCGGCGCTTTGAAAAACGCATTCGAAGCTGGTGACCGAACCGACTACGAAACCGACATTCTGCCCGCCCTGACACTGCAGAACCCCGGCCTGATAATGAGGCGCCGGATTTGCCTTTGCCGCAAAAGGGGAGCCCAGCAACGCGAGGGCGATCAAGGTTTTCGAGAGTCGCATCAGATCAGTCTCCGCATGACGCAATGTTGAACGCAGGGCGACAAGAGAGACGGGCCATGTCCAAAACAAGGCGCGTCGGTCACGTCGCCGTCAAAACTTCGAGAATTTGACGATCAACTATTTGCGATGGGAGTGAATCCGAAATTCGCCGAGCACGATTCTAAGCGCGGCTGCGAATTTCGGGTTCGGCGGGCCGTTATTTCAGATTGCCGCAGAAGCGCTGAATGCGCTTGCAGGCATCCTCCAGATCGGAGGTCTTGGTGGCGTAGGAAATCCGGAACGCCGGCCCAAGCCCGAATGCCGAACCTTGCACAACCGCAACACCTTCGGCCTCCAGCAGTTCGGTGACGAAATCCTCGTCGGTGGCAAGCACCTTGCCCGACGTGGTCGTCTTGCCAATGGTGCCGGCGCAGGACGGATAGACATAGAAGGCACCTTCCGGCCGCGGACACTCGATGCCCTTAGCCTGGTTGAGCATGGAGACCACGAGGTCACGGCGCTCCTTGAACACCTTGTTGTTGGCCTGGATGAAGTCCTGCGGCCCGTTCAACGCTTCGACCGAGGCCCATTGCGAGATCGAGGACGGGTTTGAAGTCGACTGCGACTGGATGGTCGCCATCGCCTTGATCAGTTCGGCTGGACCGCCGGCATAGCCGATCCGCCAGCCGGTCATGCAATAGGCTTTCGACACGCCGTTGACCGTGAGCGTGCGCTCGTAAAGCCTGGGCTCGATCTGTGCGGGGGTCGTGAACTCGAAATCGTCATAGACGAGATGTTCGTACATGTCGTCGGTCATCACCCAGACATGCGGATGCTTCACCAGCACATCGGTGATCGCCTTCAATTCGCTGCGTGTATAGGCCGCGCCGGTCGGGTTCGACGGCGAACAAAGAATGATCCACTTGGTCTTCGGGGTGATCGCCTTCTCCAGCGCGTCGGGCTGCAACTTGAAACCGTGCGCGGCGGTGCAGACGATGGGGACCGATTCACCGCCGGCGAGAGCCACCATTTCCGGATAGCTCACCCAATAGGGCGCGGGGATGATCACCTCGTCGCCCGGATTGATGGTGGCCATCAGCGCGTTATACAACACCTGCTTGCCGCCGGTGCCGACGATGATCTGGTTTGGCTTGTAGCTCAAACCATTCTCACGCTCGAACTTGGCCGCAATCGCGGCTTTCAGCTCGGGAATGCCGCCGACATCCGTGTATTTGGTCTTTCCGGCTTCGATCGCGCGAATGGCCGCCAGCTTGATGTTGGCCGGCGTGTCGAAATCCGGCTCGCCGGCGCCGAGACCGATGACATTGCGTCCAGCGGCTTTCAGCGCGCGCGCTTTATCCGTGACCGCGATGGTCGCGGACGGCTTCACGCGGGCGAGAGCGGCGGACAGAAAGGGCATCATCATCTCCTGGCAAATGTTTCCGGCAAACGTCGTGATCGCAAAAAATCACGACCGTCAATGGATGGGATCGGCCTACAATACGCGTCTTGGCTGGCCGAGGAAACCGCTTTTGTGCAGAGCGGCAGGCAAAACGCGCAGACCCCACGGTAAATTCCGCGTTTTGGCGGGTACCTCTCGGCCCGAGCCGGGCGCCGCCGATCAAAATTGTCAGCGCGGGGGGACTCGGCGATTCGGTGCCAGCCTGTGTCGGCGCCCGCCCATGTTAAACTTTTTTAAGAGCGACGCCGCTGCCGCCTTATGTCGGAACAGCAGTCAATGCCATCACATTCGGTTAAGCGGAGGTAAATCTTTGGTGCGCGTGCGCTGCGACAAAGGTTTTAGACTTTTTCCAACATCGCACCGAGCTGGAGTCTTGCGGCGCGGCGGCTGACGCATCATTGTTTAGCCGCGTTGACGGATCACAAGCACGCTCCCGCAAACACCTCGTTCGAAGCGAAGCCCGATGTACAAGCTCTATTCGATGCAGCGCTCAGGCAACAGCTACAAGGTCCGCCTCGCGCTGGCGCTGCTCGATGTCCCCTATCGGGCGATCGAGATCGACATCTTGCGTGGCGAAAGCCGCACCCCTGAATTCCTTGCGATGAATCCGAGCGGACAGGTGCCGCTGCTGGAAGTCGCGGAGCGTCGTTATCTCGCAGAATCCAATGCCATCCTCTGGTATGTGGCCATCGGAACGCCGCTGGCGCCGGAAGGGCGCATCGAGCGCGCCGAAGCACTGCAATGGATGTTTTTCGAACAGCATGCGCTGGAGCCGAATATCGGCGCGGCCTATTTCTGGCTATCGCTGGTGCGCGGTGGCCGCGATCTGCAAACCCACGCGCTGGAAGACTGGATGGAACGCGGCTATGCGGCGCTGCAGGTGATGGAAAACCACCTCAAGGGTCATGAGTATTTCGCCGCCCGCCAGCTCACCGTCGCCGACATCGCACTTTATGCCTATACCCATGTCGCCGAGCGCTGCGATTATGATCTCGGCACCTTTCCAGCGATCCAGAGCTGGCTGAAGCGCGTCGAGCAAACGCCTGGCTTCATCTCGATGGACTGGAAGCCCGCGGCCCCCTCCGCTTCCCGCGACGGTCTTGATGCCGGACTGGTGCCATGAGCTTGTGAGCGCTTGTCGCGGTGGACCAGCTAAATAGCGGGGGTAATTGGGCTTTTTGCCTCGCTTTCGCCATCTTTGGCGGCTGCGGCGCCGCAATATCGCCCCCTCCTCCAGCCAATCTGCCTCTGGATGGAGCATGATTCGCTCGTTTCTTGAGGATTTTCCTTCCATGGCCCGGTCGTCCCGCCCGGCAGGTTTTGATGGGGTTAACACGCCCGTTGCCTCGTCCCGCTTGTCCCAAGCGGTCGCGGCGACGCTGGCCATCAGTGCGCTATCGCTGTGCGTGATCGTCCTGATCACGGCCGCCTCGATCAAGACTTCGATTGCGATGCCGATTCTCGCGGGTTGATTTCAATTTCCCTATGCCGGGGCTGCCGATCCAGCGGCTTGGCTGCCATTGTGACAGTGAAGGAGCGTCTTCCTCGTCCCTCCCTGTGAGATCGGAAAGACATCCGTACCTGAACGAATTGTTGAGACCGTTCCGATCAGCGGATCGGCTTTTGATCGCGATTGAACCGCATGAGAGCACCTGTCGTACTGGTAACGGCGTCGCTGGTCGTGGCCACCCTGCTATCGACGACCCTCCTGATCGTCACCGGCACGCGCGGCGAGGAGCCATCGTTCAACTCCTCGGCGGGTCCGCTGCAGGTGCAGACTATCGCCAGTGGCCTTGTTCACCCCTGGGCGCTGGCATTCCTGCCCGACAAAGGCCTGCTGGTGACGGAGCGACCGGGCCGGATGCGGATCGTCAGTCCCGAAGGACAACTTTCCGCACCGTTGAAAGGGGTGCCCGAGGTATGGGCGTCAGGCCAGGGGGGACTCCTCGACGTCAGCCTCGACCGGTCATTTGCGCAGAACAAACGGATCTTCTTCTGCTTTGCCGAACGCGTGCAGGGCGGCGGACGGACTGACGTGGCGCGCGCGACGTTGGATCGCGAGGGCGGCCGACTGAATGACGTCAAGGTGATATTCCGCCAGGAAGGTCCGCTCTCCAAAGGCAATCATTTCGGCTGCCGGATCGTGCAGGCTGACGACGATAATCTGTTCGTCACGCTCGGCGAACATTTCAATTATCGCGACGAGGCGCAGAACCTCAACAACCACCTTGGCAAGCTAATCCGAATCTCGCCCGATGGCATGGCACCAGCCGACAATCCATTTATCGGTCGCGGCGACGCCAGGCCCGAAATATGGAGCTATGGACATCGCAATCCGCAAGGGCTCGCGCTCAATCCCTGGTCGGGCGAGTTGTGGGAGATTGAGCACGGGCCGCGAGGAGGCGACGAGGTCAACATCATCGGCAAAGGTAAAAACTATGGTTGGCCGGTGGTCGGCTATGGCATCGATTATGACGGATCGCGAATCCATGAGAGCACCGCCCGCGAAGGCATGGAGCAGCCGATCAAATACTGGGTACCTTCGATCGCGCCATCAGGCATGGCGTTCTATAACGCGACGCTGTTCCCGAAATGGAGCGGCAGCCTGTTTACCGGGGCGCTTGCCGGCGAGATGTTGGTCCGTCTGACGCTCAGGGATCACGCAGTGGTCGCCGAGGAGCGCCTGCTGCGCAATCTGAACGAGCGGATCCGCGATGTGCGCCAGGGACCGGACGGTGCATTGTGGCTTTTGACCGACAATGCCGAGGGCCGCATCCTTCGCGTATCACCCGCAAAAAAGTAGACCCGCCCGTCCGCTCAGGTCCATTTGTGGAAAATGAAGAATGCGCCGGCTGCAATCAGCGCAAAACCGAGGGCATGATTCCAGCCCAGCGGCTCCTTCAGATAAAGCACCGAGAAGCCAGCAAACACCACAAGCGTGATCACCTCCTGCATGGTTTTGAGCTGCGCCGCCGAATAGACCGCGCTGCCCCAGCGGTTGGCGGGCACCGCGAGCCAATATTCGAAGAACGCAATGCCCCAGCTCACCAGAATGGCCAGCGGCAGCCAGACTTCCTTGTATTTCAGATGGCCATACCAGGCGAAGGTCATGAAGATATTTGAGGCAAGCAGCATAAGGATCGGAAGAAAAAACGGCGAGGCGGCAGGCATGGAGGTCCTTTCGAATTCGGGCGCCCAAGAAGGCTCCCGATTACGTTCAATTTAAACGCAAACTTCAGCGAACTGTAACAGCAGGCTCAACCGCTCCTTAGGCAAGAAACGACGATGCGGGCTGGCTCCGCGCAACTATCCACGCCCGCCGATTTTGACAACCTACGCGGGTGGACAAAACAACATGCAAGGGAACCGGCATGCTAGTCGATTGGCGCAGCGTTTGGGGACCCGTTTTGATGGTGATGGCAGCCGCGCTCGCCTTCATCTTCGACCGCCTTGTCATTGGCCTGCCAAACCCGGCACCTGTGTTCATTTGCCTGGTGGCTTTTGCCACCGCCTCCAGCGGCTTCGTGGCTGGCCTTGTCACGGCCGCGCTCTCCGTCCTTGGCGCAGCCATCTTCTTTTTCAACCGTCGGCAAATGCCAGGGTTCGAACTTTCCGACCTCGCGCGCCTCTTGTTGCTGGCCGCCACGGCTGCGGCGACGGCCGGGATCACGGGCTTGTTGCGACAGCGCTGGATCGAGACCCTAAAGCGCGAACGCGAGCACCACGCCACCGCCGAACGGCTGTCGGCGGCGCTGGACCAGGTCGATATTGGCATCGTGCTTTTGGACGCCGATACGCGCGCCGTTTTCATCAATCGCGCGTTTCGCGACTATTTTTCATTGCCCGACGAAAAGGCCGATGCGCGGCCGCCATTCATCGCGCTGATGTATCACGGCCGCGATGCCGGTGCGTTCGAACTGCCCGAAGAAGAGCTTGGCAGCTTTATCGCGCAACGCACCGAAATGATGCGCGTCGGCGACTCCACGCCGATCAACATTGACCTCGCCGACGGGCAAGTGCTGCGCTTCAGTTGCACGGCGCTGCCGGACGGTGGGAGGATGCTGAGCTACACGCCGGTCACCGACCTTGTCCGCCACACCGACAGCCCGGCACTCGCCGATCATTACCGTTCGCTGCGCGGCAGGAATTTGCGAAACCTCCCTCCGCTGCAGCATGTTCCTCCGTTGACCGCCGCCGAGTGAGGCGACGTTCAGCAGCCGTCGCCTGTGGATAACTGGAACTGTCACCGCGACGTCATAAAGCCGGGCTAACCTTCCACTCGCGTTTGATCAGCCCCTCACAGATCACGCACCCCGCGGTCCCCGTCAGTCGCCGCATCTGACCGGGGCCGCATTTTTTTGCCGACTCTTCCACCATGATGCTAAACCGCACGCGGTGCTTGGGCGCCTGCCAAGCAGGTTGTGAATGCCTCCATGATCCGCGTCATCTGCATCGGTCTGATTTTCGCCGCCCTCACGCTGCTGCTGCTGCCATTCCAGATCGCTGGAGTCCTCTTCAACCTTCGACTGCGCAGACGGATCCCGCATCTTTACCACCGCATTCTCTGCGCACTGATAGGAGTCAGGGTTCGCGAGGTCGGCATTCGCTCGAATGCCGCTCCGACGTTGATCCTCGCCAATCATGTTTCCTGGCTGGATATCCCCGTGATTTCGGCATTGATACCCGTAGTTTTCGTCGCCAAGCACGAAGTGGCGCGCTGGCCGGTCCTGGGCTGGCTGGCGCGGCTGCAAAATACGGTGTTCATCAACCGGCAGGCCCGCCACCAGACCGGAGCCGCAACCCGCGAAATCGCGAGCCGGCTGCTCGACGGGAACGCCGTCGTGTTGTTCGCCGAGGGTACCTCGAATGATGGCACGCGCATCTTGCCTTTTCGCTCCTCCCTGGTCGGCGCTGTCCATCACGCGCTGGGCGCCAGCGCGCACCTCTCGCACATTACCGTTCAGCCGATGTCGCTGGCCTATAGCGATTTCAGCGGGGTGCGCATGGGCCGAAGGCTTCGCCAACGCGTCGCCTGGTACGGCGATGTCGAATTGCTGCCCCATTTGTTTCAGGTCGTCGTTGCGGGCGCGGTAGATGTCACAGTGAGCTGGGGCGAACCGAAGGCCTACGATCTGAACGCAGACCGCAAGGCGATCGCCCGGGAAACGGAGCTGGCGGTCCGGCGCATGACGTCGGCGGCGCTGCGCGGCGATTCCAGTGCCTCAGACGGGTCGATGGGCCATCTGGCTCAGCCGCTGCCGGCCAAAGCGTGATGCAAGCGCGATTCAGGCGCTGCGCCGAGCCGCCATCGTCCTGATGCGCAGCCACAGCAGCGTCGCGTCATAGGGCAGCGCCAGCATCTCCTTGAAGACGTAACGGCTCCATTTCCACCACCCAAGATAGGGAAGATCCGCAGGCATGCGACCTCGACGGACCGGATAGCCGAGAACGCGCAGCAGCACCGCGCAACGGAAATTGTGATAACCGCTCGAGCAGGGCACGATGCATTCGACGTCGTCGCGCCGGCGCAGAAGCGCGTCACAGAACAGGACGGATTGCAGCGTATCGCTCGCGCGATCCTCGACAAGAATCTCGCTGCCATCGACGCCCGCCGCCGCGAGCAGGCCCGCGATGACTTGCCCCTCTGCCGGGCCGGCATCGCCGACGCCCCCGGTCGCCACGAACATTCGCGGCCGCACGTCCCGCGCCGCGGCGAGCGCGCCCTCGACCCGTCGCGCCAGCGTGCCGCTCGGTGAACCATCCGGATTCACCCGCGCGCCAAAGATCATGAAATAGACGGCCACGTTTTCCCCTGCGACGGCCACGCGTCAGACGATCAATCCCTTGATCGGCCTCGCCGAGGTGCTGTCGGGAAACACCGTTTCCGCCAGCGCGGCTTCGCCGAGCCCGAGATGGTCGCGCAGCACGCCCTTGAAAACCGAGCGAAGGTCGGTGGTCGGCGCCAGATCGCGTCCCTCATAAAGCCGACCGGCGCTCAGGCCCGGCCAATCGGCGATCACCCGACCGCCATTGACCGCACCTCCGGCGAGCAAGGCCATGGTGCCGGTGCCGTGATCGGTGCCATCGGTACCGTTGATCCGCGCGGTGCGGCCGAATTCGGTCGCCGCGACCACGATCGTGTCACGCCAATTATCACCAAGTCCGGTTTCGAATTCGGCAAAGGCGCCGTCCAGCCCACCGAGCAACTGCGCGAGCCGGCCCACCGGGCCGCCCTCATTGGCGTGCGTATCCCAGCCATCGAAGGCCAGCGCCGCAACGCGCGGGCCATCGTCGGCGGCCATCAATTTGGCCGCGCCGCGCGCGACCAGTCGCATCGCAGCTGCGCCATTGACACCGGGCTTCGGTTTCATATCGTCACCGAGCGCCACCTTATCGAGCTTCAAGCCTTGCGACAGCGCCGAGGCCAATGCCGGATCCTGATGCTGATAGAGCGCGACGAGGCGGGACGCCGTGTCGTCGGCCGCCTGCGGCAAGGCCGCGGGCGACCAGCCGACCGTGGAGGCCGCACCGCGCAGCACAAGTGGCGTGGTCGGGCCGATCGCAAGCCCGCTCATCACGCGCTCCCCGCGCGGCAATGCCTGGAGCGCGCGATTGAGCCAGCCCGATTGCACGCGTCCGGGACCGGCGAAGCCGCTTTCCAAGACATCCTGCCCATCGAAATGCGACCGATCGCGATACGGCGTCGCGACCGCATGGATTACCGCCGCCTGCTTGTTGCGATAGAGCCGGGCAAATTCCGGCATCGAAGGATGCAGGGCAAAGAAGCCATCCAGCATCGGCGCGGCATGCGGCCCGCTGGTGGAGAGTGCGATCGAGCCATGAAGGCCGGCATAATCGGGGTCACCAACCGGCGCCACCGTCGCCAACCCGTCCAGCGCACCGCGCAGGATCATCACCACCAGCCGGGGATCGCGATGATCGGCAGCGCGGGCAAATTTCGGCAAATACGCCCATGCCGCAAACGACGCGCCGCCCAACAGCAGCCTTCGGCGCGAAGTGAAGAGATCGATACCCATGCTCATCTCCGCTGAAATTCCGGCGACATCAAGAGCAGCGCCAGCGCCTGCGGTCGCGATTCCGCAAGCTCTATCGTTCGCCGCGTCTCCGCCGAGGCCGCATCCGCCAGCGCCAGCTCAAGCAGATCACGCGGATCGAGATTGGCGCCCAATCGCGAGCCGACCTGCGAGGCGATGTCGAGCCGGAGCTTCAGTCCTTCCGGTCCGGCCCAGGCGGCATTGGTATCGGCAAATCCATTCGGGCCCGGCGGCGTCCACAGCGGCTGGCCGAGCACATTGAGGCCGCCGAGATAGCGTGCCGGATCGTCCGGCACCTGCGTCAAGAGCCGGCCGATAGCGATAAGGAATTCGTAGGGACTGCGCAGCTTGGTCATCGGCGCCTGCCAGGCTTCATCGGCATCCAGCAGCGCCAGCGCCATGGCCTTGAGGTCGCCGTCGGAGCGGATGAAGACGTCGCGCAGTCTGGCCACCAGCGCCGGCGGCGGGTCGTCGGCTACGAAATGACGGACGAATTTAGTGGCGATGAATTTCGCCGTGGAAGGATGACGCGCAAGATCGGCAAGCGCGGCCTCCCCTTGCGCGAGGCCTTCGGCCTCGTAGGTCTTGCCTAGCAGGCGGTGCGCGCCCGGCTGATGCGCATTAGCGTTGAAAATGAAGCTGCCGGGCTCGCCGAGCTTTGCCTGCCGGCCGGCGAAGGTCCATCCGGTGATAATACGCGCCAGCGAGGTGACATCCTCCTGACTGTAACCACCGCCGACACCGAGCGTGTGCAGTTCCATAATCTCACGCGCGAGATTCTCGTTCAGCCCCTTCTTGCGGTTCTGACCTGCACGCGAGTCCGGACCCAGGGATTGCTGGTTGTCGAGAAAGAACAGCATCGCCGGATGCTGCTCGACCGCGATCAGCATGTCAGCGAAACGGCCGAGCACATGCGGCCGGATCGCCTCGCGCTCGAACGCGCCGGCCCAGATTCGCGCGAGCGGACCCTTGCTCGCCGAAATGCAAAAGTGATTGGACCAGAAGGCGACCAGCCGTTCCATGAAGCCGCATTCGCTCATCACGCCGCGTTGCAGTCGGGCCAGGGCCTCGGCGCGATAGGTCTTCTGGATGACATTCGGCGGGGCCGGGGGTTCCGGTTTGTCGGACATCGGCAACGTCGCCACGTTGGTGCCGTTGACCGCTTCCATTTTTCCCGCCGCGTCCGCTTTTAGCTCGGTGTTCGAGGCTTCGGCGTTCGGCTCCCGCTTGGCTTCGCCTGCTTTGGTGAAGGCTTCGCGGGCCTGCTTCTGCTGGAATTGATAATCGAAGGCCATCTGGCCGAGGGTTGTGGTCGGCAGCAAGCCCGGCGCTTCCAGCCGGGCGCCGTTGGGACGCGACAATTCGGACCTGACGAAGCCACGCGGATCGGAGGCGGCATTGGCGAAATCGCCGGAGGCGCCGCCTCGCGCGCCCAAGCCGAACCGGTTGAGCGCCACTAGCGCACCGTGCGAGTCGCGAGACATCGACCTATCCTTCAGACGATCTGACAGAACCGCGGATTGCTGCTAAATTTATAGCGCCGGGTCAGATGAACCGGACATTAAAAGTGGGGCCTGCGGCGGTTCGAAGGATGACAATTCGGTTAGAAAAAGAGGCCCCGCCGCGCCGGCTCCATTGCAGCGGATGCGGAACTGAATTCACCTGCGCCCAGTCCGGTCCCTGCTGGTGCGCCGACGAGAGCTTCCGCCTGCCGATGCCGACCGACGGCAGCGATTGCCTGTGCCGCGACTGCCTGCGCGAGGCGGCGCGGCAAGGCGAGAGGCGGGATCAAGCCGGATAGGTCGGTGACTTCCGCGCCATGCCGTCGAAGGCGTCGAGCAATTTCTCCCGCCATGCATAAACCGGATCGTTCTCGGCCAAGAGCTTGAACGGGCTCACCACGCGCGCCCATTGAAAGGCGCCGAACACGACGTAGTCGGCATAATTCGGCGCTTCGCCGCCGAGATAAGGCTGGGTTCGCAAGGTTAGTCGCATCGGATCAAGCGAACGGCGGAATCCTTCCACCGCTTGATCGCGATCGGAGGCGACCTCTTCCAGCGATTTCTTGAACCGCGCCTCGCGGCTTTCACGGAAATAGGCTGCATCTGCAGGCCCAAGACGGCTGGCGATATCCGCGACAATGAAGGGAAAAATTCCGCCAATCACCGCGATATCGCCCCACCAGCTGATCATGCGCGCCATGGCGCGCCCGCCCTCGCCGCCAAACAGCGACGGCCGATCCGGATAGGCGTCCTCCAGATAGAGCGCGATGGTCCAGGAATCGGCAACCGATTTGTCGCGATCGAGCAGTACCGGCACCTTTTCGGAGCGATAGGGCGCGATCGCCGCCTTTTCCGTAAAGCGCCAGGGGATCGACTTAGCCGAAAGGCCCTTATGCGCCAACGCCATCCGCGTGCGCCAACAGAAGGGGCTGAACGGGCGCGCGGCGTCGGTGCCGACGAGTTCGAACAATCGCAGGGTCATAGCTGTAGACCATCTTCTGTCATTCCGGGAAGTGTCGAAGAAACGAACCCGGAAAATCTCTTACGAGGCTATCGTACCACCGCCGCCGTCTGTCCGAACAGGATTTTGCGTTCCGCGTCGGTGCGGATCGAAGGCTGACCAAAATTGGGATTGACCTCCTTGGCCTTGGCATAGGCACGCACGGTTGCGGGGCGAGCCGCGATGGCCTCCATCCAGCGCTTCACATGCGGGAAGTCGTCGATGTTCTGGCTCTGCATCTCGTAGGGCACGATCCAGGGATAACAGGCCATGTCGGCGATCGAATAAGCGCCGGCGATGAATTCACGGTCGGCAAGGCGCTTGTTGAGCACGCCATAGAGCCGGTTGGTCTCGTTCACATAGCGGTCGATCGCATATTTGAGTTTTTCCGGCGCGTAATTGGCGAAGTGATTGTTTTGCCCGGCCATGGGCCCCAGTCCCGCCATCTGCCAGAAGGTCCATTGGATCACGTCATAGCGGCCATAGAGATCGACGGGCAGGAACTGGCCGGTCTTCTCGGCGAGATAGAGCAGGATCGCGCCAGACTCGAAGATCGAGATCGGCTTGGTGCCGCCTTTCGGCGCGTGATCCACGAGAGCGGGAATCCGATTGTTTGGTCCTACCGCGAGGAATTCCGGCTTGAACTGTTCGCCCTTGCCGATGTTGACGGGGATGATCTTGTAGACGAGCGCAGCCTCCTCGAGAAACATCGTGATCTTGTGGCCGTTCGGCGTGGTCCAGTAATGAAGATCAATCATGGCGCGCTCCCGCTCGTTGTTTTCGGTTTGATGCGTACGGCTGAAACCGGTTGCATCGGCGGTCAATTCAATGCGGATGCATGAATGTCGCCGGCTCAAGGACATGAGTCAATGGCAATGCGAAAACGTGATCGAGGTCACATTCTCGAGGTCACATTCTAAAGTATTGCGGTTTGACCCCGAGTTCTCACCTGCCGCGTTGGCCGGCGGTGCGCATCGCGCTCGAAGGTCACCCAGGGCGACCGTGGTCGCGCAACCATTTCCGACCCTGTTCGGTCGCAACGACCATGGTGCCCGAGCCGGGCGCGGACTTTCGCGTGACATAGCCGGCATCCACCGCATCCTCCCAGGTTGTCAGGCGCGGGCAGGAGGTCCGCCAGGTATCGATCACTTCCGAATACCTGCGCGGCTCGCGAGCGATCCATTCAACGACGTCGAGCACCAGCGGATCGATTATGGTTGCCATGGCCACGCTCCTCTCCACGAAACGGTTTCTTGCAGCCGGTTTTCCCAATCATAGCACAAGAGCGGCCCGCCTTCTGGCCCTTTCATGTGTCCGGGACTCGCCCCATATTCGACCGATGGCGAAGAAACCCGACCTTCCGAAAAAATCCGGCAAATCCCCCAGATCCAAGGCGCATCGGCCCGAAGTTCAGCCGATCGCACCGGCGTTGGCGGAACTGCTCAACCCCGCCATCAATCGCGGCGAAAGCGGAATCGGTTCCTCGACCGGCCTGCGGCCGCCACCGGATAATTCGCGCGACCGCCGCTCCGGCGGGGAAGCCGCGGCGCATCGCGCGCGGGCCTCGACGCCAAAAACGTTCGAGGAAAACACGAGCACTTCGCGCCCGATGCCGCTGCGGCCCAACCCGCAACCGCCGGGCACGCGCAAAGCATCTGGGCTGGAAGAAGCCCCGCAGGCCAATTACGGCACCGCCGCCACCATCCCGACGCTCGATCCCGAACTGGCGCGGCAGCTTGGCCTGCCGACCGAGGAAGATGATCTCGCCGAGATGGCGCGCCCGCCGCGCAGCAAAATGGAAGCGTTGGGCGTTGCCGCCACCGCGGAAGCGCTGGAGCAATTGATTCGTGACGGCCGGCCCGAATTCAAGGGCGAGGATGGCCAGACCCGCGTGTGGACACCGCATCGCCCGCCGCGCCCGGAGAAATCCGAAGGCGGCGTACGCTTCGTCATCAAGTCCGAATACGAGCCGAAGGGCGACCAGCCGCAGGCGATCGCCGAACTGGTGGAAGGCATCAAGCGCAACGACCGCAC
>Ga0207674_10004814_pt1 | contig 16171 bp, 13 predicted proteins | sample KBSCornC72_FD_184303 | JGI IMG/M metagenome (GOLD analysis project Ga0207674, IMG submission 184303) | Corn rhizosphere microbial communities from Kellogg Biological Station, Michigan, USA - KBS Corn C7-2 (SPAdes) (version 2) | ecosystem: Host-associated > Plants > Roots > Rhizosphere > Soil ... | reverse complement strand
TCAAGAAGATTCCGATTAAGGGAGAACGAGTCTTCATGCAGTTCCGGGCGGAGTTTTTCAACATCTTCAACCACCCGATGTTTAACAACCCGGCGACCAGGATTACCGACGGCAACTACGGCAAGATCACGCAGACGCTGGCCAATGCGGGATCGACGCAGGGCGATATCACGTCCGGCGGTCCACGCATCATCCAATTGGCCCTGAAGCTGACGTTCTAGCTTAAATGGGGAGGCCTGCTATCCAGGTAGGCTTCCCTATAGCACTCGTAATGCGTCCGCCGGGAATTGGACTACCCATTCGCGGTTGTCGCGCTGGCTCTCATATTCGGCCCGCGATAAGGTTACGCGCACCGGTCCGGGGACGCCTCCGCCGGAAAATTCTAGCCGCACGCCGTGAGGCCGTTCGACAGCTCTGAGCAGGGCCGCTGGGATCTGATTGGGGCCCGGTTTGCCATTGCGCGCCGAAGCTTTGAGCTGCTCCGGGCGCACGCATAGGGTTACGCGATCGCCTTTCAGGTGACCGGGGAAATAGGGGCCTTCCAGTTCGAACTCGCCGACTTGCAGGCGGCTGGTATTGCGTCCCGGATCGAGGGTCCGAATCTCGCAGTCCAGTAAATTGAAAGCGCCGAGCAAGCGCGCCACTTCGAGGGTCGCCGGTTCGTCGAGCACGGTGCGCGGCGTCCCTTTTTGCACGATTTTGCCGCCGTGCAGGATCAGCATCTCCTCACCCAGTTCGAAACACTCCGTCAGATCGTGCGTCACCAGCAGCATGGGTGTGGCAAAATCACTGCGAACCTGCCGCAGAACTTCGTAGAATTCCGCGCGCAGGACCGCGTCCAGGCCGGTGGCCGGCTCGTCGAGCAGGAGCAGTTTGGGTTCGGCGATCAAGGCGCGCGCGATGCAGCAGCGCTGGCGCTGGCCGCCGGAAACCTCATGCGGACGCCGGCCAGCCGCTTCGGCGAGCCGGAATTTCTCGAGCATGTCTTGGACTCGCCGGTGCCGCTCCAGGCGCGGCTTTCGTTCGGCTGCGAATGCCAGGTTTTCGCGCAACGTCATGTGCGGAAACAGCGCGTAGTTCTGAAACACATAACCGCAATTGCGTTTTTGGGGCGGGAGATAGACCCGGGCCGCGGCGTCGTAGAGAATCTGGTTGTCTAGTAGTATGCGGCCTTCGTCCGGCGGCGTGAATCCGGCCACGCAATCCAGCACCAGGGTCTTGCCCGCGCCGCTCGGGCCAAAGAGCACGGTGACACCGGCTGTCGCCGAAAATTCGAGGTCCAGAGTGAACCCAGCGGAATCGGGTTGGGGGTCGAAGGATTTGCGGAGCCGGGCCTGCAACATGAGGTCTTAAAGGCGACTGGGGCTGAGGCGATTGGCCAGCGTCAACAAGAGTAAAGCCGCCGCCGAAACGATCAGAACCAGAGTTCGCGCGAGCGCGCCGTTGCCGGATTCGACAGCCTGATAGATGGCGACCGCCACGGTCTGGGTGCGGCCCGGGATGTTGCCCGCCACCATTAGCGTGACCCCGAAATCGCCCAAGGACCGCGCGAAGGCGAGCGCGGTGGCGGCGAGGATAGAGCGCCACGCAAGCGGCATGGTCACCCTCCAGAAAAGCTTCCATTCCGAAGCGCCGAGATTGCGCGCGGCGCGTTCATAGCTGCGATCCACGCTTTCGAGAGCCGCCCGCGCCGACTTCACCAACAGCGGCAGTGCGTGCAGCAGCGCGGCCACGACCGCCGCTTTCCAGGTGAATACCAGCGGCGATCCGAAGATTGCTTCCCACAGCTTTCCCAGGGGGCTCGCCCGTCCCAGCAGCACCAACAAGTAATAGCCCAGCACGGTAGGCGGCAAAACGAATGGCAGCGTCACCGCCGCATCGAGCAGGTCTTTGCCGCGGAATTGCCGGTTGGCCAGCAGATAGGCGATCCATAAACCGCCGGCAAACGCCAGAGCCGTCGACAAGAGCGCCACGCGCAGACTGAGCCACAGCGGGAACCAGTCTATTTCCATAAAATCACAATCGCCATCGGATGTTCGATTATAGCGGTTCGTAGCGGCGCGTCGCGGAGAAAATAATTACGAACACAACTCACTACGACTCATCGTCTTCGGACGCATCCTGCGTTTCAGCGGCTCCGGCTTCCGCCTGCGCGATGAGATCTTCCTCGCTGATCTCGGTTTCCAGAATCTCGCAGGCCCTATCATACGCCGACGCCGGGACCATCAACCTTAACTCGCCGATGCCGCTCCACGCCGCTGCCTGGTTGTTCTCGAAAGAACACGGGATGTCGGCCGACTGCAGTAAACCTCGCGCAAAGTTGGCTTCTTCGAGCGAAAGAAAGGTTGCCACCAGTTGCGGGCCGCCTTCCGGCTGAGCGGACGCGTCATCGCCCCGATCCGGGGACGACAGGTTCTCTTCGGCTTGCGGCGGCGCCAGCTTACGCTGGGCCAGTTCGGCATCGTAATACGACCGCGCCGCGTCTACCAATTCGCCGCGATTTATCTCCAGCAGCGCGTCATCGGACAGCAGCGCGTAATGCCGTTTGAAATCCTCAGGATCGATTTGCACGCGTCACCTCGCATCCTTTCCCAGCCGCTCTAGCGCCTGTCCGTGCAAGCGGAAGAGCCGCCAATCATCCAGCGTAACCGCGCCCAGCCGGTGATAAAAATCGATCGACGGCTGGTTCCACGTCAGCACGGACCACTCCATGCGCCCGCAGTCTTGTTCCTTCGCGATTCTCGCCAGACGCTTCAATAGCGTGCTCCCGATTCCGCGGCCGCGATACTTCGGCTCGACATAGATGTCCTCCAGGTAGATGCCGCGCTTACCCAGGAAAGTCGAAAAATTATAGAAATACAGAACAAATCCAACCGGAACATCATCCACGAAGGCCAGCAGGGCGTGCGCCGCGGGTTGAGTCCCAAACAGAGCCTTCCGGAAATCGTCCTGCCTCGCAACCATGGCGTGCTCCAGTTTTTCGTATTGGGCCAGCTGCCTGACCAGATGCTCTATCGCTGGCAGGTCGTGTTCGGTGGCAGGCTCGATTTTCAGCGTCATCTCTGTGATTGTTTCACTTTCCGGCAAGCCTCAACGCTATGCTGCGGCAAGCCCCTCCACAGTGGTACCTTGTCAGTTCAGAGTCCTTTCGCAGGTACGAGGTACTATGCATCCCAGAACTCCACACTGCCTTTTCCTGGTCGCTCTTTTGCTGATCAACTTCTCGGGTCTTCCGGTATGGGGTCAGACGCCCACCAGCCTGCAGATCGTCATTGTAGAAGGGGAGGGTGCGATTAACAATGTCAAGCAGCGTGTCAATCGGGAACCCATCGTGCAGGTGGAGGATGAAAACCACAAACCGGTGGCCGGCGCCGCTGTCATCTTCTTCCTCCCCAACCAGGGACCCGGCGGCACCTTCGCTAACGGTTCGACTTCCTTGACCACTACCACCAATGCCCAGGGGCAGGCGGTGGCCCGCGGCATCCGCTTCAACAACCAGGCCGGCGCCATGGAGATTCGCGTGGCCGCCTCCTTCGCCGGACAAACCGCCAGCGCGATCATCACGCAAACCAACGTGCTGGGCGCCGCGGCTTCCGGTGGCTCGGTCGGCGGCATGAGCCTCACCACGAAATTATTGATCATCGGGGCAATTGTGGGGGGAGGCATTGCGGCCGGTGTGATTGTCGCCAACCGCGGGGGCGGTTCTACCGCTACCCCCACCACCACCATTACACCGGGCACCGTCACCGTGGGAGCACCACAATGATAGGGCGATTTACAATGCTTCGCGTGTCATGCTTGCTGGTCCTGGCGGGCGCGGCCTGGGCGCAGGTGCAGGGTCCAGTTATGGGCTATCTCCCGGATGGCGGGACACTACGCACGATTTCCGGCATCCCGGCTGCCGGATCGGTCGGCGTTGCGATTACTCCTGACGGCGCGTTTTCCCGCATCGAGGTTTCGCCAGACCATAGCCAAGCGCTGGCGGTCGCGGCCGATACCGGCGCACTCATGCTTTACACAATTGGCTCGGGTACGAGCGTGGCCGTACACGGAGTGGCGTCTGCTCCCGACCGCATTGTATTCAGCCCCAGTGGAACGGCGGCGGGATTGTGGTTCTCCAGCACCCGGCATTTTCAATTGCTCGATAGTTTGTCCGTGAGTCCGGCGGTTAAGGATATCGACTTCTCTTTCACCGGCTCCGATCCGACAGCCCTGGCGGTCAGTGACGACGGCCAATGGATGGTGGGAGCTTGGCCCTTTAGCTTATACGCCTACGGCCCCTCCGGCTACGTGACGGTACTTCCGGTGAGCGGCGCGGCGGAAGCGGTGTGCTTCTTTCATGGACGGAATGATGTGGCGGCAATCACTGCCAGTCAGGTGATCCTCATCTCCGACATCGACGGCGCGGTTGCGCCAAACGTGATCTGGAGCAAGCCGGACAATCTTGCGCCGTCCGATCCCGCGACAGCTCCGCCAGTAGAAATAGCCGTGGGGCTGGCTACGTCATTCGATAACCGGTATCTGAGTGTCGCCGGAAACTTGGGGTCGCTATCGACATTCGATCTGGCGGCCGGCACCAGCATTGGCCTGAATTGCGCTTGTTCGCCTGCGGGCCTCTACGGGATGGGGGGATCGCTGTTCCGCGCGACGAACCTGACCGATGGCGTCGTGAAGGTGTTTGATGCCTCCACCAACGAGGTTTGGTTCGTGCCGCTCGCGACATCGGCTACGCCCCCCTCAACAGCCAGCGCCGCTAACGGAGGCCCGCAATGATCGCGCGCCGCGCTCTTCTTTTGGCGGCTCTAATGGCCGCCGCTTCCGCTGGTGCCTGGGGTCAAAACGCGCCCTTCAGCATCACGCCAACGAGTTTACCCATCGGCGGCGGCGTGTTGGTGGTGGGGCAAGCGATTCCCACGCAGCAACTTGCCCCCAACCCTAACTTGGACGCCGGCTTTACGTGGTCTCTGTCCGCGGGGAGTCTTCCACCTGGTCTTACTTTCAATACTAACCTGGTCACCATTACCGGTACTCCCACGGTGCCGGGCGCCTTCACTTTCACCATAAAGGCTGTCGAAAGCGGTAATATCACCTACACTGCCACCCAGCAATACACGCTGTACGTTTCCACAGGCTCGCCGCTGACGCTTACCCCGCTCACGCCCGCACCTCCGGGGGGCGCTGTCGGCAGCGGTTATGCGAGTTTTACATTCCAGGTTGCAGGCGGAGTACCCGGCTATAGCTGGGCGTTGCAAAGCGGAACTAGCGTCAACGGATTGACGTTGACCTCGGACACAGGCTTGCTGACCGGAATCCCGCTCGCGGGAGGGGTGTTCCCGGTCGGTGTTACCGTAACCGATGCCTCAGGCGCGCAAGCGTCGGCGAGTTTCAACCTGAATGTACTGGGAATTAGCACCCCCTCGTTACCGGCTGGCGCGCTCGGAGTTCCTTACTCGCAGACTCTTGCCGCGGTGGGAGCAACTGGGCCGGTCACCTGGTCATTGGCTGGGACCAGCACCTTGCCGCCCGGGTTGAACCTCAGCGCACAAGGGCAGATCGCGGGCACGCCCACGCTCTATGGCACGTTCCCGTTCCAGGTTCATGTGACCGACGCCGCAGCAAAACTGACGGCGACTCAATCGTTCAGCATCAGCATCACATCCATCTTGACGGTGACGACCACGTCGCCGCTTCCCAACGCCGCGATTGGCGCTGCCTATTCGCAGACGCTGCAGGCAACGGGAGGTGCCACTCCCTATACATGGAGCGCGACCGGTCTTCCGGCGGGACTGCAAGTGGACTCCGCAACCGGCATTCTAAGCGGCACCCCCACCGTGGGGGGCACCTCGACAATCTCCGTCACGGTCACCGACGCGACGCGCGGTACGGCCACAGCCAGCCTCTCGTTAACGGTAGGCACACTGACGATCACTCCCGCCACGCTACCCAACGGATTCGTGGGCGTCCCCTACTCGGCGGCGCTGGCGGTGGCCGGAACAACGATTACCAGTTGGACGGTGACGGCGGGTACGCTCCCCGCCGGCTTGACTCTAAACGCTTCGACGGGCGTCATCAGCGGCAAGCCGACCACGGCGGGAAGTTCGACGTTCACTATCACCGCAGCGCAGGGGGCCGGCAATTCCCCAGGGCCGCTGATCCAGCAAGGGTTTACGCTAGTGATTAGCGGAGCTCCCTCGGTCACCATTACGGGACTTTCCACTACTGGCGTGGCTGCAACGCAACCCCCGGCCGCAGTAACGCTCAACGGACCATCCCCGGTGACCACCACCGGCACGCTGACGCTGGCCTTCACGCCCGCAAGTGGCGGTGCGCAGCCATTTGACGCGAAATTTGCCAGCGGCTCGCCCTATACGGCCAACTTCACCATCGCAGCCGGAAGCACACAGGGCGTATTCGGCACCGCAGCCAGCGTTCCGGTGATGATTGGAACCGTGGCTGGAACTATCACCATCACCACCAGGCTTCAGGATTCCACGCTTACGCCGCCGGCGCCCTTTGTCATTAGCGTGAATCCCACGGTTCCGGTTATCACGAAAGTGACGATCGGGCCTGTCGCCAACGGTGGATTTACGATTTCAGTGACGGGCCGCTCGACGCCGCGCGACATGACCAGCGCGCTGTTCCATTTCGCGTTGCCGACGAACACGCAACCGTCCACGTTGGATGTTACGGTGCCGCTCACGACTGCCTTCGCGGCCTGGTACGGGGGGTCTGCCTCGAGTGCTTTTGGCAGCACGTTTACAGTGGCCGTCCAGTTCTCCTTCACCGGGCCCCCGGGAAGCACTGTCCCGTTCACGGCGGTGACTGTGACCATGACGAATTCGGTGGGCGCTTCGACCCCCTTCGGGCCGGTCAATCCGTAGGAGCTTCGCCGGCCGTAGCCGCGCCGGGCTCGTAAAAACTAAGCGTATTGTCGCCGTGCTTCACTAGACGAGCGCGGTGAAGATTGCCGTAGCGGTCCGCCAGCTTAAGACGCGGTGGATGCTGGGCGATCACCAGCGGCGGCGGCTTTTCGCCCAGCAGGCCGAGCGCAGCCGTGTATTCATTTTCAAGCGCATAGGGCGGGTCCAGAAAGACGATGCCGGCTTCGAGACGCGGAAGCATGGCGGTGACGCGCCCTTGCCGCACTTCGGCGCGGCCTTCGATTCCGAGCGATCGCAGGTTCTCGCGAATGGCTTTGGCCGCTGCGTGCTTTTGCTCTATGAAGATGGCCCGCGCGGCCCCCCGGCTCAAAGCCTCGATGCCGACTGCGCCGGTGCCGGCGTATAAGTCGGCGAAGACTGCACTTTCGATGCGCGGCGCCAGAATGTTGAACAGCGCCTCCCGCAAACGGTCGGGCGTCGGCCGCACGTCCAGTCCCGGAAGACTCTTGATCGCGCGGCTGCGAAACTCTCCTCCGATCACTCGCATGAAGGGTCAGCCCACCTGCACCAATCCGTAGCGCCGCTGCCAGTGATCGCGGATGAATGCAACCGCGCGGCGCAGCTCCTGCTCGGAAGGAGGGTGTGCCACGAACGCCGCGGCCTCATTACGCGCCACCTCCAGCACGTCCGCATCGCGCACGATGCTGCCGATCTGCAAGGCGGGCAAGCCGGATTGGCGCGTGCCGAAGAATTCGCCGGGCCCGCGCAGCTTCATGTCCATCTCGGCAATGTAGAAGCCGTCAGCCGAGTCCACCAGGGTCCGGATGCGCTCGCGCGCAAGCTCGTTCATTTTCGCGGTAACCAGGATGCAATAACTCTGCTCCGCTCCGCGCCCCACGCGCCCGCGCAACTGGTGCATCTGCGCGAGGCCGAAGCGCTCGGCCTGCTCAATCACCATCACCGACGCATTCGGGACGTCCACGCCCACTTCAATGACGGTGGTCGATATTAGGATCTTGGTTAGTCCCCGCTGGAACCTGTTCATTGCGCCTTCCTTATCGGCGGCGGGCATGCGTCCGTGGAGCAGTCCCATTTCCAGATCGGGAAACACCAGTTGCGACAAATGTTGGTGCATCTTTTGCGCCGCCTTCATGGCCAGCGTTTCCGACTCCTCAATCACCGGATACACCACGTACGCCTGGCGCCCCTGCGCAATCTGCTTCTTCAGGAAACTGTAGACCTGCTCCACTTTATCTTCGGTCACGTGACTGGTAACGATGGGCTTGCGCCCCGGCGGCAGCTCGTCGATTACGCTCACATCCAGGTCGCCGTAAATCGTCAGCGCCAGCGTGCGCGGAATCGGCGTCGCGGTCATCACGATTACATCCGGAGGCGTCCCCTTGTCGGCGCCCTTTTCGAGCAGCGCCTGGCGCTGTTCCACGCCGAAACGATGCTGTTCATCGACGATCGCGAGGCCCAGCCGCTTGAATACTACGTCGGATTCGAGCAGCGCGTGGGTTCCCACGACGACATGCGCCAGCCCCGCTGCCGCCAGCTTTTTCAACTGCAGTTTATCCCGCGCCGTAGATGAGCCGGTCACCAGGATGGTCACGTAATCCAGCTTCTGGAACAAATTCTTGAAATAGAAGTAATGCTGCGTGGCGAGAATTTCGGTAGGGGCCAGCACGGCCACCTGATAACCGTTTTCAATAGCGATGATGGCCGCCTCGGCTGCCACCAGCGTCTTGCCGCTACCTACGTCGCCCTGCAACAGGCGATACATGGGGTGCGGCTCCGCCATGTCGTGCGCGATCTCGGCCAGCACGCGCTTTTGCGCTCCGGTGGGGCGAAACGGCAGCATTGCCTTGATGCGCTCGCGCGCGCGGTCCGTCAACGCGAACTGGATTCCGGGTTGCAGCCGGGCTTTAGCGCGCTTCAGTTCCAGTCCACACTCCAGCCAGAAGAACTCTTCGAAGATCAAGCGGTATTGAGATGGCGAACGAAATGCGTTCAGCACCCGCAGATCCGCATCCGCCGGTGGGAAATGCAGTTCGCGGATGGCGCTCCAGCGGTCGGGTAATTTCAGTCGTGCGCGAATGTGCTCGGGCAGCGGATCGTCACGCAGTGGTGCGGTGCTCTCAAGAATCCGATGGAGCAGAGTGCGCAGCGCGCGCGTGGTCACTTTCCCGGCGGCTTCATACACCGGCACGATACGGCCGGTGTGAAGCGATGCGTCGCCATCTTCATCGTCGGCCAGAATCTCGTACTCCGGATGCATCATCGCCAGATGCCCGGAGTAGGTATCGAATTCCACCTTGCCGTAGAGCGCCACTTTCTGCCCGGGAACCAGCACGTCCGCCAGATAGGCGCCATGGAACCATTTGCCGGCCAGCACTCCGCGCGATGCGTCGGTGAAAGTGGCTTCGAATAATCCCAAGTTGCGGCGGCGGAAACCCGAGACTTTTGTCGACCGGACTTCGGCCAGCACCGTGGCCATTTCCCCGGGCGCCAGATCGCGCAGCGACTTCACATTGCTGCGGTCCTCGTAGCGGAAAGGTGCGTAAGTGAGGAGATCCTCCACCACCTTCAGGCCCTTGGCTTCGAGCATCGCGGCGCGCGCCGGCCCGACGCCTTTCACATACATGAGTGGAGTGGAGAGATCCAATGTGTAGTGTACAATGCGATTTCATGTCTCAATTATTGGAGGGTAAGACCGCACTGGTGCTGGGCGTCGCCAATCGCTGGAGCTTGGCTTACGCGATTGCGCAGGCGTTTCAGCGCGAAGGGGCGCGGCTGCTGCTGACGTATCAAGGCGAGCGCTTACAGAAGACGGTGGAAGAACTGGGCGCGTCGCTCGGCGCGCGCGTATTTGAGTGTGACGTCACGCGCGACGAAGATCTGGTCAAGCTCGGCGAGACACTGGCATCTGAAGAGCGCCTGGACGCAGTGGTTCACAGCATCGCTTTCGCCAATCAAGCCGACTTGACGCGGCCTTTCGTTGAAACCTCGCGCGAAGGCTATCTGCTGGCCCAGAACGTCAGTGCCTATTCGATGATCGCGGTGGCGCGAGCGACGGCTCCCAAGATGACCAACGGCGGTTCCATGACGACGCTGACTTATCTGGGATCAACGCGCGTGGTGCACAACTACAACGTGATGGGCGTGGCGAAAGCCGCGCTCGAAGCCTCCGTCCGGTATCTGGCGGGCGATCTCGGCCCGCAAAATATTCGCGTGAACGCGATCTCCGCCGGCCCTGTAAAAACCGCCGCCGCCCGCGGGATCAAGGACTTTTCAAAGGTGCTTGAAGCCGTGGAGGCGCACGCTCCGATGCGCCGCAACGTGACCCCCGGAGAAGTGGCTGACCTGGCGGTGTTCCTCGCCAGTGATCTGGGCCGAGGCGTCACCGGCGACGTGCTGTTTGCCGACGCGGGCTATCACATTATGGGCCTCTAGCCTACTTGGCCCGCGGCTGCACGATCTCCGTCAGCAGATCCGGTTGGCTGTTACGCCGCTCCAGATGCGGGTACCTTTCGCCGCCGTGGTAATCCACCTTGCGGGTGCTTGTATATTCGCCATTCCTGACCGTGAGTTCGATTGGAATATTGTTTTTCGCGGTGCCCTGGACCTCCTCGCGCAGCACAGTGGCGGTGAACTGACGCCCATTCACCGACGTAATCGTGGCTCCCGGGACGATACCCGCTCTTTGAACCGGGCTGCCGATCACGATATCCGCCACCAGACCGTCACCCTTCACGCTCATGCCCAGCGAAGGCAGCATATCCGTGGTCCGATCCTGATCCTCCGTAGTGTTCCAGTAGTCTGGCCGGATATCGTTATACGTCAACTTCCAGCCGGCGTTCTCGATGCCCTGAACCGGCGGGCCGGTTTGCACTGTGTCCACTCTCTGGCGGAAGAAGTCCGCCCACGCGTAAGCCTGCACGCGATTGAGCGAAGCGATAGCGTCATCCAGCGTGTAAGGATTCACCGATGGGCTTGCGCCGCCGCCCGCGTAGAACTCGCGGCAAAAGTCATCGATCGACTTAGTGCCGTGGCTCATCTGGCGAAGGAGAGTATCCACCTCCAGCCACACCAACTGGCCTTCGCCATAGAAATCGATGCCACGCCGCAAGGCAGAGTAATCTTCGCGCGCGCTAAACAGGATTTGCGCGGAGATCGCGGTGTCCGCCAGTGTCCGCCAGGAGCGCCCCGATTCATACTGCAAATGCGAGATCACGTAGGCCAGGCGTTCGCGGAACAATGCCGGCGGTTCCAGGTTGCTGCGGGCCGCCAACACCGAGCCCAGATATTCCGTGAGGCCCTCGTACATCCATACCAGGTCGCCGCGCAGGGGTTCGCTGTAATCCTTGGTCACTAGGCCCGCCGGCCGGCGATACTTGCCATTCCAGGAATGCACAAATTCATGAGGCAGCAGTTCCGCGTAGAACCTCAATAGGTCGTCGTCGAGCAAGGTCCGCTCTCCGAGCCGGTCATCGCTCGATTCGTGATGCTCCAGGCCGAAGCTGGCTACATGGTCGCTTAGCGTCAGCAAAAAGTGATAGCTGCGGTAGTGGCGCGAACCAAACATCGCGCCCGCTTCCGCCACAAGCCGTTTATACTGCTTCACTGCCTGCGGCGGCATCGCCAGCGCACGCTCGCTATCCGCCGCGATGTGAATGTAGTGGGGCGCTCCGTTAAAGGTGCCCAGTTCGATGGTCTTATAGTGCGCACCTGCCGAGACTGGGGAGTCAATCAGAGTGGCGAGAGAGGTGGGCTGGAACTCGATTTCATCGCCGGACTCCTTCGCTACACCGAGCGCCGTTCCGTAACGCCAATCGTAGGGCAAACGCAAGGTGGCCTGATAGCGCAGTTGGTCCGCGGACGTGCCTTGCGGATAAAGCACATATTGGTTCCAGTTCAGCACCGCAAGCTCGCTGGTCATCGACGAGCCTTCCGTAAAACCGCCCGCGTCCGGTGGCGAAATGAAATCGAAAGCAACATCTAGCGCCGTAGTGTCCGGCGGGATGGTTAGGTGAAAGGCATACAGATTCACCGAGTCCCGGCGCCAGAAAACCGTTTTATTGTTCGCACGAAATGTGAGGCTGACCACGTCGGCGATCGGACCGCCGGGGCCGTGTTCGCCCTGGATCCACTGCGGATAGAGCAGCGTCATGGGTCCGGGGCTGGCTGGAATGTGAAGCTGGACGTGGATCAACCTGCGCGGCGCGTCTCGCGCATCCACGTTCACCTGAATGACGCCTTGCTGGGGATACTGCTGCGCATAGCCGAGCGCAGCGGTAAGCAGCCAGAACAGTGTGGCGCGTTTCGTCACAATTCAAATGGTAACAACCTGTCGTGGCAACGACGGATGGCAGAGGAAATTTTTCGCCGGGACAAGTTCCTCACAAGGTTGGCGTATTGGCCTCCGACAACTGCGTTTTCATGAGAGCCATACACTCGCCGACTTCGAACCAGCCATGCATGGGAAGCGTGGCGACCGGCAATCCGTTCCTGGAGAGATTGACCCGAAGGCGGTGGCCGGCGAGCGGAGCACGCAATTCCGTGACGCGTCCGCTGGCTATCTCCGCCGGTACAATCCCGTTTTCAAACTCGACCTCGACCGTCACTCCCTTGTCGAGGCCATCCAGGCGCAGCACTACCGACTGGCCGTCGCAGCCGTAGAACATTTCCCATATCGGAGGCGCAGCTCCGTGCATGGCGCCGGAGCGCGGGTCCGGACGGTAGCGTCCCGCGCCCATCCATTCGAAATAGGATGTGACCTCACCGTCGAGCGTGACGTGGATGGAATTTCGCGGAGTGTCGTGGATCTCGCCGCTGTGTTCGACATGAAGGATGGAGCGGGAGAGCGCCTCGGGCGGGACCAACCCCAACGCGCGATACACATTCATCAGGTGGTCGCGATACAGCTGATCGAATTCGGGACGATTGTCGGAACCGTGCTCCGGGCCATACCACCAGTTCCAGTCGCTGCCTTCGGCGATGAGCAATTCTTCGTAGGCGAGTTTGCGCGCGCTCTCGGGGACATCCGGCGTCTCGTCGTAGGCGCGCCGCGCGGCCAGCAGCAGCGCCCACGCCTGGTTGTCTTCTTCCGCTCCAATCCAGACGTTGAAGTTGGCATTGATCCAGGAGCCAGGGAAGATACCATGCAGCGGCTCGGCTTCGAATTTGGCGAGCGCTTCGGAGACGGTGAGAGCTTCGATGGTGGGGTCCTCCGAGATGCGGCGGTAGAGCTCGCGCAGAAACGGACGGCCGTTTGCTTCGTACCACTCCCAGGCGTTTTCGCCATCGAGGATGATCGGCACCAAACATTTACGCTCCTGGCTGTTTTGGCGGATGCGATCGTGGAAATGTCCCGCCGCATCCTGGGCGTTCATCCGGGAGTATTCGAAGCCGATCAGATCACTGAGATAACGGTCACGAAAGATCATACGCATAGCGTGGCCGTTTTGCTGCCAATGATAGGCTCGGTAGGTGGCGTCCGCGCCAGCATCACGGTTGAGGGTGCGCGCCAGGACCCCGTTGTCGCTGGCAGCCCAGGTGAAGCCGGCGTGAGCCGCGAGGGCCAGGGCCTCATCTGAAACCGAGCCCTCCGAGGGCCACAAGCCGACCGGCGCGACCCCCAGCTTGTCAAAAATGTAGCTGCGCGCTCTATCCAATTGAACGCGGGCGTCATCGGGATATACAAAGCGCGGAGGCAACGCAAGACCGGGGCTCGAAACTGCGCCCAGATCGGAATCGCAGATCAACGGCAGGATGGGATGGTAGAACGGCGTGGTGGAGATTTCGATCTGACCGCGTGCGCCGAATTCGCGATAGACCGGCAATACCCGCGCGAGCGCTTCGCGCTGCTTGCGGGCGATCATTCTCTGGTCGGACAGCGAGAAGTCGCGGCCCTTGCCGATCAGCGCGATCAATTCTGGATCGCGCGCCAGCAGATCTTCATCGAACCATACCAAAAGATGGAAAATCTGCAGGTCACGCAGATCCTGCGCTGAGAAGTTCTCTTTGCGCTCCTGCTTGCCGTACAGTTCGAGATAGCGGGGGTAGCGGGATATGAGCCGTCCGAAGTTCGCCTGAAAAAAATACTTCAGAACGAAGTTGCGATGCGCTTCGCCGAGGTCTTCGGCGCGCGCCAAGGCACAGTCCAGAAACGGGTCGGAAGCCTTGCCGGACGCGTATTCCTCGATCTGCGCGACCATCGACGGAACCAGATTAAAGGTCTGGTGGATAGCGGGAAATTCAGCCAGGATCTCAACCATGCCGGCGTAATCCTTCATGGCGTGGAGACGGGTCCACGGCAGTTTATATTCGCCGCTCCATAGATCCTTATAGAACGGTTGATGCATGTGCCAGAGAAAACAGACGGTGGTCATCGGTCCTTTCGGGTTGGCTGGTATCGGTTCAGTCCCTGCGTGTCATGGGATGCAGCCCGAGCAGGGCTTCGACGCGCCGCAAGTCGTCCACCACGATTTCCGTTTTCGCGGCGAAGCGGCTCTTGGCGATGGCGCTCTTGAGCGACGCCAGGGCTTCGTCGCCGGCGAACTGCACGAGAATCAGGCGCGGCATCATACCGCTGGCTTCGAACTGTTTCAGATCTTCGGCGAAGGCCGAGGCGTCCGGTTTAGTGAAAAGCCTGGCTGCCGGATCGATGGCTTTCCCATCGCGGACAAACACTCCGTAATCCCGCACGCTGAGTCCGGCGGCGCGGGCATTGGTCCACAGATACCCGGCGGGCGGAATGTTGGCTGGATCGGCGATGTTGAAATTCGGACGGCTACCGAGTTTCACCGTGTAATCCGGCGCGAGCCCTCCGATCGCGCGCATCAGCGGTTCGGGACGCGTGTCGCGGACCACATAAATGACATGTTCAGCGGGCGCCAGGTCCAGGGGCGGCGCATCCACTACCGGGCGGAAGACTTCGCCGAGCGCCTCCACCGTGTTGCCTCGTGCATTGGCAACCCACACGCGATCGCCGCTGGTGCGCACTGCGGCGGGATAGGCGCCCGCGGGCAAGAACCCTTCGACGACGCCGCGCACGTCGGAGACATTAACCGACGCAACTGCATCTGCATCCGAGCACGCCACGTACAAGTGTTTTTGATCCGCCGAGAGGGCGAGTGCGCTGGGCGTCATGCCGAGCGGAGACAACGGGGCGGGAGCTATGTGTATTGTCTCGATGAGATTCATGGTCTTGTTGTCGCCAATTCCTACTGCGAACACTTCATTGGTGTTTGCCGCGGCGACAAACAGGCGATACTTCCAGTTCGATGTAGCCGGTCCGTCCGGCGATTCCGGCTGGTGGCCGCTTAAGACCATGTCGGTGGGATGCGAGCCCAGGCGGATACGCCCAATCTCTTCTCCATTGACGGTGTTGTACTGATACACCGAAGCGTCGGCCCAGCTGGATACGAAATACGAGCGGCCGTCGGGGTGGAACAGAATGCGGTAGGGGCGCCGGGCGGTCTTAAAGCGGTCGATCACGCGGCCCGATTGCGGGTTGATCACCACGATGACGTTGCCGAAGAGGTCCGCCGCATAGACCAGGTGACCATCGGGCGAGAGCGCAACATCGCCGGTGAAATCGCCGGCTTTCATCTCACGTGCCAACTTCAGTTCCCCTTGCGCGTAGGTGAATTCGTGGACCACGCCGCGCGACCCGCCTCCGGCGTAAACCGTTTTGCCGTTGGGAGCGATGGTCAGGCCGAGCCAGGCGTCGGGCAGCGGAAGCTCTGGACCATTCACCACGCCGATCGATGCCTTCGCGCCGCCACTTAGAACCAATACGCGGCCATCTGGGGCCACCGCCAGCGACATTGGAAAATCGAGAGCGAACGCGTTGAGCGCCGCCAACAGAAACAGTGCTAAGTTCATCCTGAAAACCTTTGAGCGATGGGCATCCGCCGGCCGACGCCGAAGGCTTTGGTGGTCACTTTTAATCCGGGAGCCGCCTGCTGGCGCTTGTACTCATTACGGTCCACTTTGTTGACGATGTCCTGCACCAGTTCCAGCGGAAGGTTCAGGCTGGACGCGATTTCGCGCGGCATGCGGTATTGCTCGACGTACGCTTCGAGAATCGGATCCAGAATCTCGTAGGGGGGCAGGGAATCGGTATCTTTTTGATCCGGGCGCAACTCGGCGGAGGGCGGCTTGGTGAAGACGCTTTCCGGAATGGCTCCATCGTGGCGCTGATTTGCGATGCGTGCCAGTTTGTACACCAAGGTTTTGGGGACATCACTGATAACGGCCAAGCCGCCGCACATGTCGCCGTAAAG
>Ga0207674_10004811_pt1 | contig 16172 bp, 15 predicted proteins | sample KBSCornC72_FD_184303 | JGI IMG/M metagenome (GOLD analysis project Ga0207674, IMG submission 184303) | Corn rhizosphere microbial communities from Kellogg Biological Station, Michigan, USA - KBS Corn C7-2 (SPAdes) (version 2) | ecosystem: Host-associated > Plants > Roots > Rhizosphere > Soil ... | reverse complement strand
GTGACCGCCGGACTGGTGTCGGTCACGCAGCGCGCTTGGCGCTTACCGCTCAGCGGCGCGTTGCAGTGATGAACGCGCTCGGGACATCGGCGGGGGGCAGCCTGCGTGATCAGTTCCTCATGGCCCTCGACAACCACGACGCGGTGCTGAGCCACGAGCTTGCACATCACCTCATCGAATGCCAGAACGTGTTTCCCGGCATGGCGTGCGACCAGCTCGGCCTGCCTCGGCACAGCACTTACTCGTCTGCGGCCCGCGCAGTGTTGAGCGAACGCACGCTCGCGAGTCACTCGACTTCTACCTCTAACAGCACCGATTGAGCGGACACTAGGAATGGATGTTCTCGAATGCCTGAAGGCGCACGGCCAGTGCCTGGACTTGCAGATCGCCGAGGAGACGGGCCTTCCGCTCGCCCGGGTTCGCACACGCCTCGAGGATCTGGCGCGGAACGGCGACATCATCAAATGTAGCGTGACGCGATTCACCCGAGGTACACCGGTTCACTCGTGGCAGTGTCGGATCGCCGGCTACGCGCCGCCAAGAGCTCCCGGACGTCCGGGACGCAAACCCGCATCGGCCGGTTGAAGCTCACGCGAGGGTTGCGCGAGCGTTCTAGCGCCGGCGGCGCCGTCTAGTCGGCGACCCCGGCCGCGAACTGCTGATTCCCCAGAACGCAAGGACCTGCCGGGTTCCCTCGGCGATGGTGGCGTTCGTCTGACGACGCATCTCGTGGGTTATCTGACCACGAGCCGCGCCGAACACGGCATTGGCGCCGCTCAACCACAGGCTGAGAAACGGGTTCTTTCGGTACCGCACGTTGTTGTCCTCTATCCGTCGACGAAGCCCCGATTGTCGGGCGGAGTCAGGATCAATGACAGGCGTGCCGTTCCTATGTGTTTGTAGGTGCACGAGCCGTCGCGTCACCTCTATTTGCAATTGCCAGCCGGCATCGCTCATGTGGGCGGCGAATGCGGCGCCAAGAAGCACAGCGGTCGCGATCTACGTCGCCGGCAACCCAACGCCCTCAACCTCCCGCATCCGCTGATACTTCTCGATTGCTGCGCGCGCGTTGAACAGCATCCGCTCCGGCCCGAGGCGATCGGCCAGCTCCGAGCGCCGCGCCACTTCCAGCGCGCCTGGATTCAGTCCCGCGATCCACAGCGTTATACCGCGCTCGGCGGCGCGCCTCTCGCCCTCCAAAAGCGCCTGCAACGCCGAGTACTCGATGTCGGTGACGCGGCTCATGTCGAGCGCGACGACGCGTGGCTCGTATTGGCGGATCAACGCGTTGATCTGGTCGCTGACGTTCTGCGCATTGACGAAGAACAGCCGTCCTTCGGGCCGGAGGATGAGCAGCCCCTCGAACGATTCATCATCAGGATGCTCGGGCGAGAGCGGGCGCAGGACGTCGGCGCCGCGCTTGCGCACGATCACCGACACGCGCGGATGGGTGACCTGGCTCGCGAGCCCGATCATCGACGCGACGATCGCGACGATGATGCCGTCGAGCGTGCCGAAGAGCAGCACGCCGACGCAGGCGATCACTGCCCACCGAAACTCCATCGTGCGCACCCGGCGAATGGCGACGAATTCGACGGGCTGGATCAGGCCGACGGAATAGACGATCACCACGGCCGCGAGCGTTGCGTGCGGCATGAGTGCGAGCAGCGGAGCGAGCAGCAGCATAGTCGCTACCGCGGCCGCCGCAGTCACGAGCGAGGCGTTCTGCGATCGACCGCCTGCGGCGCGTACCACCGCGCTCTGCGACGTGCCGCCGCCTGCCGGCATGGAGCCGAAGAAGGCACCGGCGATGTTCGCCGCACCGGTCGCCACGAGCTCGCGATTGGCGTTGATCGGCGGATCGGTGCGCAACGCGAACGCCCGGCCTGCCGCGATCGTTTCGGTGAAGCTCATCAGCGCGATGCCGAGCGCGCCCGGCAGCAGCGCCTCGACCAGCGACAAGTCGGGAAGTGTGATCGACGGAAACCCCTGCGGGATCGCGCCGACCGTCGATACACCGAGCGCGGACAGTCCGAGCAACCACGAAGCCGCGATGCCGCCGCCGACCGCGACCAGCGGCGCCGGGGAATGTGGCCACAGTCGTTCCATGCCGATCAGCACCACGAACGTCGCGATGGCCGTTGCGAGCGTCGGAAGCGACAGATCCGGCACGTGCTGCACAACGCTCACGATGTCGCCGAAGAAGTTGTGCTTGACGATGTGAATGCCGAGCAGCTTCGGAATCTGGTCGAGTACGATGACGAGCGCGATCCCCGCCTTGAAGCCCGTGAGCACCGGCGCCGAGATCAGATTCGCCAGGAATCCCAGGCGCAGCAGTCGTGCGGCGACGAGAAGAGCGCCTACGAGCAGCGTGAGCGTCGCGGTCGCCGTGATCAGCTTCGCGGGATCGCCGTCCGGGGTGATCATGCCAAGCTCAGTGCCGGTGAGGATCGCGATGGTGGTCGTCGAGCTGACGCTCAGCACGCGCGAGGTGCCGAGCAGCGCGTACGCCACCATGGGCACGAACGCCGTGTAGAGCCCGATCGCGACGGGCAGCCCGGCGACCGTCGCATAGGCCATCGCCTTCGGCAGCACGACGGTCGCGGCCGTGAGACCCGCCACGAGGTCGAATCGCAGCGGGAACGCTGTGTCGCGCACGCTGTTGCTCGAATCAGGCGCGTTCACGTCTTACCAACCCGATTAGAACTTCACGCCGACCGATGCGACGAACACCTGGTCGTCCGCGCCCGGGTTGAACCAATAGCCGCCGACCGTCACCACGCCCCACGTGAGCTGAGCGAACGGGCCGCGCTGGAATTGCCGGTCCTCGCCGTACGTGCGGGTGTGCTGCCCGGCCACGCCGACACGCAGCCACGGTGCGGCGCGCACGCCGAGCTCGCTCCAGGCATAGGTGTAATGGTCGTGCGTCGATCGTCCCGGCACGTATTCCGCCTCGACGTAGAAATCCACGGCGCGCCATGCGACGCTCGCCTCGACACCCGCGATGAAGGATTTGGTCGTGCCCCACGCGCCGCCCGCGATCGGCGTCGCCTGCCACGTCACGGAATCGCCGCCGGAGAACGTCCAGCCGGCGTACACCGACCTGCCGCCGATCGATTCGTAGTTGTAGCGCGCTTCGAGGTGCACCGGCCCGCGATCGGCTGCGGCGATCACCGAGGTGTAGTTCTCGCCTCCGCGAACGTCGGTGGGATACGCGGTCACCGCGAACGCCCATGTGCGCGCGGCATCCGCCGTGTCGTGAGTCCCCGCGTCGTCTGCCGAGTGGGCGCCCGTCGCAAGCGTCAGCGACACGACCACGGCCGTGGCCCGTATCAGCACGTCATCCGCCGAGCGCCATGACGGCTGCGACGACCGCAGTGCCGAGGCCGGCCATCATCAGGCCGACTTTCCAGCTGCCGTACCCGGCATAGCGTCCGAGCGCGAGTCCGCCCGTGAAAAGCATCGCAAGCGCGACCAGCCGCGACACCATCTTCGCAACGCCGACATCCTGTATCAGCGCGAACGGCAGCACGACGGGAAAGGTCGATGCGACGACGATGAGAAAGATTGCGAAAGCGGCCTGGAAGTCCTTCCATTGCGCCTTGGGCCGTTCCGGTATGTCCGTCATTGCCAGGATCCGCTCGCGCATGGCGTCGAGCGCAGCGTCCGTGACGAGCGACGCGACGACAGGTGTGAACGACTCCCGGATCCGGTCGCGTGCCGTGGCCGCATCGGGTGCGGCGCGTACACCGCGCAACAGCGTGATGGAGCGGCCGCGCGCCGTGATCGTGCGCACGAAATACATCACCGCATCGACGAGGCCCCACGCGAGGTTGCAGCCCAGCGCCGCACCATACATTTCGCGAATCTCGGCGCGGCCGGCCTCGGCGACCGACAACGCACCCACGAACGTGAGCGCCATGAAAAGGCCGAACAGGAGCTCGGAGACACGATCGACGGGATCGAGCACGCGCTCGCGCGCGTTCGACTCCAGCTCGAGCGCGGAGCCGGCCGTCGTCGTGGTCACGCTCGCCTCCGGTTCTACGTCGCGCGCGAGGCGCAATCAGAACGGCTCGGGAATGAACTTGAACGGGTATTCCGTCGGCTTGTAGCGGCCGATCTTGCGCTTGGGCAGCTTTACCTTGGGGGCCGGGAGGTCCTTGTACGGCACGCGGCTCAGCACGTGCGAGATGACGTTGAGGCGAACGCGCCGCTTGTCCTCCGATCGCGCGACGAACCACGGGGCCCACGAGCTGTCGGTCGCCGCGAACATCTCGTCGCGCGCACGCGTGTATTCGTCCCATCGGTCGTACGACTTGACGTCCATCGGCGATAGCTTCCATGTCTTGCGGCCATCGCCGATGCGCGCATTGAGTCGGCGCGTCTGCTCCTCGGGGCTCACCTCGAGCCAATACTTGAGCAGCAGGATTCCGGAATCGATCATGAGGTGCTCGAACAGCGGCACGACCTTCAGGAACCCGCGCGCCTGTTCCTCGGAGCAGAATCCCATGACCCTCTCGACACCGGCCCGGTTGTACCAGCTGCGATCGAACACAACGATCTCGCCGGCGGCGGGCATGTGCGGGATGTAGCGTTGCGCGTACATCTGCGACTTCTCTCGGTCGGTGGGGGCGGGCAGCGCGATGACGCGAAAGATGCGCGGGCTGACGCGCTCGGTGATCGCCTTGATCGTGCCGCCCTTGCCGGCACCGTCACGGCCCTCGAACACGATGCACACCTTGAGTCCCTTGTGAACGACCCAGCGTTGCAGCTTCACGAGCTCGACGTGGAGCCGGTCGAGCTCGCGCTCGTAATCCTTGGTGGAAAGCCGCTCGGGGGAACTCGCCGGCTTCGACGAGGCCGCGGCGTTGGCCGCCTTGGTGCGGCGATTCTTGGGTGCCTTGCCCTTCGCCGATTCGCTGGCGTCGCCTTTGGCATATTCGGGGTCGGTCTTCGCCATCGTCGCCTCCGTCGCAGGTTTGTCGGCCGCGGTCTCGTTCCACTTCGGAGCCACGCCAAGCGCCGTCGCGGCCCGACAAGGCCGTTCGAGTCGGCGAGCAGATCCATCTCTCCGGCGCGCCGTGTCCGCATTGTCGTGCGCCCGCCGGTGGTGAACTTTGCCTTTCTCGACACTCGGGTCGCGGCGCCAACGGGATCGGCACCTGAAACCCGCCGGCGGCCCGCTCGGCCAGCCGGGCCTGGTGTATCGTCCGGCCTTTCCGATCTCCGCGACACTCACACGGATCAATGCTGCAAGTCATCGACCCTGTCGTGATCGGCGCAGGCATCGCCGTCGGCATCTTCTTCGGAATCCTGCTGTTCCTGATGATCGGTCGACGGATCGGCCGACGCGACCTGGCGCGCTACGGCGCCGCGGGGCTTTCCAGCACCGGCTCCCTCGAGGCCGCCGTCTTCGCGCTCCTCGGCCTGATGATCGCTTTCACGTTTTCCGGTGCGCTCACGCGCTTCGACGTGCGCCGCGGCCAGGTGGTCGACGAAGCGAACGCGATCGGCACGGCGTACCTGCGCATCGCGCTGCTCCCGGAGGCGGCGCAGCCGGCGATGCGCGAGACGTTCCGCCGCTACGTCGACTCGCGGATCGCAACCTATCGCAAGCTGCCGGACCTGGACGCGGCGCGGGAGGAGCTTGGCCGCTCATTGGCCCTGCAGACGGACATATGGACGCAAGCGATCGCCGCCGTTCGCTTGCCGGAAAGCCGGCCGGGAACGGAGGTCATCGTGGTACCGGCGCTCAACCAGATGTTCGACATCACCTCGGTGCGCGTGGCGGCCACACAGATGCATCCGCCGTTGATCATTTACGCGATGCTGATCGGGCTCGCGCTCGGCGCTGCGGCGCTCGCCGGTTACCAGTCCGCGAGCGACAAGGGCGCCGACTGGCTGCACAAGATCGGCTTTGCCGCCGTCATCGCGCTCACCGTGTACGTCATCCTCGATATCGAATATCCGCGCCTCGGCTTCGTTCGCATCGATGCCATCGACCAGGTGCTCGTCAACGTGCGCGCATCGATGAAGTGAGCGCAGGCGGCGGCGACACGAGAGTGGTCGCGTCGACTCGACCGCGCGTCACGCGTCGCGATTCAAGAACTCGACGATCTGCCTCGTCGCAGCGTCCGCTTCGGTGACGATGCCGGCCATCTGCACGAAGCCGTGCACCATGCCCGCGTAGCAGACGTACTCGGTCGGCACACCCGCCGCGCGCAGACGCTTCGCGTACGCCTCGTTCTCGTCGCGCAGCGTGTCGTATTCCGCCGCGATGACGAGCGCGCGCGGAAGATCCGAGAGATCGTCGGCGTAGAGCGGCGAGACCAGCGGATTGCGGAAGTCGCCCTCGTCGGCGTAGTACGTCTTGTAATACCACGCGAGGTCGTCGCTCGGCACCAGGCACTGCCTGGCCGGCAACGACATCGACGCGAACGAGCGCGTGAAGTCCACCACCGGCTGGAGCAGCACCTGTGCGCGCAGGGCGATGCGCGGCTCGGATCGCGCGCGCACGCACACGACGGCGGCGAGATTGCCACCCGCGCTCTCGCCCGCGACCACCAGTGGACCGGGCGCGGCACCGAGCTCGGCGGCATGCGTGCACGCCCACAGCGTGGCGGCGAACGCGTCATCGAGCGCCGCGGGGAACGGATGTTCCGGCGCGAGCCGGTAGTCCACCGAAACCACGACGTGCCGGGACCGATCGGCGAGCTTTCGACACAGCGCATCCGTCTCGTCGAGGCCGCCCTTGACGTAGCCGCCGCCGTGGAAGAAGAGCATCAGGGGACGGTCCGCTTCCTGCGCATACACGCGCATTCGAACCGACGTGCCGGGCAGCGTCACGTCTTCGCGACGCGCGATCGCGATCGGCCCGCCCGTCAACGCGGGCGTCCATAGATCGTGAAACGCCGTGCGGACGTCCGCGATCGGCAACTCCCACTGCGGCGCGCGGGCGTGCACGAGCTTCGCGGCGATGAGACGGGAGAGGGCGGGATTCAGGGGCATGGTATGCGGATTGGATTGGCACCCGGCGAGGAACGATACACGCATCGTCCGAGAAGCGAGGACGCAATCAGGTCAGCCGCGTCGCGCGAGAAGGCTGTCTCCGCGGACGCCGAAGTCGTGCTCGATTGCAGGTTCGCCGCGCGTCGTCCACGCGAAGATGCGAGCACGCAGGCGTAAACTCGGTGCCTTCCCACGCTGCGCCTGCTCCGATGAACCGTCCCAATTTCCTCGTGATCCTGATCGACGACCTCCGCTACGATGAATTCGGCGCAGGCGGTCACCCCTTCATGCGCACGCCGAACGTCGACCGGCTGGCGCACGACGGCGCCGTGTTCCAGCGGGCGTTTCACACGACGCCGATCTGCTCTCCGAATCGCGCGTCGATCCTCACCGGCCAATACGCGAGCCGCCACGGCATCATCGACAATGTGGCGCGCGATGCGATGAGCCATCGCCTGCCGAATTACCATCTCGAGCTGCAGCGACTGGGGTACGAGACGGCGCACATCGGCAAGTGGCACATGGGAAACAGCGGCGCGCCGCGTCCCGGCTACGACTACTGGGTGAGCTACGACGGCCACGGCCGGCTCACCGATCCGCGGCTCAATCACGATGGGCGCTACGTCGAGCATCGCGGCTACATCACGGACATCATGAACGACCTGGCCGTGGACTGGCTGAAGCGTCCGAAGCGCGGCCCGTGGTCGCTGTTCTTCGCGCACAAGGCGGTGCATCCGGATGCCGAGCAGGCGGCCGACGGAACGCTGAAGATCTCCGCGCAGGGCGGATACGTCGTTGCCGATCGGCACAAGGACCTCTATCGCGACGGCATCTTTCCACCCAAGCCGAACATGCTGCCCATCGACGAGGTGGTCAAGTCGAAGCCGGCGTGGGCCGAGGCGCTCGCCATCAAGGCGACCGACGGCACCGCGCGGCAGATCCTCGATGCGCTCTTCGCGGGACAGCAGGAGGAGATCCGCCTGCGCGCCCGCATGATGGCTGCGGTCGACGAGGGCGTAGGGCAGATCCTCGAGGTCCTGGCGGACACGGGCGAGCTCGACAACACGTGCATCGTGTTCCTGGGCGACAACGGCTACTTCTTCGGCGAGCACGGCCTCGGCCCCGAGCGCCGGTTCCCGTACGAGGAGGGCATACGCTCGCCGTTCGTCGTTCGCTTCCCGCGGGACATTGCGGCAGGGACCACGGTGCGCGACCTCGTCATCTGCCAGGACATCGCACCGACGTTCATCGCGCTGGCCGGCGGAACGCCGGGCGCGCAGGTCCAGGGACGCTCGCTCGTGCCGCTCTTCGGCGGCGCCTCACCGCAGAGCTGGCGTCATTCGATCCTGATCGAATACTGGGCGGAGCAGGCGATGCCGTGGCTCGTTGGCATGACGTACAAGGCCGTGCGCACCGACCGCTACAAGTACGTGCATTGGGTGAACAAGGGCATCGCCGGCGAGCTCGACGAGCTCTACGATCTCGATGACGATCCGTACGAGATCCGCAACCTGAACGCGGATCCGCGGCTGGCGCGCGTGCGTGAGGACCTGCGACACGAGCTCGCGCGGCTCGTGGCGAAGGCGGTCGATCTCAACGGCGAGCTGTCGCGCGCTGCGTAGCGCGGCGCGTCGTCAATCGACCTTCGCGCCGGAAGCCTTCACCAGCGGCAGCCATTTCTTCATGTCGTCCGCGATGATCTCGCGAAACGCGTCGGGCGTGCGTGGCGGCGCGAAGTCGAAGCCCTGCGCGCCGAGCTTCTCCTTCGCCTCGGCGCTGGTGTAGATCCGATTGATCTCGCGATTCAGGCGCGCCACGACGTCCGGCGGGGTGCCGGCGGGCGCGACGAAGCCCAGCCAGGTGTTCACCTCGTAACCCTTGATGCCTTGCTCGTCGAGCGTCGGTATGTCGGGCAGCAGCGCCGAACGCTTGAGGCTCGTCACGCCGAGCGCCTTGACCTTGCCGTCGCGAACCTGGCTGATCACGGTCGGCGTGTTGAAGAAGCCCATGTCGACCTCGCCCGTCATCACCGCGAGAATGCCCTGCGGTGCGCCCTTGTACGGGACGTGCAACAACTCGACGTGCGTCAGCTGTCCGAACAGCACGCCGGACATATGATGGCTCGTGCCGGAGCCACCCGACGAGAACGTGAGCTTGCCCGGGTGCGCCCTGGCTTCTGCCACGATGTCGGACGCACGCTTCGCGGGACTGGTCGGCGGCACGATCATCACGTTCGACACGCCGCCGACGAACGAGATCGGCGCGAAATCCTTGAGCGAGTCGTAGCCCGGCTTGGAATAGAGCGCCTGGTTGAACACGAGCGTGCCCTGCGATGCGAAGCCGATCGTGTAGCCATCGGGCGGCGCGTGCGCGACGTCGGCCATGGCGATCGTGCCCCCCGCGCCCGGCTTGTTCTCCACGATCACCGCCTGGCCGAGCGCTTTCGAAAGCTCCTGGCCGATGTAGCGTGAAATGATGTCGGCGGTGCTGCCCGCGGCGAGCGGCACGATCAGATGCACCGCCTTGCCGGGGTAGGTCTGCGCGGCGACGCCGCCGGACGCGAGCCATCCCACGCAGGCTGCGAGCACGGCCATGAGACGAAACCGGTGCAGTGTCTTCATCGCGAGGGTCCTCCAAAGGCGCTCTGGCATTCGAACGCTGCCGTGCGCGCTTGCGTGATTCACAGAATCCGCAGCAACCGCTCCTGCGGAACGATCTCCACCCGGTCGCCGCTGCGCACTGCTTGCGTGACATCGACGTCGAAGCCGGCGAGCATGGTCAGGTCGGCGAACGCCGCGCCCTGCGCGATGATCGGATTGACGCTGTTGAAGACCAGCGCCAGCGGGATCACGCCGCGGAGCTTCATCTCGCGCAGCATCCACGCCGACGCGACGCCGCCTTTTGCCGTGTCGAGCACCAGGATGAGTCCGACGTACGATTGGCCCGCGAGCTTGTGCTGCGGCCGGGAGAACACACCGCGGATGCGGTCGAGGTCGTAGCGCGCGGAAAAACCGTCGCTCGCGACGAGCGCTTCGCCGTCCACGCCGAACCCCATGGCGTGCGCGGCTCGAAACTCGCGAGCGCTCATCGAGGGCCTCCCTGGCTGCGCTTGCCGCTCATGGCAGCCGTCCCGTGCACGCTGCCTCGACGCATGCCTCCATCGACGCGAGCATCGGCTGGTAGCCATAGCCGCCCAGGATGTTCACCATCTTGGCGCTGTTCGTGGCGAGGCGCTTCCAGCCATTGGCTTCGGCGATCTCGCGCGCATACGACTGATAGAAGCACATGCCGGCGAGCACCGTGCCGCCCGCCTGCTCGATGCGTGCGGTGAGGCCCATGCGGTCGGCGTCGGGCTTCACTTGCGGGCTCGTCACGGCGAGTAGCGGCAGCGTGAAGCGGCGTCCATCGCACAGCGCGGCGAGCGCGCGCAGCTCGAGAAGGCTGAGCTGCGGGCCCGAGAACACGACGACGTCGATCTTGTCGTCGACCCGATAGGACTTCTGCAGCGCGTCGACGTCCTCGCGTCCAACGCTGTGTCGCGGAATGCCCGGCGACGCGACGTCGTCCACGCGCGATGCCTCGGGCGTCAGCCCCGCGATGTGATAGAGCGCGACGGATCCGAAGCTGGCCATGGCGGCGCCGAAGTGCTTCAGCGCGTCGGAACCGGGTGCGCCTTCGATGCCCTCGATGACCGGCACGGCCCAGTAGTTGCCGGCGACGCGCCCGACGACGCCGCCGAGCGCGCCCCACTGATCGAGCGTGCGAGGCGTCCAATCCACCTGCACGCGGACGGTCGCCCGGCGGCCTGCGTCGAGATGGAAGCCGTAGCGCGGCGTACGTCCCGTGAGCCCCGCCGCGATCGCCGATGGCCCGCCTTCGAAGTTCGAGCGCGCGCCGCAGACGGAGTTCGAGTAGATGACCACGCCCGTGTCGCCGAATGCGACGTGCTCGCCGCGCAGGGCGGGCTGCACGGTCTGGTAGTTGATGCACGTGTCGGTCATCATCACGCCGAGCTTGACGAACGCGTCGATCGCACGGCGCTCGAGGTTGAGCATCCAGGCGGCCTGGCGAAGGACGTCGGCGCGCGAGAAATCGGTTCCGCGCGGATCCGTGATCGTCGGCACGCGCACCTGGCGATGCTCGGTTGCGTGCGCGGCGAGCGACTCGAGCCACGCGACGCCCGATTCACCGAGGCTCTCGGTGTCGGCCATCACGTGCGCCTGCGTGACTTCGACGAAATCGTCGGCGCCGAAAAAATCGCCGACCTTGATCTGATGCTGCAGGGCGGCCTGCCGCACGGGCCCGAGCTCCCCGGCGAGCATCGCGCGCTCTTCATCATTCAATCGCATGCGGGAGTCCTAGTCGATCGTTGCCCCGGAATCGCGCACCGCCTTGCCCCATTTCGCGAGCTCGGACGCGTTGAAGCGCGCGAAATCCGCACGCGGCCCGCCCAGCAGCTGCACGCCGCGCGGCTCCAGCAGCTTACGGAATCCGTCCGTATGCACGACGCGCTCGATGGCCGCGTTGAGGCGTGTGGCGATGTCGGCGGGAAGGTTCGCGGGCGCGAACACGCCCCACCATGCGGTGGCCTCGAAGCCCTTGAGGCCGGCCTCGGCGAAGGTGGGTGCGTCCGGCGCTGCGGAGGATCGCGTCGCGCTGCTCACACCGAGGAGCAGGAGTTTCCCCGATTGCACGTAAGGCAGAACCGTTTGCAGCGGATCGAACATCGCGTTGATCTGTCCACCGATGAGATCCGTCACCGCCGGCGCGCTACCGCGATAGGGGACGTGCTTGAGATCCGTGGCGGTCGCGGCGCGGAACATCTCGCCGGTCAGGTGTCCCGGCGTGCCGTTGCCGGCGGTGCCGAAGGTGATCGTTCCCGGCTTCGCTTTGGCGAGCGCGATGAACTCCGCCATCGAATGCACGCCGAGCGACGGATGCACCACCAGCGCCACGGGCGCGGCGGCGACGAGCGCGATGGGCGTGAAGTCCTTCGACGGATCGTACGACAGCTTGCGGTAGAGCGTCGCGTTGATGGCGTTGGTGCCGACGGTGCCCATCAGCAGCGTGTAGCCGTCGGCCGGCGACTTGGCGACGAGGTCCGCGCCGATGCTGCCGCCGGCGCCGCCACGATTGTCGACGATCACCTGTTGCTTGAGCTCGTCGGAGAGGAACTGCGCGAGCGGCCGCGCGACGATGTCGGTGGGGCCGCCGGCCGGAAAAGGCACCACGAGCCGGAGCGGATGCGACGGGAAATCATCGGCGCGGACGGGCTGCCACGTGAGTGCCGCGACGATCGCGATGCACGCCGCGAGCACGCGGCCAGGCGTCGGGTTGCGCGTCATGTCAGTCGGCCTTCGCACCGGAAACCTTGATGAGCTTCGCGTACTTGTCGGCCTCCGCCTTGATGAACGCGCCGAAGTGCTCGCGCGAATCGGCCACCACCTCCGCGCCTTGCTCCGCGAGGCGCTCCTTCACCGTGGGTTGCATCAACGCCTTCACGGCTTCGTCGTGAAGCTTGTCGAGGATCCCGGGCGGCGTGCCCGCGGGCGCCAGCAGCCCGAACCAGTTGCTGATGTCGAAACCCTGCACGCCGGCTTCCGCCATCGTCGGCACGTCGGGTGCGGCCGGCGAGCGCTTCGGCGTCGTGACGGCGAGCGCGCGCAGCTTGCCGGACTTCACGTGCGGCATCGCGGGCGGCATGCCGGAGAAGAACATCGTCACCTGCCCGCTCAGCACATCCGTGAGCGCGGGCGCCGCGCCCTTGTACGGCACGTGCACCATGTCGGTCGACGTGAGCACCTTGACGAGCTCGCCGGACAGATGCTGCACGCTGCCGTTGCCCGCGGACGCGAACGAGATCGTTCCGGGGTGCGCTTTCGCCTCCTTCACGATGTCGGCGACCGAATGCAGCGGCGACGCCGGATTGACCACGAGGATGAGCGGCGTGACGCCGGCGAGCGTGATGGGCGCGAGATCCTTCTGCGGGTCGTAGCTCATCTTGCTGTACAGGCTGGGATTGATCGCGATCTCCGCGGTCGACGCCATCAGCAGCGTATAGCCGTCCGGCGGCGCCTTGGCGACGAGGTCGGCGCCGATCATGCCGCTCGCGCCGGGACGGTTCTCGACGACCACGGCCTGGCCCATGCTCTCGGTCAGCTTCTGTCCCACCACGCGCGCGATGAGATCGGTGGCGCCGCCCGCCGCGAACGGCACGACGATGCGGATCGGCCGCGACGGAAACGTGTCGCCGCGAGCCGCGACAGCGGTGAGCGCGAAGAGCGCGATTGCGGCCAAACGAGCGATGCACTTCATCCTGGTCTCCTCCTCGATGTCAATCGAACGCGACCGCGACGCCGGGCGCGGGGGTGAAGCCGAGATCGCCGCGAGCGATCACCGCGTCGCGCCCTCCGTTGCGCGCGAGCAGCTCGGCCTGTCGACGCTTGGCGCGCGCGTCGACTTCCGCCGGATCGCAGATCTTCAGGAGCTGCGCATGGCACGCCGCACGCGCTTCCGCGTGGCGCGCGTCGCTGCCGAGATCGTGCAATTCCTCGGGATCGGATTCGAGGTCGAAGAGCTGCGGCGGGTAGGCGGCGTAATGCACGTACTTCCAGCGGCCGTACCGGATCGCGAACGCACCGGTGGTCGAGCCCATGCCGTGGTATTCGGAGAGCAGGGCACGCTCGGGGTGCGCGCCGCGCGCGAGCGCGAGCATCGACACGCCGGGATGGTCGGTACCCCCGTCGACGGTCTCACCCGTCGATTCCAGAATGAAGGGATACGCATCCACGTGGCTCGCCGGCGTATCGACGATCGCGCCGCGCGGAACGTCCGGGCCCGCGAGGATGAGCGGAACGCCGACCGTCTCCTCGTACATCGTCGACTTGCCCCACAGGCCGCGCGCGCCGAGATTGTCGCCGTGGTCGCTCGTGTACATCACGCGCGTGCTCCCGGCGAGCCCGGCCCGCTCGAGCGCCCGCAGCACGAGCCCGATGTTCTCGTCGAGGAACGTGCACAGGCCGTAGTAGCCCGCGAGCGCGCGCTGCACCTTGCCGGCGTCGAAGTAGTCGTCGAAGTTGAAGGTCTCGCAGTAGTCGCGCACATAGGGATGATCGGGGCGTTGCTCGCGCGCATACAGCTTGGGCTCCGGGAGCGCCTGATCGAAATACGGATAGTAGAACTGCGGCGGCGCGGTGAGCGGGTAGTGCGGGCACACGAACGACACGAACAGCACCCACGGCTTGCCGTCGTCCAGGCGGCCCTGCTCGTGCAGCCACACCTGCGCGCGCGACGCGATCTCGCGGTCGTAGAACGTGTACGGTGTCTCGCCGGGTCCTGCCATGCCGGCCATCTTGTACGCGCCCTTGCGCGGCGGCATGTTGTCGCGCACGAGGCCCATGAGGTCGCCCACGCCTTCGACGATATGCATGGGAATGACCTCTTCGGTGAAGCCGTGGTCCTCGCCGCTCGCGCGGAAATGCAGCTTGCCGATCGACACCACGCGGTGCCCGCGTTCGCGCAGGCGGTGATGCCACGAAGGAATGGCGCCTTCGTACGCGTCGGCGTTGTCCCAGTAGCCGATCTGGTGCACGTACTTGCCCGCGGCGAACGCCGCGCGCGCGGGCACGCACACGGGCGAGGTGGTGTACGCGCTCGTGAATCGCGTGCCGCGCGCGGCGAGCGCGTCGAGATTCGGCGTGCGCACGACGGGATGCCCCGCGCAGCCCATCATGCTGCGGCTGTGCTGGTCCGACATGATCACTACCAGGTTGCGGGGCTCAGCGGTGCTGCGGCTCAATGGATCACCTCGAGTCATTCGCCGACCACGTCCGAGATGACGAGCCGGCGGTCGGTTGCGGGAAGGTACAGTTGCTGGAAATAGACATTGCGCACGCGCCCGGCGCTGGCCGTCGCTTCCAGCACGGTGCCGGTCGTGCCGCGCGGCAGCTTCATGCCGCGACAGGCTTCGGGCGGGAACGTCGCGATCGAGAGCGTCTGCGACAGGCGCGTGACGGGCAGGTGGAACTCGCGTTGCAGGATCGACTTGAAATTGGCTGCGTCGAGCTCCTGCAACGGCTTGTCGAGCATCGCGCCGAACAGATCCGCATTGAGGAAGAACCGGCTGTACACGATGAAGCGGTCGTCGACGTTCATCGTGCGATCGATGCGCACGATGTTGTCGCCGCGCTGGTCGAGGAGCGCCGACCACGGCCCGCGCTGCGACGTGCGCTTGCGCAGCACGACGTGCGGGTACACCGGCAGGTAGCCTTGTCCCGTGTCGTCGACGTAGCGGCAGTGCCAGGGCGCCTCGAGCGCCTTGCGCCCTTTCGCGACGAACGAGCCCTGTCCCTGCACGCGCACGACGAGACCGTCCTCGACGAGCTCGCGCAATGCGCGTTGCACGGTGCCTAGGCTGTAGGGGAGCTCGCGCGCGAGCTGCTGCTCGGTCGGCAGGCGCTTGCCCGGCTTCCACAAGCCGCTCTGGATGGCGGCCAGCAGCGTGTTGCGCAGCTCCGCGTATTTCGCCACGCCCGCGACGCGATGGACGCGCCACGGCGCGAGCGCGGTCGCGAGGTCGACCTGCGGCCGGGGGGATGGGGTCGACGCGCGAGGCGGCACGTGGGGGCTCGGAAACGGACGCACTATATTACTTTATAGTGCCGCGCCCGGGCCGGCCTGCCCGGCATTCGACCCCGCGCGCTGCCGGCCGATCTCCAGGGCGCCGTGCTGGACATCGGTGCGGGGTCGGGCCTGACGTCCGAGTGCCTGCTTGCACGGCATCCACGCTGCGAAGCGATCGTCGTCGAACCGTCGAAGGCCATGCTCGACATCGCGCGCCGCAACCTGCGCGGGCGAGCCGCGCGGTTCTTCGAGATGGGACTCGACGGGGCACCACTGCGCGACATTCGCGTCGTGGCGGCGCTCGCGTCGGCGTCGATGCACTTCCTCGACCTCGACCGCGCGTTCGGCACGCTGGCCGATCTCGTGGTGCCCGGAGGCTACGTCGCGTTCAACCTGTGGTGGCACCACTGGGAAGACACCGCCGGCCTCAAGTGCATGACCGGATGGCAGGCCGTTGCCGAAGCGGCGTGCCTCGAGGCCGGGTTGCCACCGCCGGCGCAACCCGCGTTCCCGGCGCCCGTCGCAAAGACGCGAGCAGACCT
>Ga0207674_10004807_pt1 | contig 16175 bp, 12 predicted proteins | sample KBSCornC72_FD_184303 | JGI IMG/M metagenome (GOLD analysis project Ga0207674, IMG submission 184303) | Corn rhizosphere microbial communities from Kellogg Biological Station, Michigan, USA - KBS Corn C7-2 (SPAdes) (version 2) | ecosystem: Host-associated > Plants > Roots > Rhizosphere > Soil ... | reverse complement strand
CCTCGACATGATCTTGACGGTGATCGCGTGTGTGATGAGCGGGGCGTTCGTATTGCAGCGCCAGCACCAGGAACGCCCCGCTCATCACACACGCGATCACCGTCAAGGTCATGTCGAGGTCGGCGTAGTCCGCACGCACGATGGCAAACGGCACCGCTGCCTCGACGCGAACGGGCAATTCTCCGGCAAACCCCTGAGCCGACAGGAACTCGGTATCCTTTCTGCTGTCGAACGGCCCCGCATCCCCCGCCACCAGCACCGGGGTGCCGTTGGTCAGCAGAATGCGCAGCATCGCTGCGGCCTTGAAGCGGCTCAACAAGCCCTTGCTGTCGTTGGAGACGATTGGGACGAACGCTGATACCAGCCGCGTGGACCCGAACGCCTCGGTGATCTTCAGCACCGGCATCGGCAGGTCACCAAGCTTACCGACGGCGACGGTCTCTGCGTGACCAGGGATCGCCACGCTCTGGGTCAGCGGCGAGAAACTCACCGTCGTGCCGAAGGCGTCGCAGAACTGCGTTCCGTCGGCGCTCTCGACCACCATTTGCTTGAGATAGAGGCTGTCCATCATCGCGGCGTGGACATTGGCGATGAATGTCGGGGTGCACAGCGACGGGCTGTTGGCGAGCACCTTGCGCAGGGAGTCGATGCCGTCATAGGCGCCGGTCTGGATCCGATCGGTGATGGCATCGATCGACTGCTGCATCTGGGCGCGCTCGCGCGCCCGCACATAGTTGTCGAGCAGGTAGTCGACTCCCATGACCGGGACAAACGCCAGGATTGCCGCGACCAGCGTCAGGATATGGGAATACTTCGATTTCACCCGAACGCCCGAGTCCCCAAGACTTTCGTCAGGGTACCCGGGCGGCGCTTAAGGGACTGTTAACGTCGGTTAACCATGTCCTGACAAGATCACTTGCTGGGGAGATTGACCCGCAGGTGGAGCTCGCGCAGCTGCTTGGCCGACGCCGGAGCCGGCGCGCCCATCAGCAGATCCTGGGCCTGCTGGTTCATCGGGAACAGCGTGATCTCGCGCAGGTTCTCCGCCCCGCACAGCAGCATGACGATGCGATCGATGCCGAACGCGGCGCCACCATGCGGCGGCGCCCCATACTGGAATGCCCGATAGAGGCCACCGAACTGCTCCTCGACCTCGGTCCGTGACTTGCCCGTCAGCTCGAACGCCTTGACCATGGTCTCGGGTTCCTGGTTACGGATCGAGCCGGACGCGATCTCGAAGCCGTTGCACACGGCGTCGTACTGGAACGCCTTTATGGTCAGCGGCTCCTGCGAGTTCAGCGCCTCGATCCCGCCCTGCGGCATCGAGAATGGGTTGTGCGCGAAGTCGAGGCGCTTTTCCTCGTCACTCCACTCGTAGAAGGGGAAATCGACGATCCAGCAGAGCTTGAACTGGTCCTTGTCGACCAGGTTGAGCTCGGTGCCGACCTTCGTGCGTGCCTCGCCGGCGAAGCGGTACATCTTGTCCGGACGGCCGAGCACAAAGAACACGGCGTCGCCTTCGCCCAGCCCGAGCTGGGTACGGATGGCTTCGGTGCGTTCCGGTCCGATGTTCTTGGCGACCGGACCAGCTCCCTCGAGCGCCCCATTTTCAGTGCGCCAGAAGATATAGGCGAGACCCGGCTGGCCCTCCGACTGCGCCCAGCCGTTCATGCGATCGCAGAACGCGCGACTGCCGCCGGTCTTGGCCGGGATGGCCCAGACCTCGGTCTTGTCGTCGGTCGCGAGCTGGCCGGCGAAGACCTTGAAACCCGAGCCGGCGAAATGCTGGCTCACCGCCTGCATCTCGATCGGGTTGCGCAGGTCCGGCTTGTCCGAGCCGTAGGTGCGGATCGCCGTGTCGTAGGGGATGCGCGGCCAGTCCCTGGTCACCGGCTTGCCGTCGGCGAACTCTTCGAACAGCGAGGTGATCACCGGCTGCATCGTGTTCCAGACATCTTCCTGGGTGACGAAGCTCATCTCGAGGTCGAGCTGGTAGAACTCGCCCGGCAGGCGATCGGCGCGCGGGTCCTCGTCGCGGAAGCACGGCGCGATCTGGAAGTAGCGGTCGAAGCCGGCCACCATCAGCAGTTGCTTGTATTGCTGAGGGGCCTGCGGCAGGGCAAAGAACGTACCCGGATGGATGCGGCTGGGGACGAGGAAGTCGCGCGCGCCTTCCGGCGACGAGGCCGTCAGGATCGGCGTCGAGTACTCCGCAAAGCCGATCGCGTTCATGCGCTGGCGCATCGAGGCAATGACCTTGGTGCGCTTGACGATGTTGGCGTGGAGCGTCTCCCGGCGCAGGTCGAGGAAGCGATAGCGCAGGCGGATATCTTCCGGATAGTCGGGCTCGCCGAACACCGGCAGCGGCAGTTCCTTGGCCTCGCCGAGCACCTCGAGCTCGCGGATGAAGACTTCCACCTGCCCGGTCGGCTGCTTGGCGTTGACGGTCTCGGGCGTCCGCGCCTTCACCTCGCCGTCAACCCGGATCACCCACTCGGAACGTACCGTCTCGGCGAGCTTGAATGCCGCGGAATCGGGGTCGATCACGAGCTGCGTCATGCCGTAATGGTCGCGCAGGTCGATGAACAGCAGCCCGCCATGGTCGCGAACGCGGTGCACCCAGCCCGAAAGGCGCACATTATTACCCACGTCGCCCACAGTCAGGGCTGCGCAGGTGTGTGTGCGGTAACGGTGCATTTGGGGTCTCGTTGAGCGGTTGGAGTCGGGCCGAAATGGCGCCGGACAAGCGCATGCGAGGGTGGGATTGTCAAGATTCCGGGCCCTTCGGCCCGGCAAACCGGCAAAGCGCGGCAAATCCCTTCTGGAGCCAAGGCTTTTGGCCTGCTAAGAGCGGCGGATTGAGTTCCGGTGTCCCGGGACGCCCTGAGTAAAGACTGGACCAATGGAGCTGACCACCTCGACCGACGCGCTCGCCGCGTTCTGCAAGCGGGCCGCCAAATTCGATTTCGCCACGGTCGATACCGAATTCCTACGCGAAACCACCTACTGGCCCAAGCTTTGCCTGCTGCAGGCGGCCACGCCCGAGGAAGCCATCCTCGTCGATCCGCTGGCCGATGGTCTCAGTCTCCAGCCCTTCTTCGATCTCCTTGCCAACCCCAAGATCGTCAAGGTCTTTCACGCGGCACGGCAGGACATCGAAATCTTCGTGAAGCTTTCGGGTGCCGTGCCCAAGAACGTCTTCGATACGCAGATCGCCGCCTCGGTCTGCGGCTTCGGCGACAGCGTCAGCTACGATAATCTGGTGCGCTCGGTTACCGGCGTCGACCTCGACAAGTCCTCGCGCTTCACCGACTGGTCGCATCGGCCGCTCACCGAAAAACAGCGCCTGTATGCACTCGCCGACGTCACCCATCTGCGCGACATCTATGTGAAGCTCCTCGAGCAAGTGACCGCCACCCACCGCTGGGACTGGGTCGAGGACGAGCTCGAAATCCTGCGGTCCATCGACACCTACGTGGTCAAGCCGGAAAATGCCTGGGAACGGCTCAAGTCCAAGCTGACCAAGCCGCGCGACCTCGCCGCATTGCGTGTCCTCGCCGCCTGGCGCGAGCGCCGGGCGCAGGACGGCGACCAGCCGCGCAGCCGTGTGCTCAAGGACGACGCCCTGATCGAGGTCGCCATGCAGCGACCGACGACGCCGGACGGCTTCGACAAGCTGCGGGCGGTGCAGCGCGGCTATGGACGCTCTTCGGCTGCGGCCGAGATCATCGCGCTGATGAAGGATGTCGAGGCGCTGTCCAAGGCCGAGTTGCCGCCGGCCACCGAGCGCTATCGGGGCCCGTCGCCCAAAGGCGCCGTCGGAGACCTGATCCGGGTGCTGCTCAAGGCGGTGAGCGAGGAGCACGGCGTTGCCGCGCGCATCGTCGCCACCTCCGATGAGATCGACGCCCTGGTGCTCGACGACGAAGCGGATGTTCCCGCATTGCGCGGCTGGCGCCGCAAGCTGTTCGGTGAGAAGGCGTTAGCCATCAAGCACGGCAAGATCGCCCTCGCTGCCACCCGCAAGGGCGTCCGCGAAATCCCGATCGGCGACTAACCCGCGACGATCTCGCTGGACTTGATGCCGGCAACACCGGCCAGTTGGTCGAGCCGTCCCTCGAGGTGCTCGCCCGACAGGAACGCCAGATCCGGCGGTAGATGCAGCACGAGGGTGCCGTTTTCGAGGGTGAAGTGGGCGCGCGGGAGCACGCCCGGCATCGCCGCCGACATCGGATAGGCGACGCGGAACGTCGCTCCCAGCAGCCGGGCCTTCATGTTCGCAGCCGGTCCGGCGAGCGCCATCAGCGACTGGCTCATGGACTTGTGCTTGAGGCCCATATAGCGCACGGCCAGCGCTTCGGCGAGAAAGGCACGGCCGGGGTGATCGATCCCCGCCAGCGAGCCATAGGCCACCAGGTCGACGCTCTGTTCGCCCCGATAGTCGGGGTGGCCGCGCCAGCCGATGTCGCTCAGATAGCACGCCACCTTTCTCAGACGCTCTTCGACGGGCGTCTCCTTGACGTGGATGGCGGTCAGGAAATCGCCGGTGAACTCGATGAGGTCCTCGGCGTGGGCGGGCGACCGCGAGCGGAGGATTGAGATTTCCTCCGCCCCCTGCAGAAGCGGATCGATGACCTGCTCGGCTGGAGGCAGCAACCCGTAGAGATAGCCTTCGCGCACCCCGAGGGCTGAAAATAACACGCTATCGAACTTGCCGGCGCGCAGCACCTCGCTGAGCACCGCAGCACCCATCGGCACCAGGTCCTTGCGCGAGGAACTGACATTGTCGAGCCCCGGCATCGGCTTTCCGGCCGCAACCGCCTCGACGATCTCGTCGCAGAGTTTGGCAATGTCGGCGGCCTTGGTCACGTAGTGCTGGACCATGTGCAGCGGATAGTCCCGCAGGACCTGGTGGATCTTGGCGAGCGATCGCCAGGTCCCGCCGATGGCGCAGAACTGCCCTCCTGGCTTGCCGCGGAGCAAAGCGGATCGCGCCAGGCGCTCGCGCGCAATTTCCCGGGCCCGGCTGGCGGACCGTCCGGAGTCGTCCTGGAGACGGATGACTCCCAATCCATGCGTCTCGCCCACGGCATCATGTCCGCTGGCCATCGAGGACAGTTCCAGGCTGCCGCCGCCGAGGTCACCGACGATCCCGGTGAAATCGGGAATGCCGGCCACCACGCCGAGCGCTGCGTAATGCGCTTCCTGCTCGCCGCTCAAGACATGCACGGGGGCGTTCATTGTCGCCTCGACCGCGTTGACGAAGGCGTCGGAGTTGCTGGCATCGCGGACGGCAGAGGTCGCAAGGATATAGACCTCGCCGGCCTTCATCAGGCGGGTCACGAGCGCGAAACGCTGGATGGCCGTCAGGGCGCGGTCGATGTTTTCGTAGGCGAGCCGACCGGTCTGCGCGAGCCCACGACCAAGCGCACACGCCGATTTTTCGTTGTAGAGCGGCGTGAGCGAACGGGCGTGACGCTCATAGACGACCAAGCGAACGGAGTTCGAGCCAATGTCGAGCACGGCGACGGGCCGCGCGCCCTGGATTCGCCCTTGCGCGGTCGGGTCCGAGTCATGGCCCCAGAGTTCGTTCAATCGTCATTCTCTTCGGTTTCGCGCGACTCTCGCGAGAGCGCACTGCCGCGGCCCGACAGGCTGGCATTGGTCATGAAGTAGTCGTGCGCGCTGAAGGGCTCCTCGCCCTCCTTGGGCGGCACCCTGTGGGAAGAACCGTCCGGCAGCACCTCCCAGCTCTGCTGGTTGTCCCGGAGATATGAAACCAGCATCCGGTCGAGGATTTGCTTATGCACGGTCTTGTTGAGGATGGGAACCATCACCTCGACCCGCCAGTCGAGGTTGCGCTGCATCACGTCCGCCGAGGACATGTAGACTTTGGCCTTGCGCGACGGCATCGGCTCGCCTTGGCCGAAGCAGAAGATGCGCGAGTGCTCGAGGAAGCGCCCTACCACCGACTTGACCCGGATATTGTCCGAAAAGCCCGGAATACCAGGCCGCAGGCAACAAATCCCGCGGACGATAAGCTCTACCTTCACGCCCTTCTGGCTGGCGGTGTAGAGCGCGTCGATGATCTCGGGATCGACCAGCGCATTCATCTTCAGCCAGATATTGGCAGGCTGGCCGCGCTCGGCGTAGGCCATCTCCTTGCTGATATGATCGAGCAAGGTCGAGCGCAGATTGACCGGAGAGACGGCAATGGCCTCCAGCTCGGTCGGGCGCGCATACCCTGTTATGAAATTAAACACCCGAGAGACGTCGCGAGTGATAGAGGGGTCCGTCGTGAAGTAGCTGAGGTCGGTGTAAATCTTCGCGGTGATCGGGTGGTAATTGCCGGTGCCGAGGTGGCAGTAACTGACGAGCTTGCCCCCCTCTCGCCGCACCACCTGGCTCATTTTGGCGTGCGTCTTCAGCTCGATGAAGCCGAAGACGACCTGCGCGCCGGCACGCTCAAGGTCACGCGCCCAACGGATATTGGCTTCCTCGTCGAAACGCGCCTTGAGCTCGACGAGGGCGGTCACGGACTTTCCGGCCTCGGCCGCAAGCACGAGCGCTTTGACGATCGGACTGTCACGGGAGGTGCGGTAGAGTGTTTGCTTGATTGCGACCACGTCCGGATCGCGGGCCGCCTGCATGAGGAACTGGGCGACGACATCGAAACTCTCGAACGGGTGGTGGACGAGAAGATCCTTGGCTCGGATGGCCGCAAACAGGTCTCCGTTGAAATCGCGCACCCGTTCTGGATAACGCGGTATGTACGGCGAGAATTTCAGGTCTGGCCGATCGATCTCGCAAATCTTGGCGGCGTCGGCGAGCCCAAGGAACCCCTCGACCTCGAAGGTATCGGCCGCCGTGGCGCCCAGACGGTCGGAGATCTGCCGCCGCAGCGCACGGGGCATCTTCTTTTCGATCTCCAGACGGATGACCTGCCCGCGCCGGCGCTGCCGCAAGGCGGATTCGAACTCCACCACGAGGTCGGCCGCCTCGTCGTCGATTTCGATTTCGCTGTCGCGGATCACCCGGAACGACCCCGACCCAGCGACCTCGTAGCCGGGAAACATCTTGTGGAGGAACAGGTTGATCAGCGTGTCGATGGTCACGACTTCGATCCGACCCTCCGTCGCCAGGCTCGACGGCAGCGTGATGAAGCGGTCGAGATTGGACGGCACGCGCACCAGCGCAGTCAGTGTCTGCACCGAACTCGGCCGGGTCAGCTCAAAGGCGAGGGTGAAGCCCAGATTGGGGATGAAGGGGAACGGATGCGCGGGATCGACGGCGATCGGGGTCAGGACCGGGAAGATCTCCTCCCGGAACAGCCGCTGCAGATACTTCACCTGGTCGGGCGACAAATCGGCCGCCTCGTGGATCACCACGTCTTTGTCGAACAGCTCCTCGCGCAGCGTCTGCCAGGCGTCCTGCTGCTCGAGATGAAGGTGCTGGGCCAGGGTCGCGATCTCGTCGAGCTGTTCGGTGGGGGTAAGGCCATCCGCGCTCTGGGTGGTGATCCCCGCCCTCACCTGCCCCTTGAGACCGGCGACCCGGACCATGAAGAATTCATCGAGGTTGTTGGCCGAGATCGAGACGAACCGCATGCGCTCGAGCAACGGGTGATGGACGTTCCCGGCCTCCTCCAGCACACGCATGTTGAACTGCAGCCAGCTCACCTCGCGGTTGACGAAGCGCGCCGGCGAGACGCGCAGCGCCTCGATGTCGGGCTGGGCCGCTTCGTCGGGGAGGATTTCGCCCATCTCATTCATCGTCGTCGCCTTCCAGGTCGAGTTCGAGCTGCGCGACGCCGCGTTCGGCCAGCGCGGCAGCAGCAATGCGGCGGGTAATGGCGGATCCTCGCGCCAGCGCCATCTGGTCGACCAGATCCACCAGGGCAACGGCTTCCTCGGGAGAGCGCTCCATGCGCTGAACCAGATAGGCGATGACCTTGGGGTCCACCGCCACCTGCCGGTCGCCGAACAATTTCACGAACATCTGTGACAATTGGATGTCATCGCTGAGGGCGAGAGTGAAGCGCTGGGCGAGTCGAGCCCGCGATTTGAGATCATCGGTCTCGAACGGCCAGTTGGCAATCGGCTCCCGGGTGGTCATCAGCACCGGCCGGAGGTCGCGCATCGACTGGTTCAGCAGGTGGAACAGCGCACTTTCTGCGTAGCCCCCACGTTCGACGTCGTCGATCAGGACTGGTTGCGTCCCACCAGACTGGGCGAGGAGCGCGGCGCTCTGTGGGGTCGCGGGAGTGGCCCCGGCGCGCTCGGCCCAGATCCGCGCGAGATGCGACTTTCCCGCTTTCGGCGGGCCTTCGAGCAGCGTCAGCGGATGTGGCCAGCGCGGGAATGCCCGGATATGGGCCAGCGCCAACCGATTGCCGTCACCCTCGATGAAGTCGTCCTCCAGATGCGACGGCTCGTGCCCATAGTCGAAGGGCAGCTGGTGGCCAAGGCTGACGGATGTCATTTGCGTCGCGTGGTCCGGCGCGTCGAGGCCTTTACGGGCGCCGCCTCGGCGAGGGCGGGCTCCGCTCGCGCCAACCCTTGTTCACTCGGCGCCAACGCCGGCTCGACCGCCGTTTTGGGGGGACGTTCACCTCGGTAGAGGGCACTCTCCTGGTAACGGCGAATAGCATAGCGGGTCAGCGTCGCAGTGATCGCCGACAGCGGCACCGCGAGCAGCAATCCGACGAAGCCGAAGAGAAACGCGAACGCGAACAGGGCAAACATCAGCCAGACTGGGTTGATGTTGATGCTCTGCCCCACCAACCGCGGATAGAGCACGTTGCCCTCGAGGAACTGGCCAATCATGTAGACCACGAGCACGATCGCCACGAACCACCAATTGGGGGCAAACTGCACCAGCGCGATACCCATCGATAGGGCAAAGCCGGTCAGGAACCCGAAGAACGGGATGAAGCTGAACAGCCCCGTCATCAACCCGATCACCAGGCCGAAATTGAGCCCGGTAAGGCTCAGCGCCGTGGCGTAGTAGATGCATAGCACCAGGATCACCGAGCTCTGGCCGCGGATCACGCCGGCGATCGAGCGGTCGATCTGGTCGAGCAGCTGGCGGATTTCCCGCCGATGTTCGCGGGGCAGCAGGTCGTCGATGCCTTTGACCATGCCGCTCCAGTCGAGCAGCAGGTAGAACGCGACGACCGGCGTCAGGATCAGCACGGCGATGGTATTGAGGACAGTGAGCCCGCTCTGAGCCACCTGGGCCGTCACGGAACCCAGGAACTCGACGCCGGAACCGATGAACTGGGTAAGCTGCGTCTGCAGTTGCGCCGCGCGCTCCGGACCCAGCCATTCATTGAGCTGCGGCGCGAGGGTCCGGATCAGGGTGTTGAGATCACTCACATACCCGGGCAAGCGCACGATCAGCCCGCCAACCTGGGTGATGATCAGCGGCGTGATCACCAGGAACACGCCGACAATCGCCCCAAGTACGGCCAGCAACACGATAGCAGCCGACCAGGCACGGCTGATGCCGGTTCGCTCCACCAACACGACGGCGGGATTGAGGATATAGGCGAGCGCGATGCCGATCACGAACGGCAGCAGGATCGGGCGGAACAGCCAGATCAGCAGGATCACCACGAAGGTGAAGCCGATCCACACCAGGACCTGATTTCTGAGTGTCATGCCTGGCAGCGCCCTTGCGTCATACGGGTCGAGCGGCTATCAGCGCGGCAGATTTTGCCCCTCCCCGAGCCGGTATCCGCGCCCATGTCCGACGCATCGAACCTGCCATCAAACGGGCTTTCCTACAAGCACGCGGGCGTCGACATCGATGCCGGTAACGCCTTGGTGGAAGCCATCAAACCGGCGGTCCGGTCCACCCGTCGGGCGGGAGCAGACGCGGAAATCGGCGGCTTCGGCGGCCTGTTCGACCTCAAAGCCGCGGGCTTCATCGATCCGGTGCTGGTTGCGGCCAATGACGGCGTCGGCACCAAGCTCAAGATCGCAATCGACACCGGCAACCATTCGACCATCGGCATCGACCTCGTCGCCATGTGCGTCAACGACATCGTCGTGCAAGGCGCCGAGCCGCTGTTCTTCCTCGACTATTTCGCCACCGGCAAGCTCGATGTCGCCACCGGGACCGCCATCGTTGAAGGCATCGCCGAGGGCTGCCGCATCGCCGGCTGCGCCCTGATCGGTGGCGAGACCGCCGAGATGCCCGGCATGTACCACGACAAGGATTATGATCTCGCCGGCTTTGCGGTGGGCGCTGCGGAGCGCGGCACGCTCCTGCCGCGCGCCGACGTCGTTCCGGGCGATGTGCTGGTCGCCATCGCGTCGTCGGGCGTCCACTCGAATGGTTTCTCGCTGGTGCGCAAGATCGTCGAGATTTCGGGCATCGACTGGTACCTGCCGGCGCCGTTCGACCCGCATCGTACGCTGTCGGGCGCCCTGCTCACCCCGACGCGCATTTATGTGAAGCCGCTGCTGAGCGCTCTCAAGGCCGGGATCGGCATCAAGGCCCTCGCTCACATCACCGGCGGGGGCTTCATCGACAACATCCCGCGGGTCCTGCCCGACGCGGTCGCCGCGCATGTAAACCTCAATGCCGTGTCGGTGCCGAAGGTTTTCGGCTGGCTGGCCCGCGTCGGCGGCATGAGCGAGCGCGAGATGCTGCGCACCTTCAACTGCGGCGTCGGCATGGTCTGCGCCATCGCCGCCGACGAGGCCGATCGGCTCGTCGCCCATCTGACCGAACAGGGCGAGACGGCGGCGATCATCGGCAGGATCACCGAGCGGACCGATGAGCCCGTGACCTTCGACGGCAAGCTGGCTCTGTGACGGCCAAGAAGCGCGTCGCGATCCTGATCTCCGGCCGCGGCTCGAATATGGGCGCGCTGATCGAAGCGGCCAGGGCAGCGGACTATCCGGCCGAAATCGTCGGGGTGTTCTCCAACAAGGCCGACGCGGCCGGTCTTGCCGTCGCGCAGGCCGCCGGCATCCCAACCGCCGTCCGCTCGCACAAGGACTATCCCGACCGCGAGAGCTTCGACGCCGAAATCGGGCGCATCCTCACAGGCTGGCGCACCGACATCGTCTGCCTCGCCGGCTTCATGCGCATCTTCTCGCACGGCTTTGCCACCGCCTGGACCGGCCGGATGCTCAATATCCATCCCTCGCTGCTGCCCCTGTTCAAGGGCCTGAAGCCACAGCAGCAGGCGCTCGACGCCGGAGCGACCGAAAGCGGCTGCACGGTGCACTGGGTCATCCCCGACCTCGACGACGGCCCGACGATCCTGCAACGGCGGGTCCCGGTCCTGCCGGGCGATACCGCCGAAACCCTCGCCGCCCGCATCCTCGTCGAGGAGCACAAGGCGTATCCGGATGCCCTGGCCATGGTGGCCGGCGGCGAAGTTTCGCTGTAGCTGTCGATTGTTGCGACGGCGGATCGACTAAGGGCAAATAGCCAGCCGGAGACAGCGATGCCCTTCACCGATGACGACCTCACCCATCTTGAAACGCACGGTGTGCCGCCCCTGCCGGCAGATGGCGAGACCGGCACGGTGGAGAACGAGAATGCCCGCATCTGGTACGCCCGCTACGGCAGCGGCCCGGCGGTGATCCTGCTGCATGGCGGGCTCGGCAACGCCGGCAATTTCGGCTACCAGGTCCCCGCCCTCGTCGCCGCCGGATATTCCGTGACGGTCGTCGACAGCCGAGGACAGGGCCGTTCCACCCGCGACGATCGCCCCTACTCCTACGAGTTGATGGCTTCGGACACCCGTGCCGTCATGGACAGGCTCGGGATCGCCAGGGCGGCGATCGTCGGTTGGAGCGACGGCGCGGCCATCGGCATCGTCATGGCGCATGACACGCCGGAGCGGGTGACCGGCGTCTTCTTCTTTGCCTGCTGTGTCGACGAAAACGGCCTCCTCCCGTTCCACCTGACGCCGGCCATCGAGCGCATCTACAATCATCATGTCCGCGACTACGCGGCGCTGTCGCCGACGCCGGGCGGCTTCGAGAAGATGCGTGACGATCTCGGCCCGATGCAGCGGGGCGAACCGAACTATTCGGCTGCCGACATGGCGACGATCCGTGTTCCGTTGTGGAGCGTCGTGGGCGAGAACGACGAATTCATCAAGCGCGAACACGCCGAATACATCGCCCGCAGCATTCCGGGCGCAACGCTCCGCATCCTGCCCGTCGTCAGCCACTTCGCGCCGATGCAGCGGCCCGATGCGTTCAATTCCACGATCCTCAAGTTCCTGAGGAGCCTGCCCCAGTGACATCGGACATTGCCATCCGCCGGCTGCTTGCGGCTGACGCGGAGGGCTACCGCTCCATCCGTCTCGCCGCCCTCGCTGATGCGCCCGAGGCCTTTGGGTCCGATGTTGCGACGGAATCCGCATCGCCTGTGGACGCCTTCGCCAACACGCTCCGTAGCGGCTACGTCGCCGGCGCGTTCGCGGGGGGACGGCTCGTCGCCATCGCGGGCTTCCGGGCGCTGGAGCGGGAGAAAACGCGCCACCGCGGCGATATCTGGGGCGTCTATGTCGCGCCGGACGCGCGCGGGACGGGCGTCGGGCACCGGCTGATGGAGCACGTCCTCGATTACGCCCGCACGCAGGTGCTGCAAGTCCACCTGGCTGTCACCGCCTCCAATGGCGCTGCCGTCGCGCTCTACGAGCACCTCGGCTTCATCCGCTACGGCACCGAACCGCGCGCCCTCAAGGTGAATGGCCGCTATCTCGACGAACACCTGATGGTGCTTCAGTTTTCGTGATGGACCCATCACAGAAATTGATCTGACCCATCGTCAAAAACGGTTCGACCCGACTCCGCCCTCTGCCTAGACTTCGGGCAACCGGAGACTGCCATGCCGATCCGATACTGGGCGCTCATCATCATGCTGGGCGCCATCTGGGGCTGCTCGTTCCTCTTCAACGCCGTGCTGATCCGCGAGATTTCGCCGCTGTGGGTGTCGGCCGGCCGCGTGACGATCGGCGCCGTCATCTGCTGGGCGTTCTTCTTCGCCATGCGCCGCAAGGCCCCGAGCGACTGGCGCATCTACGCCCAGCTCGTCGTCCTCGGCATCCTCAACTACGCCATCCCCTTCGCGCTGTTCCCGTGGTCGGAGGAGCACCTGGCGAGCGGCATTGTCGGCGTCATCAACGGCATGACGCCGATGACCACCGTCATCGTCAGCCAGCTCTGGCCCGGCGGCGAGAAGGCCAGCTGGAACAAGATCGTCGGAGTCCTGGTGGGCTTGGCCGGTGCCGTGATCCTGGCCTCGCCGGCACTCGCTCAGGGCGTTTCCGGGCAGGCGCTCGCCTATCTGGCGGCATTGGGCGCCACGCTCTGCTACGCCCTGACCCTGAACTATGCCCGTCGCTTCAAGGCAGTGGACTCGACCGTCGTCGCCTCGAGTTCGCTGACCGCGGCCGCCCTGATCATGATCCCCGTGGCGCTGCTGTTTTCGGGCGTGCCGGTCATCACCAAGACCGAAACGTGGGCGTCGCTGTTCGGCATCGGTGTCTTCTCGACCAGCTTCAGTTTCCTCCTGGTCTACTGGCTGCTGCCCAAGGTCGGCGCCACCAACCTCTCGCTCAACACCTTCATCACCCCGATCTCGGCAATCATCCTGGGCGTGCTGATCCTGCACGAGAGCTTCCTGCCCGTGCACGTGATCGGCATCGTGGTGATCTTCCTCGGCCTGGTGTTCATCGACGGCCGGCTGGTGAAACGGCTGCGGCCGGCTGCAGCCTAGGCGCCGAGCCCGCCTTCGCGCACCGCGCCAAGCCTAGGCAAGCGGAGCCGCACAGCAACAAGGGCGGCAAGCGTGAGGACAGCGATCCCGGCCCCAGCTAGGAAGGTGGTGGCCGGTCCAGCGGCGTCCCACAGATAGCCGGCAACAATGCTCGCCATCAGCAGCGCCACACCTCCCGCCATGTTGAAGACGCCAAAACCCGTGCCCCGCAGCTCGGGCGGAGAGGTTTCCGCCACGAGGCTCGCAAGCAGGCCCTGGGTGAACCCCATGTGAAGTCCCCAGAGCACGACGCCAATTCCCACAACTCCGACTGAGCCGCCGATGGCGAGCACGAGATCGGCGGCGACGAGCACGACAATCCCTGCCATGAGGACCGTGACTTTGTTGATGCGGTCCGATAGCGCCCCCAGCGGATAGGCGGCGAGCGCATAGGTGACGTTCATGACCACGAGCACGAGAGGCACGAGCACAATTGCAAGTCCGGCCTGCTGCGCCCTGAGGATCAGGAAAGCTTCGCTGAAGCGCGCGAGGGTGAACGCCGTTGCCAGTGATGTGATCCACCAATACGCCGTCCCCATCCGACTGAGTTCGCCCAACGACAGCGGCGCGCGCACTTTGCGCAGTCCGATGGGGCGCTCGGGTTCACTGACGCCAAACACCAGAACCGCGACCGACAGGAACGCTGGAATGACTGCGACCCAGAACACGATCCTGAAATTGTCGAGGGTCAGCCACATAAGAAGGATCGCAAGCGCCGGGCCCAGGAACGCGCCAACGGTATCGAGCGACTGGCGAAGTCCGAACGCGGCTCCCCGCATGCCCGGCGGCGCCAGATCGGCCACGAGCGCGTCGCGCGGAGCCCCCCGGATGCCCTTGCCGATACGGTCAAGGAAACGCGCTGTCACCAACCAGACCACGGAATTGGCCAGGGGAAACGCCGGTTTGGTTATTGCCGCAAGGCCATAGCCGATCACAGCAAGCACCTTGCGCTGTCCCATCCAGTCTGAGATGGCGCCCGAGAATATCTTGGTGATGGAAGCCGTTGCCTCTGCCACTCCCTCGATCACGCCGACCGTCAGGGCCGAGGCGCCCATGACGCTGACGAGATAGATCGGCAGAAGGGAGTGGATCATCTCGGACGAGACGTCCATGAACAACGAAACCAGGCCCAACGCCCAGATCGTCCGCGGCAACCCGCGCGGCCCATTCACCGGCGAGCCCGTCGCGGGCGCGGTCACAATCCGAGCTTCTTCTTCAAAATCTCGTTCAGCGCCTGGGGGTTGGCCTTGCCGCCCGAGGCCTTCATGGCCTGGCCGACGAACCAGCCGATCAGCGTCGGTTTCGCCAGCACCTTGGCGACCTGGTCGGGGTTGGCGGCGATGATCTCGTCGACCACCTTCTCGATGGCGCCGAGGTCGGTCACCTGCTTCATGCCGCGCCGCTCGACGATGTCGGCCGGGTCACCCTCGGGCTCCTCGGCAATGATCACCTGCAGCAGGTCCTTGGCGCCCTTGGACGAAATTGTCCCGGCAGCGACGAGATCGACGATGCCGGCGATCTGCGCCGGCTTGATGTGCGTTTCGAAGGCGCTCAGCCCCTGGCTGTTGGCATACGCGGCAATGTCGCCGGTCACCAGATTGGCGACCGCCTTGCCGTCGCGCTTGCCAGCACCGTACTTCACGGCAGCCTCGTAATAGTCGGCGGTCTCGCGCTCAAGCGTCAGCACCATCGCGTCATACGGGGTGAGGCCGTATTGGGTGATGAAGCGCGCCTGCTTGTCGTCGGGCAGTTCGGGCAGATGCTGGGCAAGGGCATCGATGAAGGCCTGGTCGAACTCGAGCGGCAACAGGTCCGGATCGGGGAAATAGCGGTAGTCGTGCGCTTCCTCCTTGGAGCGCATCGAGCGCGTCTCGCCGTTCCTGGGATCGAACAGCCGCGTCTCCTGGTCGATGCTGCCGCCGTCTTCTAGAATGTCGATCTGGCGCCGCGCCTCGAACTCGATCGCCTGGCCGGCGAAGCGGATGGAATTGACGTTCTTGATTTCGCAGCGGGTGCCGAACTCGCCACCCGGACGACGCACCGACACGTTGACGTCGGCGCGCATGGACCCCTGCTCCATATTGCCGTCGCAGGTGCCCAGATAGCGCAGGATGGTGCGCAGTTTGCTCAGGTATGCCTTGGCCTCGTCAGAGGAGCGGAGATCGGGCTTGGAGACGATCTCCATCAGCGCCACGCCCGAGCGGTTGAGGTCGACGAAGCTCATGTTGGGGTGCTGGTCGTGGATCGACTTGCCGGCGTCCTGCTCCAAATGCAGCCGCTCGATGCCGATCTCGATCGGGGCGCCCTCACCCATGTCGAGCAGCACCTTGCCCTCGCCGACGATGGGGTCCTTGTACTGGGAAATCTGGTAGCCCTGCGGCAGG
>Ga0207674_10004806_pt1 | contig 16177 bp, 11 predicted proteins | sample KBSCornC72_FD_184303 | JGI IMG/M metagenome (GOLD analysis project Ga0207674, IMG submission 184303) | Corn rhizosphere microbial communities from Kellogg Biological Station, Michigan, USA - KBS Corn C7-2 (SPAdes) (version 2) | ecosystem: Host-associated > Plants > Roots > Rhizosphere > Soil ... | reverse complement strand
GACGTCACGCGGCGCCGCGACGGATGGTGCGTCGCCGCGCAGCGCCTCCCTGGATGGCACGCGGCCGCGCCTCGCCCCGAACGACGGCGCGAGGACGCGCCGCGCGCCAGCGACGCAATGACGGGAGAGCTGGCGAGGGACCTGCTGCGCGTCGAGCACGCGACGCGTGAGACGCGGCTCAGCACGTGGGCAGCGGTGTTGATGTCGCTCGCGGCGCTCGCGACGTCGTGGGCCAGCTACCAGGCGTCGCTGTGGAGTGGCGAGCAGGCCCAGCGGGGCGCGACGTCGGCCGCGTACCGTGCCAAGTCGACGCGCGCCTCCACACGCGCCGGTCAGCTTCGCATGATCGACATCGGCGTGTTCGGGCACTGGATGAACGCCAAGGTGCGCGGCGACTCCGCGCTCGCCGAGTTCGTCGAGGAACGCTTCCGGGGCGAGTTCACACCGGCGTTCGAGAGCTGGATGGCGAGCAAGCCACTCGAGTCGCGCAACGCGGCCCCGACGCCCTTCGCGCATCCGCAGTACCGCCTCGCCGACGACGTGGTCGCCGACAGCCTCGACCGCCTCGCCGACCGGGACGCGGCGGCGAGCCAGCGCGCCAACCGCATCAGCGACAGCTACGTGCTCGACGCCGTCATCATGGCGACGGTGCTGTTCTTCGCCGGCACCGAGCAGGCGAGTGTGACGCGGCTCCGCATCCTGATGCTCGCGATCGCCACGACGATGTGCGTGACGGGCATCATCCGGCTGATCGCGGCCCCTCGCGTGTGAGAAGCGCGCGGTCGGCGCGCCTCACGCGTCGGCCGTCGTCTCCGCCGCGGGGAGCGTCAGGTGGAGGATCGCGCCGACCTCGCCCCGCTCGGCCCGCAGCGCACCCCCGTGCTCGATGACGATCGAGCGGCTGATCGCCAGACCGAGGCCCAGCCCGTGCCGCTTCGAGGTCACGAACGGCTCGAACATCTCCTCGACCCGCTCCGACGTGATGCCGCTCCCGGCATCGGCCAGGGACACGTGCGCGGTCTCTCCCTCGCCTCGCTCCACCGTCACCTGCAGCTCACGGAGCGACGGCGGCATGTCGACCATCGCATCGCGCGCATTGAGGATGAGGTTGAGCAGCACCTGCTGCAGCTGCGCCTTGTTGCCGATGACGGTCGGCACGTCGTCGGCGAACTGGAGCCCGACCTGGATGCCGTCGTTGGTGAGCTCGCGACGCGCGATCACCAGCGCCTCGCGCACGACCTGCCGCATGTCGAGACGCTCCCGCACGGACTCGGCGCGCCGCACCAGGTCGCGGAGCTGCTTGATCTCCACGACGGCGCGTTGATTGTCGCGCAGGATCTCCTGGACGATCTCACGCAGCGTCTCGCGACTCACGTCTTCGCGCTCGAGCAGCCGTTCGGCTGCCTGCGCGTTGAGCGTCACGGCCCCGATCGGCTGCCCGACCTCGTGCACGATCGCCGCGGCGAGCTCACCGACGAGCGAGATGCGCGAGAGATGCGTCAGCTCGGCCTGCTGCTGGCGCACCGCCCGTTCGGCGCGGCGCTGGTCGGTGATGTCCCGGATCATGCCGACGATGCGCACCGTCTCTCCGTCCGTGCCGGGGATCCGTCGGGCGCTCGCGGCGATCCACCGCTCGACCCCGTCCGCCGCGGCGATCAGCAGCTCGTACTCGTGCATCCCGTCGCTGCCCACGGTCGCGAGCACGTCGCCGACGTCCTCGCGGGAGGCAGTGGCGCGCACGAGCGCCTCCACGGCCTCGCGTGACTCGGGCGTTCCCTCTTCCATCCCCAGCAGCGCGTAGCAGTGGCTGCTCACCCAGAGATCGTTGGATCCCACCTCGATGCTCCAGAAGCCGATCTTGGCGGTCGCCGCGGCGAGCTCCATACGCTCGTTGCTCTCGGCCAGCGTAAGGTCGATGCGGCGGCGCTCGGTGATGTCGATGTTGACACCGGTCGCGCGATACGCGCTTCCATCGGCGTGTCGAAGCACGGTCGCGCGGTTGAGGATCCAGCGAACCGACTCGTCCGGTTGCTGGAACCGAAAGATGCTCTCCGGCACCGGGCTGTCCCCGTGCTCGTCCCGGGGCGCCGTCGGCAGGCTCGCGAAGCGGAAGCCTTCCTCGACGTCGGCGCGATCCTCCGGATGGATCCGCTCCATCCACGACGTGCACCGGCGAGGTCCGTCGGACGGACGTATGCCCAGCAACGCGCCGGCATCGCCCACCGCGCGCACCATCCCCGATTCGAAATCGCTGGTCCACACGCCGATGCGCGCGCCGCCGATGGAGAGCGCGAGGAGACGCGCCCCCTCGCGCGCGAACTCTTCGGCTCTGCTCCGCTCCTCGATCACCGTGGCGAGCATCGACATCGGCAGGGCGATCAGGAAGAGGAAGATCTGCACCGAGAGGGCGTTGGCCTCGGGGGTGAGCGTCGCGAACGGTCCGCTGCCGCGCACGACCCCCCAGATGGCGGTCATGGTGACGCCCAGCAGAGCCAGGCTCACTCCGGGGATGCCGAAGCGCACCGCGGCCCACATCAGGAGCGGCAACGGCGCGTAGAGCATGGCGGGCCCGACACGCCACAGCTCGGGGGGCGCGGTGAACGTCGCGCCGCAGACGACGATCAACGCCAGCGCGAGCACGACGCCCTCGACCTCTCTCGAGACCGTCGCCGATCTGAGCGCGCGATACAGCTTCGCGTCGAAGGCGAGGATCACCGGCACGATCGTCTGCGTGCCCAGGACGTTGGAGAAGAAGCGGATGCGCCACACGCTCCAGTAGTCGGCGCTTCCCCACTCGTTCCAGGCCACGAAGGCGGCGTCGAGAAACGTCGACGCGAGCGTGGCGAAGAAGGTGGCGCACAACACGAAGACGCCCAGCTTGCGCACGCTGTCGAGGCGCGTGGCTGGTCCGTTGAACCTCCGGACGAGCGCGGCGCCGAGCACGGCTTCGAACGCATTGCTCACGAACCATCCGAGTACCATCGGCAGCGGAACGCCGCTTCCGAGCTCGACGATCAGGTGTGCCGGCAGCGCTCCCAGCAGGACCACCCACCAGTAGCGGGTCGGCACGAGGAGGAGCGCCGCGAGCAGCAGTGCGTTGGGCGGCCAGAGCAACGCCACCGGATGGGGGCCCGCTTTGAGCGCGAACCCGATCTTGGCGCCCGCCCAGTAGCCGATCGCGGTCAACGCGGCCGCGAGGAGGAGGTGCGGCAGCCGCCGTTCCGGATCTCGAAACGCTGCGTCCGGAACGACGGGGGCGGAGATGCCTGCTATGTGCTGCATGCGAGCGGGTCGAATGGTGTGGCGCACCGACCTGCATCGAGCGCGACGGGTTCGATCGGTTCATGCTGCGCCCGCTCACGGCCCCTGTCAACCTCGGCCTCATGTGACCGGTATCGTACCGTGCACCGCCGGCGTGCGCGGTCCGTATGCTCAACGTCCAATGGGCGAGGGTTCCGGAGTGGCTCACACTGCCATGCAGTCGATCGGCTCCAGATGCTCTCACTCGTCGCGCACGTCGTGCGCATGGAGGTCGGATGCGTCGTGTGCGCTTGCTCGGTGCGCTGCTCGCCGGAACGCTCGCCTGCGCAACAGGGGGAACGCCGGACCTCGAGACGTCGTGGCGCGACCCGTCGGTGAGCACCCTGCACTTCCGTCGGATGCTCGTCTCGTACGTGTCGAACGACGAGTCGGTGCGACAGCGGGTGGAGGACAAGCTCGCGAAGCAGATCCCCAATTCCTTTCCCGCCTATCGCGTCGCGCCGGACCTGAACCTTCGCGATCGCCACGCCGCGAGCGCGCTGCTCCGCGAGAAGATGTTCGACGGCGCCATCGTGATGCGTGTCGTCGACGCGCAGGATCGGCAGACGTACACCCCTCTCACCACCTGGTACACCGGCTACCCGAGCTTCTACGGATACCTGGGCTCGTCGTGGGGGATGGTCCAGCGTCCGGGGTACGTCGTGACCGATCGCGTGGTCTCGGTCGAGACGACCATCTACTCGCTCAACGACGACAAGCTGTTGTGGGCGGCGCGGACGCGCACGCTCAACGCGAACTCGTCGAGCAAGCTCGTCGACGAGACGGTGGACGCCGTCGTGCGGGCGCTGCGTGGCCAGCGGCTCATCATGTGAGCACGCGGACTGTTCCACACCCAGATCGGACATCGTGCATCGCGGAGGAATGATCATGAGACGTGTCAGTGCGATCGCCGTGGCGATCGCGTCGTTGGCCGCCGCGCGGCCGGCCCTGTCGCAGCACTCGTCTGCCGCGGGCGAGGTCGTACCCGCGGGCACGACGTTGATGGTCAAGCTGCTCACGGCGCTGTCGACGAAGACGCAGCGGCCCGGCTCGCGCTTCGAGGCGGTGCTGCAGGAGGACCTCCGGGTCGGAGATCGAGTCGTCGCACGCGCCGGCACACCGCTGTACGGGACCGTGACGCGCTCGAAGGGGGGCCAGAAGGTCGGGAAGCAGGAGCTCGCGGCAACACTGAGCGAGATCAGGATCGGCGGCCGGCTCGTGCCGATCGTGACCGACACCGCCGGCGCCAAGGAGAAATACGGCGGTGGCCTGGCCAAGGTCGGCTCGGGCACACTGCTCGGCGCCGTCATCGGCGGAGGCACGGGTGCGCTCATCGGCGGCGCGGCGGGCGTCGCCGGCACGGCGATCTCGAAGGAGAAGCACATCACGGTGCCCGCGGGCACCGTCGGCCAGGTTCACCTGCGCGCTCCGCTCCATCTCCCGTAACGGACGCCAACGCTGCGCACGACGCGTCGTACGCGCGTCGTGCGCGCGTCGCGTCTCGTCCAACCCCGATGCGGTGCGTCGCGTCCGCGCGATCGCGCATACGCACTTCGCCCCATGCATCGCGGCATCGCGGTGCGCCTGCCGCGCATTGCGTCGCATTCGACGCGCGCGATGCTCGTGGGATTGCACGATTGTACCATGTCTCGAATGCGTGCATGCGCGCGAGGTTGAGTCACTCCTTGTCCGAGGTGACTCGTGTTTCACGCGTTCATCAGCACCCGTCGGCCGCCGTCACTCTGCGTGCGCGGCGTCGTCGCGAGCGCGGCCTTCCACGTCGCGCTGCTCAGCACTGCCTTCGGCTCGCATCCCGCGCACGTGACGAGCGTCCCGCGCGCCATGGGGGAGCGTGTGCAGCAGATCGATGTGGCCTACGCGCCTCCCGAAGTCATTCCGACTCGAGGTCCGGCGCCAGTGGTTCGCGTCACCACGCGGCCCCGTCCGCGCGCCGCGGTGATCTCCGTTCCGCAGCTGCCCGATCTGCCGCGTGAGATCACGCTCCCGCTCGTCGACACCGAGAAGATGCTCGATGCGCCGCTCCTGTTCGTCGCCGGCGGGGACGATCTCGACGCGCCGCCATCCGCCGCGCAGGCGAACAGGGTCGGCTCCCTGGATGGCTCGTTCGCCTCGCGGACGATCGACGGCAGCATGGACACGAGCGCCGTGCAGTTCCCGGAGAATCCCAAGCCGCGCTATCCGGCCGAGATGCTCCGCCAGTCGATCGAAGCGAACTTCATCGTCTACTTCGTCGTCGACACGACGGGAATGGTGGACACGGAGTCGATCGAGATCCCGCCGTCGGTCAAGCGGCCGTTCGAGCTCGCCGTGCGGTTGGCGCTCAGCCAGTGGCACTACTTCCCCGCGCTGAAGCGCGGCCGGCCGGTGCGCCAGTACGTCGGCCAGGAGTTCATCTTCCGCGTCGTGCAGCCGCGACCCTGGGATGGCACCTCGACCGCCTAGGAGTCGATGGGCACGGCCGATCGCGCACCGCTTCACGTCCTGCAGCTCTGCATCTTCACGCTCTGCACGTCACGCTCTGCACGTCACGCTCGGCATCGTCGGCGCTGTCCCTGTCAGTGCACAGGAGGACAGCGCCGACCGGATGACCACACGGAACACTCGCCCGGCCCGACGCGTCGCGTCACATGCTCGAGGCTGAGAACATGGTCCAATGACGGCCGGTCCCTTGCGAGCCGTACGATGGTGATGGATCGATGCGAACGTCGTCGCATCGGCCGCTAAATCGACCGAGAGGTAGTGACTCGTATGCGCCACTCGACAGAACTCACACAGGAGCACCCCAGTCCGAGGACGGCACAACTCGCCTGCCGTCTCGCGGTCCTGGCGCTGCTCACATTCGCGGCCACCGCGTCGGGGCAGGAAACAGGGCCCTCCCCGTCAGCGACGGCGGCCGAACCGCTCGTCCCCAACGTCTCCTACTCCCCCGGCCAGTATGCGAAGGTCGAGGGGACGATCGTGAGCCGGAAGGGTGACGCGCTGCTCGTGCGGAAGCAGAACACGAACGAGCTCAGTGTCGTGACGCTCACCGAGGCCACCGACGTCGAGTCGCCCGCGGGCGTGCTGAATCTCGAGCGCAAGAAGCAGGAGATGTCGAAGCTGCAGCCCGGACTGTTCCTCAAGGTTCGCGGCCACGGCGGCGATCAGAAGGAGCTCGTGGCCGAACGCATCAGCTTCCACCGGTCCGCACTGAAGGTGACCAACCAGATCAGCTCGGGACAGGTCGAGCTTCGCGAGGAGCTGGAAGCGCGGCTCAAGGCGAACAACGACAGCATCAACGAGGCGAAGGCGCGGGCACGGACCGAGCTCTCGTCGCTGACGTCGCGCATCGCGGATCTCGATGCCTACGACGAGAAGTTCTCCGGCAGCGTGCGATTCGCGACCGGCAGCGCGATGCTCTCCGCCGAAGCCAAGAGCACGCTGGACTCGCTCGTGGCGATCGGCACTGGCCTGAACGGTTCGCTCGTCGAGATCTCCGGCTTCACGGATTCGAGGGGCTCCAACGCCCTGAACGAGCAGCTCAGCCGGCGGCGCGTCGAGTCCGTCGTCGCCTATCTCGCCTCGGCGCAGTCGGTGCCGCTCCGCAAGATCGTGAACCCGACCGGCCTCGGGGAGTCGAATCCGATCGGGAGCAACGATACCGAGGAAGGACGGGCGCTCAACCGCCGAGTCGAGATCAAGATCCTCGTCAATCGCGGCATGAACGCGCCCGATCCGATGACGGAAGCCCAGAAGGCTCGGGACTTCAAGCCTCAGATCAAGCAGCCGGAAGCGACCCAGCCGGACAGCATGCCGTCCAACAAGCAGCCATAGCACGAGATCACGGTGGCGCGTACGACGAGGGGTCCAGCGATGGGCCCCTCTTCTCGTGTGCATGTCCGGTGAAAGGGTGGGTACGTCCATCGGCCACTCGGTGTGCACTCCGCGCAGCGCGATCTTGTGACGGTGACGAGCCTCGACGACGAGGTGCTGTGGGACCACACGAGACGGAGCACGGGGACGATGACCATCGCCGAAGTGGCATCGCTGTTGATCAGGACCAGTCTGTTCGCCGTCGTCGTCTCGCTCGGCATGGCGTCGTCGTGGCGCGACGCGACCTGGCTCGTGCGTTCGCCTGCGCTGCTGCTACGCTCGGTGCTGTCGATGCAGGTCCTCACTCCGCTGCTCGCCGTCGGTCTGGCCGTCGCGTTGCCGCTGCATCCGGGAGTGAAGGCGGCGATCGTCGTGCTCTCGCTCTCACCGGTGCCGCCGGTGCTTCCGGGGAAGGAGCTCCAGGTCGGCGGGAATCGTCCATTCGCCATCTCGCTGCTCACCGTCTCCGCGCTGCTGTCGATCGTGATCATCCCGGCCTCGCTCGCGCTTCTCGACGCCTTCTCCCCACTCTCGCTGGGCATCGGCGCGTCGGTCATCGCCAAACTCGTCGCCACGAGCATCTTCATTCCGCTCGTCGCCGGGCTGCTCCTCGGTGCGGTCGCACCGGAGTTCGGGCTGCGTGCGTCGCCGTTCGTCGCGAAGGCAGGGATGGGCCTTCTGGTGCTCGGCGTCCTTCCTCCGCTCATCGTCGCGCTTCCCGCGATGCGTGGTCTGCTCGGCGACGGTACGCTCGCCGTCTGCGCTGTCCTGTGCCTCAGCGCCCTGCTCATCGGGCATCTGCTCGGAGGGCCCGATCGCGGCGATCGTACCGTGCTCGCCCTGTCGACGGCGATGCGGCATCCCGCGGTCGCCATCGCACTCGCCAAGTCGAACTTCGCCGACCAGCCGCTCGCCATCCCCGCGATCCTCCTCTACCTCATCGTCGCGGTGGTGGTGCGAGCGCCGTACCTGAAGATGAGCGTACGCCAGCGCACCGAATGGGTCGCGCGCGGAGAAGCGTTTCGATAGCTAGCGGCACGCAGCGTCGGTCACGCTGGACCTTGGCCACAGCTTTCAGCGACGTCACAACTATTCTCGCGGGCACATCGGCCAATGGGTGTTCGCCGTTCGAATGGCGACTTTGAGCCATGGACACTCACTCGGGCAAGATATCGGTGCTGGACACGCGGATCGGCTCGATCGAGCTCGACATGGGGCTGCCGGCCACGGACGAGGATGTGCGCCATCTCCTCGACGCGTCCGACTTCCAACGCGCGTGTCAGGCGTATCTCTGGAGCCTTCCGCTCGTGAGCATGGCGCAGTGGCAGCACGCCGCGCGCACCGTGCTCGGCATGCGAGACCACGACATGGTCGTCTACGAGAGCCTCGCCGACCAGCTGGGCATCCTCTCGGCCGAAGGGACGCGGCCGTACGTCATCGGCCTTCCCGAGCTGTCGCGCACCGGAGTGCTCATCATCGACTATCCCGCCGGGAGCTCGGCGGGAGTGATTCTCGATTTCTGGCAGCGGCGCGTGCAGCAGATGGGTGACGGTGGTCCCGACGGCGGGGCGGGCGGAACCTATCTGCTGGTGGGACCGGGGCAGAAGCCACTGGCCAACGTCTCGAACTACGTCGTGCGCTCGCCCACGAACAACGTTCTCGTGGGCTTCCGTCCGCTCGACCGGGATCCCGCACGGGCCAACGCGCTGATCGATCACTTCCGCATGTACTCGTACGGCGCGCCCGACTCGGCCGAGCCGACGACGATCCTTCGGCCCCACGGCCGCGCGTGGAGTCAGGTGCAGCCGCGCGGGCTCGCATACTGGGAGCGGCTCTCGGAGATCATCCAGCGCGAGCGTCCGCTCGAGCGCGACCGGATGATGATGGCGATGCTCCAGCCCCTCGGCATCGAGCGCGGTCGCGACTTCGCGCCCAGCGCCCGCCAGCGCCGCCTGCTCGAGGATGGCGCGGTCGTCGGCGAGCTGATGGCGCGCGCGGTGGCGTTCAAGGGTCCCGAGCGCGAGCTCCGCTTCCGGCCCGACACGCGCTGGCGTGAGGTGCAGCCGTACGATTCCGACTCGGAGCAGCGGCAGCCGAACATCATCGATGCCCGCGCCGAGTACTTCTACCAGGCGGTCGCGGCGAGCGATGGTCTCGGCGGCGCGCGCGCGGGCACCACCGACGTCTGTTACGTCACGCACTGCGACGCGGCGGATCACGCGCTCGACGGCGCCAGGTCGTACCGCCTCCGTCTCCCCGTGCGCACGTTCCCGACCAACACGTGGTCGCTCACGGTATACGAGACGGATCAGCGCGTCCTCATGAACAACGGCGTCGGCATCGCCGCACGCTCCTCGCGCGATCCGCTCCGCTTCAACACCGACGGAACGCTGGACCTCTACGTCGGGCCGACGGTGCCGAACGGGTGGGAGCGCAACGCGATCATCTCGACGCCCGGACTGTCCTGGTTCGCGATCATGAGGCTCTCGGAGCTTCCCGAGAACGGGAACGGGTCGTCGCGGCCGCCTCGGCTGCCCGACTTCGAGATGGTCTACGGCTGACCGGCCGGTCGCCGTAGGCACGTCCCGCGCCCCGGACGCGCTCGCGGCCGGGTGCCGCCGAGTTGGACGAAAGTCCCATCGCTCCCGCTCCCTGGCGCGGACAATATCGGCGCCCGGACGACGGCCAAGAGCGGCGGCGCGACCGGGTCAGCGGAGCGTGAGGACTGCCGCGCGCGATTGCCTTTCTGATCGCGCGCGCAGTCAGCGCCGCCCCGCTCGACGCACGACCTCGATGCAAGCGTCTCCCCTCCCGGTTGGACCACGCGAGCGCGCGAGACGTCGTACGCGACGGTTCGACCCATCACGAGGAGGGCGCATCATGAGCTCGACGATCGGTGCCGTGGTACGGAGTGCCCCAGAACCTCTCGCCACTCCCAGGGCACACCCACCGTTTCCGGACATGGTGTGGATTCCCGGTGGGGAGTTCGTGATGGGGTCCGACAAGCACTATCCCGAGGAAGCTCCGGCGCATCGCGTGCGCGTGGATGGGTTCTGGATCGATCGCTTTCCGGTGACGAACGAGCGCTTCGCGCGCTTCGTCGGGGAGACCTCGCACGTCACCTTCGCGGAGCTGCCGCCGAATCCGTCGGAGTATCCCGGCGCGCATCCACACATGCTGCATGCGGGCTCGCTCGTGTTCGAGCCCCCCGAGGAACCGGTCGACCTGAGCAAGCCGTCATGGTGGAGCTTCCGGCGCGGCGCGGACTGGATGCACCCGACCGGCCCCTGGAGCTCGCTGCACGGACTCGAGCATCATCCCGTCGTGCACGTGACGTACGCCGACGCTCTCGCCTTTGCGGCCTATGCGGGCATGATGCTGCCCACGGAGGCCGAGTGGGAGTTCGCGGCTCGAGGAGGGCTCGACGGCGCCGAATACGCCTGGGGCGACGAGCTCGCACCGGGAGGGCGACCGATGGCCAACTTCTGGCAGGGCGCCTTTCCATACCAGAACACGAAGCTCGACGGCTACGAGCGCACATCGCCGGTCGGCGCGTTTCCCGCCAACGGCTATGGGCTGCACGACATGATCGGGAACGTCTGGGAGTGGACGATCGATTGGTACCGCCCGCGGCAGGACGCCGCGCAGCACAAGAGCTGCTGCATCCCGAACAACCCGCGGTCGTCGAGCCCCGATGGCAGCTACGATCCGCGACCCCAGGCCGCCCGCATCCCGCGCAAGGTGCTGAAGGGCGGGTCGCATCTGTGCGCCCCGAACTACTGTCGGCGGTATCGTCCGGCGGCGCGTCATCCGCAGCCGATCGATACGTCGTCGTCGCACGTCGGCTTCCGCTGCATCGTGCGACCCGACGCGCCGCTGATCGTCCGCTCGGACGAGCGGCACTAGAGCGAGCTCGGGCGACCGTCGTGCGCGCTAGTCCAGGCGCACGATGTCGTCCGGCACCCAGCTCTGATCGAAGAAGGCGCGCTCCGGCTCGTACAGCCGGATGATCGCGAACCATCCCTTGCCCGGGACGGTGGCCAGCCAGTTCTTCCCCTGCCCCGGCGAGCGCGCACCGAAGTAGATGTCCAGCGACCCGTCGGGGTTCGGGATCGGTCGATCCATCGCGTTGATCGACGGAAAGGGCTGCCCGTTGTCGAGCCCCGCTCCCGTGAGCGCGTCGTAGACCGTCACCGACCAGAAGCGCGCCGCGGGAATGTTCGCCGGCAGGTGCAGCCGATAGTCGCGATCTCCCGAGAGAAACTCGCCGTTCGCGTCCGTGAAGACGGAAGGAAATCTCCCGCCCACGTTCTCCACCTTCATCGGCATGGCAGGATTGGAAGAGTACGCATAGGTGAAGAACCCCGTGCGTGCGTCGAGATAGTTGAACGACTCGCTCGAGAACGTGGCGTTGGCCGGGAACGACTCGACGTACTGCCGATCCGGGTAGCGCCTGCCCGCGGCGAGCGGCGATGGTGTGTACGCGATGACGTGCCCGATTCGCGTCGCCGTTCGCGCCGCCCGGTCGAGCAGCGCGTTGGCCCGCGCGTCGGGAGCGAACGGCTGGCCCTTGGCGATCCCGATCGCCGCCGCCATGCCGCGCATCTCGCGATCGGCCGGATCCACGTACTCCTCGTCGAGGAATCGCGCGAACATCGCGAAGGCGGAGCCGTCCTGCGGATAGAGCATGTTCGCCGGCACGGCGGACGCGTCGGGGAACTCCATCCGCTTCGCCCCCAGGCGCATGCCGAGCGGATAGATGCGGGTTCGCTCGATCAGGCGCACGGGCTCCGACAGATCGTGCGGATTCGTGAATGGCGCTCGCCAGAACACGAACACGCCGTACGTGCCGGAGCGATATACGTGGTAGCCCGCTGGAATGCGCCCGCCATAGTCGGGCGGCAGCAGCAGATAGCCGCCCCCCTTCCCCCGGTCGGGGCCGGCGTAGCCGACGTCGCCGCTCCACCGACGGCCATCGATCACACCGACCGAGGGCACCGGACGCTGCCAGAAGTCGTCGAACACGCCCTGGAGCCCCGGCGGCACCTCGATCACCAGCGGTCCGTCGCGCTTGAGGTCGAGGAAGCCGAACGCATAGACCAGATCGCAGTTCGGCGTCGTGATGAGCGTCTTCGCGTTGATCCGTCCCTTGAAGATGGGCAGCACCTGGTAGCCCGACCCGAACGCGCGGACCGCTCCCTCCTTCATGGCGAGCATGTTCAACGCGGGGAGCGCCCAGAGATACGTCTGTACCGCGCGCTGGAAGAACAGCTCGTCGAGCAGCGCGGCCGCGTCGTTCCGGCGCACGTAGCCCTGATCGAACGGCACGGTCGCCAGCGTGTCGTAGCGCGCCAGCGTCACCACGCCGTCTCGATCGCCTTCACTCGCGGCGTGCAGTGTCATCGCTCCTCCCGTCTCGCTCCGTGCTCAGTCTCTGGATCGAGGGAGGCACGGTCCATTGGACGTTGGCCATCGATGACGACACGCGCCGATCATCGCGGCGGAGTGAGTGGACGAACGGAGCACGCGCTTGGTCCCATGTCGATCGGCTTCGCCGGCGGGCACCATGCGACGCATGCCGGCATTCACTCCTGCATCATCGCTCCGCGAGCCGGAGCCACGACGAGACGCGGCGAGCGGCATGCGTCTCTGCGGCTACTTCGTCAACGTGGCTCAACTCGTCGACGTCGGTCGCGGCGCGTCGCCACGGCGAGCGCGTGATCCGCGCATCGACGCGGTCGGCATGCACCTCGCCGCGGTGCACTCCATGCCGCTCCATCGCATCGTCGAGCTGGTCGCGCACGCGATCGCTCGCCGCGCGCGGAATGGAAAGGCGACGGCCGGGCGCGGGAAGCGGCGCGCGCTGGCCCGGGATCGGCGCTCGGCGTCCTTTACCTTGGGCCAATAGAGTGAGTCGCTGGCTGCTCGTACTCTGCCGCATCGAGAAAGCGCACCACTGACTCACACTACCTGGCAGGAATGGAGGATCGCATGACACCAAAGTTCACGGTACTGCGCCGTATGTGCACCCTGCTGCCGGCCATCGGATTGCTGGCCAGCACTGCGGTGGCGTGCGATGACGATGAAGACATCGTCGGCGTGGTGCCGACCCCCGTGGTGAGGACGGTCAGGGATCCGAATTTCAACTTCGCGCCCCTTCGCACCTTCGCGATGCCCGATACGGTCGCGCACTTCGCTCCGCTCACGGGCACGCCGCTCGTGATCTCACGCGAGTTCGATCGCACGGTGCTCGACCAGGTGAAGGCGAACCTGATCGCACGTGGCTACGTCCAGGTGACCGCGCCGGCGACGGTGGCACCCGACTTCGTCGTGCTCGTCGGAGCGACGGCCGCCACGAACTACAACGCATACGCGACCTATTCGTGGTACCCCTACTACGGCTACTACAGCGGGTGGGGATGGTACGCGCCTGGTTTCACGTCGGATTGGACGCTCATCTATCCGTTCTATCCGACCGTCGGCGTGACGTCGTTCGATCGCGGCACGTTCCTCGTGACGATCGTTCCGACGACGACCGTGAATCCGCTGGGCCGCTCGATCAACGGCGAGTGGGCCGGTACGGCCACGTCGCTGCTCGACGGCAACGTGACGTCGACGATGGTGCAGGCGGCGGTCGACGAGATGTTCATCCAGTCGCCGTATCTCACGGCTGCTCCGCCGCTCGCCTCTCGCGCGAACTGAACGACTGATGCATGGGCGATGACCACGACGCTGTGCGGGGGGCACACGTCGTAAGTCAGGACCCGAGGCGCGAACATCGACCCCCGGAGTGGTGGGCTCCGACCCGAGACTAGCGCCAGTGACTACTGGGCCGAATTCGAAAGGATTCGACCCAGTAGTCATGTTCGGTCATGAGGAGCTCGCGATCCTCGGCCCGCCGCGCGTCTACGCCGACTTCTCCTGGAGCTTCGCGAGGAACCGCTGCGACTCGGAGATGCGCTCCACCTCGATCGCGATCGCCTCGACGGACTGCTCGATGCGCTGGAGCTGTTCCGTCATCCCTGCCTCGAGCGCCGGCGGGGCCCCGCGCCGCTCGAACCGGCGACCCAGCGCGCGCGAGATCGGCCAACCCACGATGATCACCGCGCAAGTGATGAAGAATCCGATCGCGATGTCGACCGCCTCACCGGGGATCACCGGACGCGGGTCGTCGGGCGGCTGCGTGGTGAAGACGAACGGAGTGCTGCGCCCGCCTCGCTCGAGCTGGCGCAGCTCCCGCTCCGCATCACGAAGCGACTGCTGCGCTCCGACGAGGGCCTGGTTGGCCGCGCCGCGCTGATCGTTGGTTCGGGCATCGCGCATCTGCTGCTGCGCGTCGCGCATCTCCTGCTGGGCATCGCGCACCCGCTGCTGGGCGTCGCGAATCTCCTGCTGAGCTTCCCGCGCCGCCTGCTGCGCGCTCTGCGCCTCCCGCTGCGCATTGCGTACCTCCTGCTGCGCCTCGCGGGTGGCTTCCTGCACGGCGTCGCGGATGGTCTGGCCGAGGCCCTGGTCCGACTGCGGCGCGGGCGCGGCGGTGGAGATCACTGTGGTCAGGCGAGGCGTCATGGTGGGGCTCCCGAGCGTCCCGTGAACGGAGGTGTCTTTCAATTCTACGTCGAGCGCCGGCTCCAGGTTGCAGCTCGTCGCCCGCCCCGGTTGCCGGAGTGTCGTGCCACGCGCGGCCCGAGTCCCCGGCACCTGCGTTTCCCCTAGGTCCAATGTATCGGGGCTGCTCTGACGGCATCATGCGGGGGTCGATTCGTCATCCTCCCCCCGACCGTGCCCATGCTTCAGCTCGTGAGCGCCGCGACACGCGGTTTCGTCTGTCTCTGCGTGCTCGCCGGATTCGTCGGAGTGGCACGGGCACAGGGCCCCACGTCGGCGGCGATCGCCGGACGCATCGTCGACGACCGGGGGCTCGGAGTGCGAGGCGCCGAGGTCGTCGTGACGAACCAGTCGACGGGCACATCGATGCGTGCGGTCTCGCGCGCGGAAGGGCGCTACCAGATCAGCGGGCTCGAGGTGGGTGGCCCCTACTCGGTGACGGTGCGACGAATCGGATCGCCGGTGCTCACGCGCTCCGGTCTCAGCCTCACTCTCGGCCAACGGCTCGAGGTGGACCTCGTCCTCGCACAACAGGCGGTGACGATTCTCGGCGTCGAGACGCGTGCGGCGGGCGACAGGCTGTTCTCGCGTGCCCACACGGGCACCGAATCGTTTCTGTCCGATTCGACGATCCGACGGATGCCGGTGATCAACCGTGATCTGTACGATCTCGTACGGCTCGTTCCCCAGACGTCGACCTGGTTCGCGCTGGCGCCATCGGGTTCGGGGATCCGCGCGAACAGCATCCGCATCGACGGTGTCGGCGACCAGGTGCCGTCGAGCAATCTCGCGGCCGGCCAATTGTACGGCGGCAAGGTCATCCCGCTGGACGCGGTGCAGGAATACCAGGTCCTGCTCTCGCCCTTCGACGTGCGGAACGGAGGCTTCGCCGGCGCGAGCATCAACGTGGTGACGCGGAGCGGCACCAACGAGCTGCGGGGCGGCGTCTTCGGCTACGGCACGAGCGAGCGCCTCGGCGCCGACGTGCCGTTCGTTCGCCGGACGCGATACGAGAAGCAGCAGCTCGGCTTCTCGCTCGGTGGGCCGATCGTTCGCGATCGTCTGCTGTTCTTCGTCTCGTCGGAGCTGCAACACCGCACCATTCCGGCACTCGGCCCCTTCGTCGGCGATTCGAGCGCGGGCATGCTTCCCGTGAGCGCGGCCGACGTCGCGCGCTTCCAGCAGCTGCTGCGCGACCACGGCCTCGAGGGCGGGTCTGCCGGGGCGGTGACGAATGCCAATCCGTCGTCGAGCACGTTCCTCCGTCTCGACGCGCCGATCGCCCGCTGGAACGGCCGGGTCACTCTGCGCGCCAACTACGGGCACGCGGACAGCTCGATCTTCGCGCGGCCCACGGCGCTCGCGCCCGCGAACTGTCCGCCCACCGCGTGCTTCC
>Ga0207674_10004805_pt1 | contig 16178 bp, 13 predicted proteins | sample KBSCornC72_FD_184303 | JGI IMG/M metagenome (GOLD analysis project Ga0207674, IMG submission 184303) | Corn rhizosphere microbial communities from Kellogg Biological Station, Michigan, USA - KBS Corn C7-2 (SPAdes) (version 2) | ecosystem: Host-associated > Plants > Roots > Rhizosphere > Soil ... | reverse complement strand
TGACCGCCATCGTCACCTTCGTGATCTCCAGCGCCGTTGCTCCGCATTGACCCGCTGGCTTGATTGTGGGCGAGGTCAACTGGTTGGGGCTGCTCACCTGGACGCCTCCAAGGCCGGGATAGGTGTGATCGACAGGCAGCGCACCACTCCAGGTGAAGCTATATGTTTTACTCGTCTCGCCCGGCTTGAGCGTGATGCTGGCCGGAGTTTGAGAGCGTCCATTATTGGTCGTATAGGTAAAGCGGACAGTGCCGCCCGCGCTATGTTGATTGACGTGGAAAAGCGCGGTATACGTGACAGTCACATTGCTTCCGCACGCGAGGCCGTTCAGCGAATTGGGTGTCACCGACATGCTGACCGCATCGACGTGCAGCGCCGCGTGATTCGTCGAAATCGGCGAGGGTGGATGTGAACCAGGCGTATTCAGGCGGGTTGCGTAGAAGGCCAGCGTCAGACCACCAACCAGCGCGACAAGCACGATCACTGCTGCCCAGAGGCTGAGGCGCTGCGCCAGAGACGACCGCCGCGCACGTGTTTGAGAGACGCTATTCATAGTTCCGGCGGCGCGTGGCATATCCGAATGATCCATAAATCGTCCTTTCTCACTTTTTTGCGAGTTTTGCGCGAGCAGAGGAGTGTCAGCGATGCGCTGCCAAACACGGTTGAGAATCTCTTGTTCATGCTGGGCATCGGCCTGATAATAGCTGCGGAGATACGCCAGCGCTTCCGCGTCTCGTTGGTCGCCTGCCTTACTTTGCCTGATCTGCTCGATTTGCTGATCGACATCATCAGGGACAAAAAACTCATCGTGCTGGTCCACGTTCCTGCTCCTCCTTTCCTCGTTGATACATTTTTCGCAAGAGATTAAGGCTCCGTGAAAGCGTGACGCGCACAAGGTTCTCCTGTTTGCCGAGCATAGTAGCGATCTCCCGACAGGATAAATCCTGGCCAAAGCGCAAACGCAACACCTGTTGCTGAAACGGGGGTAAACTTTGCAGATGGGCAGCGAGCGCGGCATAATCCTCTTGCCGCAAGGCGAGCGACTCAGGGCCTGCCATATCGTCCGCGAAAAGACCGTCAACGACCCGTTCGAGTGCTATGTTCTGGCGAGTTTTCGCGCGTCGATACACATCGATTACCTTATTGCGCGTCACTCGCCAGAGCCATAACTCTTTTTCGCGCTCCGAACGTGCGAGAAACGTCCGCTGTTCCAGAGCAGCCATGAAAACGTCCACGACAAGGTCTTCCGCGTCCTCTTCTGAAGAGAGGCGCGTGCGAACATAGGCCAGCAATCCTGGTGCGTACCTTTGATACAGGAGGGCTATCTCCTGACCCGCCTGTGCCATATGCCTGTTCGCTTGCATCTTCGACCTCGCGTTGTTTCCGATAACTCACCCGAACTATCGTTTGACCAGGCAAAATATTACACTGTTTTGGGGCCAATTTGGAGAAATGGAGCCGAGAAGTTTTAGATCAGGCCCCGTTCATAGGTCAAAAAGGTATGCCCGTCCCATTCATACTCAGCCGCTGTGAAGGCATCGCGCACCATCATAAGATCGGGCACATAAGCGCGCACTTGCTCCATACTGAGTTCTGTGAGCTTGCGACGCAGGAAATAGGCAAGCAGGCTGATCGATTCGGTTGTGCCATCGATATAGCCGAGCGAGAGATAGTTACCGCGCCAATCCTCGCGCATCGCGACGATGGCCAGACCATCCAGGCGTTGCCAGCGTTTCAAGAGGTAGATTTCCCCGCGCCCGATCTGCTCTTTAAGCAGGGTATCGGAGATGCGGTAGCCGATGAAATCGCTATAGTAGATACCGCCGACAGCCGGAAAGATGCTGGAAACGTCGAGATACTCAATGATTTCGTCCAGATCGGCGAGCGTGGCCAGCACTGGCTCGTCAAGGCCAACATTGTGCCGGGGAATACTTGTGAGCGGCACGGCTGTATAGATCGAGTACGCGCCCACCTGCTGCCAGCGCGCTTGCTCGACCATGTGAATCGAGGCGGCATTGGTGGAATCCGTCAGCAGCCGGATGGTGGTCGCGCCTCGCCGTATGGCTTCCGCGCCCGCCTCCAGGGTGAGCTGGTGGGCAATCCCCTGCCGACGAAACGTGGGATCGACACGCATCCCCTCCTGCCATGCCTCAGTCGCGTTCAGCATTTGCAGATGGAGAATGCCGACCGGACGATCCCCGGCCAACGCCACGAGCAACAGACCAGATTGATCATTTAGCCAGCGCTCCCAGACATCCTCAATATAATCGCCCCACTCCCAGGTATGCGCGCAAAAAGCCAGCACCGCCTCGCGATCTTCCGCGCGCGCCTGGCGAACCGTGATTTCAACCATGTTTCTTTTTCCTTTGCTTGCGATTGGACGGCGGGCGCGAGGGCCGCCGCTACATCCAACGAGGGAATCACGCAAGGGGTTGCCAGCCTTCCAAATCTGGTGGAAGCTCTTTTGACCGACCTCTGTGTGTACTCGCCCTGCTTCAGAATATAGTATGAGGGAGCGATTATGCAACCGGGGAAAACCATGTGGTCGTCAATCTTGCAGAAAGGTCGTATACACTGCTAAGATAGTGCTAACAGCAAATTTCTGGCCGCAGAAATTTCCAGAGACGAGCGTAAAGCGCTTCTCTCATCACTATACACGCATTGTAGGAGTTATTCACATGAAAGTTATGAAAATCGCGCAAATGGTCTTGCGCCTCGCCTTTCTCCTGGCGTTGATCCTGGGGATAGCCTTCTGGGTCGATCAGGCGCTGCCCGCGAATGAGGGCATCAAGGGCCTTCACATGTTGCTCGGCATCATTCTTGTGCTCTCGCTCTGGACCGTGGGCCTGGCGCAGGGCTTTGTCAAGGGCGGCGGCAACTTTGGCCTCGCGATCGGCACCTTCATCGTTGGTCTGCTCGTCGCCATCGTCGGACTCTGGCAGGAGAGCTGGAAAGCAGGCGTGACCAGCACAGCCACTCTTGAACTCATCAACTCCATCCACCTGCTGCTCGGCATTATCGCCGTCGGCATGGGCGAAATGGTCGTCTCCCGCACGAAGAAACGAGTGGCGCAGGCGGCGGCGAGTGAGGGCGTGAGCACGAAAGCATAAAGTAAACTGCAAGAAGAAATAGAGAGCGCCATCTGTAGTAATGTGATTACAGACGGCGCTTTTTGTTTCGCTGTTTTTATATTTTTTGCTTGTCTCACCAGTCCAAGCGGTACCCGGCTGGTGAGTATGAGGCAGAATGAGAGCACCATTGGTTAATAGCAGCGTTGCGATTCTAAAAAGCCGCAATCTACCCTCTTGCTCGTTGGGGGGAATTCATGTCCTAGCAAAAAGTAAAGCAGCGCGCCAAGAAAAGGCTGAATAAAAAAAAATCACCAATAGCCATACAAAGCGGCTTTGAGGTCTATTACACCCCGAAACACGGCAGTTGGTTGAATATGGCCGAGGTCGAACTCTCGATCCTGGATCGTCAATGTTTGTCCCAACGTCTGGCCTCCTTCGAGATTGCTCAACGGCAGATCGACACCTGGACCATCCACCGCAATCAGCAACAGGCGACCATTACCTGGCGCTTTACCGCTGAGGATGCGTCCATATGACAAGGGACATTTGCCAAAAGCGAGTAGATAAACAATGTGGTAGAAATAAGCAGGGTTTCAGGCTACTTATTCTCTTTGCTCATCAGGGTTTCAGCCATTTGAGAAAGAGGGAGCGACTAGACTGCTCTCACGATCCACTTGCTTCCGCTTTTTCGAGTCTGCGAAAGAATACCCTAAAGAAATCTTGAGAGTGCACACCATGCGCGTGGCAAAAGAACATGACTCATCCCGAATTGTTGAACACCGGGGGAGGGCTGATGCGGCGAGCAGGACTTGCACGCTCTGTTTGCCAGGGAAGCCAGACTTTCGGGCCAGCTCCGAGAAGTGAGGTGAGAGATGGTGCAAGACCACCGTCATCACGCTACCCAGGCGTGAAATGACAGAAAGAGAGAGCAGAAACACATGCGATTAGGAAAGTTTTCACCCTGTCTGAACGTGAAAGACCCTCATACCTCCAGGGTTTTTTACGAAACGCTGGGCTTTGAAGTTCAAGCCGGCAATGAAGCAGACCATTGGCTCCTGATGACCAATGGAGAGGCCAACATCGGCTTGATGCAAGGCATGTTTGAGAAGAACATGCTCACCTTCATTCCCAACCAGGACCACAATGGCCAGCAATTACAAACGTTTCCTGACATCCGCGACATTCAAAAACAGCTCAAAGAAGCCGGTATTTCATTTGAACAAGAAGCACAGGATGGGACTGGACCTGCAAGTTTTCTCATTCTTGACCCTGATGGGAATCCGATTCTGGTCGACCAACATGTAGCAAGCGCCCAATAAGGAGTGTATTCTCGTGCTTGAACGTTGTCCATTTATCGAAGACATGGATATTCGCTATGATGGTGAGCAACGTATTATTGAGATCAACAATTGCCTCGTACGATTTACCCCCAACGAATACAAGCTGGTCCGTCTCCTGCTTGCCCAACACGTGGTGAAAGGGACAAAACTCTTCAAGGCTTTATCTCTCCGGGCAACGGAGAAAGCTGATGCCGAGATGTTTACGAGATGCATCGATAAAATCATATGTAAACTGACCAGCCATGACCTCTATCGAATTCACGGCTATGGCTATATGTTTTTACCAGGGGAAGATGCAGAAACAGGAGGAGTCATGCTTTTGCCGCTCAGCATGACTCCTCTCATTGGTAGATCGTGCTTATTCCATCTCCCCAACCATCTCTTTAAACACCCTCGCGGCTTCCGCGTCCATGTGATAGCTTTCGGCGTTGCTGGGGAACGCGCCGGACTGGATATCGGCGAAGTAGGCTTGCAGGGCGTTGACCGCCGTTTCGGCGATATTGGCGTAGCGGCGCACGAACTTGGCCGCGTGCTTGTTGAGACTGAGGCCGAGTACATCGTGCAAAACCAGTACCTGCCCGTCACAGTCCGCGCCAGCACCGATGCCGATGGTGGGGATCGGGATAGCCTCGGTAATCGCGCGGGCCAGCACAGCGGGCATGCCTTCGAGCACAATGGCTAAGACGCCAGCAGCGGCCAGGGCACGCGCATCTTCCAGCAGTTCGCGAGCGGGATTGGCCTGTCTGCCCTGCACGCGATAGCCGCCCATCGCGCGCACCGATTGCGGGGTCAGCCCCAGGTGGCCCATCACCGGGATCTCAGCAGCCAGAATAGCCTCGACCATCGGCAGACGTTTGCGCCCACCCTCCAGCTTCACGGCATCGGCTCGCCCCTCGCGGATCAAACGACCAGCATTGCGCACGGTCTCTTCAACGGAAATATGGTAGCTCAGCCAGGGCAGATCAGCTACGACCAGCGCGGCAGGCTGAGCGCGCGTTACGGCTGCCGCATGGTGAACCATGATATCGACGGTGGCCGCGAGCGTATCGGGAAAGCCAAGCATATTATCGGCCAGCGAGTCGCCGACCAGAATGATATCCGCCCCGGCCTGATCGCACACTTCGGCCATCGGGGTGTCGTACGCGGTAATCATTTTGAGTTTGGGGCCACCTTTGCGGGCCAGCACTGTCTGAGTCGTGATTTTATCTCGCGTCATGATAAATTCCCTTTCTTCTGCTCAACAGGCGCGCTTTTCAGGCCAATCTCCCACGTGCCATCGGCGCGCAGCAAGAAGTTATCGATCAGCCGCGTCGCGCCGACGGTCGCCGCGATCAGCAAGAGAGCCGGGGCTTGCAGATGTTCCAGTGAGAGAAATGTGGCGGGATCGCGCACTTCGGCGTAATCGAGCGCGGCGCGCGGCTCGCCAGCAACTATCTCCTGCATGATCCTGACCACGCCAGCCGGACCATCCGGCACACGGTTCTCGCATGCCTGCTGGCCTGCCCGCAGCGCTTTATAAAGAATGGCCGAAGCGGCGCGGTTCTCAGGGGTCAGATAGGCATTGCGGCTACTCATGGCCAGCCCATCGTTCTCACGGTACGTCGGCAGGATGCGCAGACTAACCGGTAGATTGAGGTCGGTGATCATGCGCGAGATAACCGCGACCTGCTGAGCGTCTTTCTGCCCAAAATACGCCTGGTGTGGTCTGATAAGCTGGAACAGCTTCAACACAACCGTGGCAACGCCGCGAAAATGGCCGGGCCGGCTGGCTCCCTCGCCCACGCTGGTCAATGTGCCGCCAGGATCGATAAAGGTTGAGAAACCAGGAGGGTACATCTCGGCAACGGTGGGTGTGAAGACAAGATCGACGCCGCAATCCTCCAGCATGCGCAGGTCACGTGGCAGATCGCGGGGATAACGGTCCAGATCCTCGTTGGGGCCAAACTGAGTCGGGTTGACAAAAATACTGGCTGCCAGCACGCTATTCTCCGCGCGTGCCTGCTTGAAGAGTGAGAGATGCCCCTCGTGTAAGTAGCCCATGGTTGGCACCAGGCCAACCGTTTCTGACGCTGTCCAGTTCGCGCGCGCGTCAAGCATTTCCTGGACAGTAGTGATGACTTGCATCGTCTCTCTTGCCTTTCCATATCTGCATGGCCTGGCCCGTCAGCATTGCTCAGGTCACTCGAAAGCCAGCCAGGTTAAATCCTATGCTGCTGCCAGCAGTATATCATCGCTCGCAAGCAGCCTGCAATCCGCATTCCCACCTCATGGAAGCGTCAACAGGCCGTTGGGGCCGGCGATCAGCGCGCGCTCGGCCATGTGTAAGAAGAGGCCGTGCTCAACCACGCCCACGATTGCACGAATTTGCGTTTGCAGCTTTTCTGGATCAGCGATACCGCCAGGGAAACGACAATCGATAATGTAATTGCCGTTGTCGGTCACAAAGAGATCTCCGCTACCTTTGAGCGTGCGCATCATGATGTTCGCGCCCAACGCCTTGAGTTTGCCCATCACCACAACCTGGGCGAATGGCACGACTTCAACCGGCAGCGCGAAGGCTGTTCCCAGGCGCGGCACGAGTTTGGAGGCATCGCCAATCACCACGAAGCGGCGCGCGGCGGAGGCCACAATTTTTTCGCGCAACAACGCACCTCCACCACCTTTAATCAGATTAAGTTGGGGATCAATTTCATCCGCTCCATCGATGGCCAGGTCCAATTCGCCATATGCGCCCAATGGAAGCAAGGGAATGTGCAGGCTTTTTGCAAGCCGGGCGGTTGCCTCTGAGCTTGAGACCGCGCCTTTAATATGCAAGCCATTTTGCAAGCGCGCGGCCAGGGACTTGACCAGAAATGCCGCCGTCGTGCCAGTTCCCAGGCCGACGAGCATGCCTTCTTCTACGAGGTTCGCCGCCGCCTCGCCCACCTGCTGTTTATATGTCTCGGTGTCGTTTGTCATCTCTAATTTCCTTTGTATGGAGTTGCGAAATGCACACAAGAAGTCTTCTTCATTGTAACTCATAATGGGGTAGGATTGCAGATATACCCGTGTCAAAGATAGGACTTGCCGGTACTTACTTGTCAGCGAATGCCTGGCCATGATACACTCTGCCATGAAACGAAAAATAGAAACATGGGCAAGGGCGTGCCTGTTATAGATAAGATATACTCTGGCGGTGGCAATCATGGCTGAACAATGGCGCATACTGGTCGTCGAAAGCGAAGAAAATCTCAACTGGAATATTGTCAATTCACTCCAAAAAGATGGCTATAGTGTGCTTGGTGTGATGGGCGGGGCCGAGGCAATTCGTACACTCTGGAATGAAGAGCAGGATGTAGTAATCTGTAGCCAGCAGATGCCCGACGCGAGTGGGCTTGACCTGCTCCAATGGATGCGTACCTATACTCCCAACGGCCGCATGGTGATGCTGGGAACACCCGGTGATAGCGTGGGACGCAAACAGGCGTTGGAGATGGGCGTGGCGGGCTACCTGGAAAAACCCTTAGATTTGCACGCGCTCAAAGAAGAGTTGCGCCGCTTGCTGCACTCAACTGGCTTCTCCGCTAGCCTCGATTCATTTGATCTGCTGGACGTGATTCAGATTATTAATATGAGCCGCAAGAGTATTGCGCTGGTGGTGAATACCGGATTGGAAGAGCAGGGAACCTTACGCTTCCAACTGGGCGAGTTGGTCTGGGCCGAGTATGGGATGTTGCGCGGCGAAGAGGCATTCTTCGCGCTGGCCGCGCATAAAAACGGCACGGTGGCGCAATACCCCTGGAATGAGCAGACCACGCCAAATGTGACCCAGCCGCTTTCGCGTTTGATCTTTCAGGCGCTGCAATATCGTTCTAAATATGCATCCAGCACCCAGGCCAGCAGTGATGTCCCAGTAGTTAAGCCAGCATCGCCTTTGCCAACGTTACCGCAAACATTGCAGGACATGGCAGAGGACGATACGCCGTTTCAATTTACAGAAGATGACCGCCCATTCCAGTTTGTGGCGGAGGGGGTCCCGGTCGAGGAGTCGCCAGCCAGCTCGCCTTTTGAGCAGCTCATGCGCGTCACCTCGACCAATGCTCATCTAGAGCAGGTCAGTGGAGGAGGTTCGGGAATGGTGAAAAAACAGGAATCGGAGGCTGGTAAACAGCCGGTGGTGCCGGAAAAGCCCTGGTGGCAGCCCACAAGCTCAGTACCCGCGTTCCAGGCGTCGGGCAGTATGCGCGCGTTGAGTGGCGAGAAAACCGGGTCAGCCCCAAAAGGTGCCACGAGTACGCCACCCGTCGGCGAACAGAAGGCTACGCCAATGCTGAATAGCACGCTGCCCTCCTGGCTGACAGAGCAACCTACCAGTATGCACCTGCCAGTGATGCGCGGCCAGACCGGCCAGATGCCGACGGTACCGCAAGAACGTTCGCCAGTCTTGCCCAAAACGCCTCCAACATCGCTGCCACTCTCACCCAATTCAGCGGCCCCAGGCAACGCGGGATGGTCGAGTACACCACAAACACCGTTGAATCCAGCAGAGCAGAGTTCGCATGCTTTGAATCTCTCTGCTTCCGGCTTGCGCGCGTTAAATCCGTCTGATTCTGGTTTGCGACGCATCAACCCGGAGGAGGCACAATATACGATGCCTCATCGCGCCGTCAAGCCGCACGCCGCCAATCAACGCGCGGCCTCAGCCGAATGGCAGGGACCGCTGGCGGATCAGACCGGGCAGATGAGTCCGGTCAAGTCTGCCGGTTCTGGCGACACGCTGCAGAGCCTGGCCGCGTTAAAGAGAAATAGCGCCGCGATGCCCAATGACGCGCGGAATGGACAGAATAGCTCGTCGTCCACACCGGCTGCCAATTCTCGCGCGTGGGATGCACCAGCGCCAGCGCAACCCACGCCCATTACGAACGCCCACACATGGGCCGCGCCGATACTATCACCAGCCGCGCAAGAGGCAGTCTGGGCCACGCCTGTGCAGGCACCGCCCGCGTCCGCGCAGCCCGCTCCGCTTCCCAACGAAGCGATCTGGGCCACACCTGTATCCAGCACACAGACGCCCGACCAGTCCGCGAGTGGTGCGGCAGATGCCAGTGACACGCAGGGCAAACGAAACTATCCGGCTCTGGCAGCAGCGCTACAAACGCTGGGGTATTCAGTACCGGGCTTTATTGCGGCAGCGGTCGTCGGTCTGGATGGCACGCCGATTGCTCAGGTGGCCGTCGATGAACGGGATATCTCGGCCCTGTGCGCGCGGCTTGGCGCGATTGCGCGGAGCGCGTCAGGCTTGTTTGAACTGAATGACGCGGGAGAATACGAATATGCAGTGATTTCCAGCCGTTCGCAGCACATTTTGCTGCGCCTGATTGGGAATACCCGCGAAGTTTTTCAGGCTTTGATTACCACGCGCGACACCGAGCCTGCGCAAAGCCTGGATGTTATGGCCAATGTCGAGCCTGCGCTTGCCGCCGCGCTCGCATAAATCGTATAACTGAAATGAAATCTGTTCGGCTGTGCCAATCATCGTCATAGAAGAGAGAAGAGTTTTCTATCGTGGATAACAACAAAGAAACCATGACCAGCGAGGAAGAGAAGGCGAATCATCGCTACTCTTTTACGGTCGGGATTTTTATCGGCCTTGCCCTGATTATCCTGTTTACGGCTGTCTCACTCTTTGTTCATTAAGCGTTTGAGCGCTTCCAGATCAATCTCTTGATCCTCATCTGGGAGCACGCGGCGCGAGATGGACGCGAGATCGCCGGGAGCAGCCTGTTTCTCCGGGCGTTTTCTGGCCGGTTCGCTCTTATCTGGCTGCGGCGGAATGAGATTAGCCGTTTGCGACTGGCCGGCGGGAAGCAACGGTTTACCCTGTGGCTGGCTCTTTTTGTGTTTTAACTGCTGGAGTTGGCGCTCAATCAACTGTTCCTGAGAAAGTTGATTAAGCTGGGCGCCGAGATCGTATTCTTGCAGATCGGCCAGGGCACGAGCACGGGCCTCGACCTCAAGCACCGTATCCTGGGCGCGTTCGGCCCGCTCGCGGTCTTTGGGTGAGCCGGATTTGCTGAGGGTATCGTAGACGCGCTGCTGGAGCAATGCGCTGCGCTTGCGGGCTACCAGGAGTTCAATCGTCGTATCAACTTCGGAGATTTTGGCCTCTAACTGGCGCAAGATGCCGCGCATACTTGAAACAAGCTGCCCCTGCTCTTTCTGCTGTTGTGTATAGCGTTTCGCCTGGCGAGTCAGATCGTTATAACGTCCCAGAAAATCGCGGGCGCTATTCTCGTTATTATGCTGAATCGCTACCTCAGCCTTTTTAAGCCAGAGGGCTGCTTCTCCTAACAGTTCCTGACTCCGTTTCTCCAGCTTGCGCTCTTCCGCGATGGCCGTCGCCACCTGCGTTTTCACCTGGACAAGTTGATTGCGCATATCAAGCTGAATCTGCCGTAAAGTCTTCTCCGGGTCTTCAGACTTTTCCGCCACCGTGTTGAGATTGGCGCGCAGCAGCGTGAGTACACGTTCCAGCAAATTCATCGGTTTTATCCCCTTCAAACACCAGACCTACAAGTGCCAAATATAAGCAGATATGCGAGAGGGTGGACTTCCCGCGAGAAGCAGCAAACCCTCTCACATCTTACACGTTTTATTTTTCGCGCGAGTTTGACTCAACCACTGGAACAGCTCCATTGTTGCCGTTGCCGTTGTTCTGCACCTCTTCCTGGGGATTCAGGATCGGCACGCGGTTCATCAGGTCGCCCACGCGGGTACCGCTCAGCAACTCGAAGAGCGCGGGAACTTGCGCGGCCATGTTCATGATGTCGCTGGTCAGGCGGCTGGCTCCCATGCCGCCATTGCCCCCCTCGCCAGTCGAGACGATCGTCACTTTATCCACCTTGCTCAACGGCTCAGCGATCGCGCGTACAATCTCTGGCATACTGTCGAGCAACTTGTCCAACACGGCGGCCTGGTTGTACTCGTGGTACGCGGCGGCCTTGATCTTCATGGCGTCAGCTTCGGCCTCACCTTTAGCGCGAATAACCTCTGCTTCGGCCAGACCTTTCGCCTTGATAATTTCGACTTCAGCCAGACCACGCGCCCTGGTCGCTTCCGCGTCACCAAGACCGCGCGCTTTCACCGCATCGGCCTGACCTTGCGCTTCGAGGATCAAGCGCTGGCGGGTGGCTTCGGCCTCCGTCTCAATCCTGCGGCGGTCGGCCTCGGCGGTCTTCTGAATCGTCGCTTGCAGTTCGAGTTCGCGGCGCTTGATTTCGGCCTCTTGCACCTTGACCTGCGCCTCTTTTTCGATCTGCGTAACTTTGACGGCCTCGGCAACTACCTGCTGCTGGGTCGTGTTGGCCTGAATATCGTAGGCTTTATCGGCTGCGGCCTGCTGTTTCTTGACCTCGGCATCGAACGCGGCCTTTTTCAAGGACAGGTTGCGCTGCGATTCCGCCTGAAAGCCTAGCGATTCGGTCTCAGCCTTCACCCGCGCTTGATCGGCCATCGCTCGCGCCACAGCAGCTTCGCGTGAGGCGTTGGCCTGCTCGATCTGGGTATCGCGCTCGGCCAGGGCGGCGGCGATATTCGCGCCTTTGCGGATCTCTTCGATCTGCGGGCGACCCATATTGGTGATGTACTCGTTCTTGTCGTGAACATCTTTGAGTGTGAACGAGATAACCTGCAAGCCCATCTTATCCATATCAGGTGTGACGGTCTTGAGCATCTTCGCGCCGACGTTCTCAGGGTCTTTGACCAGTTCTTCAACGGTCAACTGGCCCACGATGCCGCGCAAATGGCCCTCCATCACTTGACGGATCAGCCGTTCGCGGTCCTCCTGGCGTTTGCTCAGGAACTGCTCAGCAGAGGTGCGAATGCTCTCCGAATCCGAGCGCACTTTGATCTGCGTAACCGCTTCAACATTGACCGCGACCCCCTGGGTCGTATACAGGTTTTGCTGTGGTGCGACGTCGAAGGACATCAACTCAAGCGAGAGTTCCTGAACACGCTGGAAGAGTGGTATCACAAATTTGCTCCCGCCGGTCACAACCTCAACTTTGCGTCCACTAGAAATGATTAAAGCCTGGTTCGGGCCAACCTTGCGTAGCATCCTCCCATACATAGAAATGATGAAAAAGATGACTACTAATACGATAGCCGCAATCACAATTGCTCCGAGAAGTTGCGGATTCATCGTTGTTTCACTCCTTTAACATATTACGTGTAAAAATGTTTACTCTAAAGATATCGATTATACAGGTGAACAATGCTCCCTTTGTTTACTCCTTCTGCTGCTCCTGCTGCATTACCATTTCGATCTCGCCAGCGTCAGACGCATTGAGCAAAGCACGCAATTGAGCCAGTTCATCGGACGTAGCAGGATTGCTGCTCAGTGGCTCAGAGTGCATAAAGTTGTCCCAGGTATCAACTTCAGCCACTCCATGCTGATAGTTGACAACCACCACTTCTTGATCGCGCTCGACACGCTGATTGTTGAGGCCGCGCGCGGCAATACTCTTATGCATCCCACTGGGAGTGGTATAGATGATCTCGCCGAGACCTTTTTCCGGGATAGTAAGGCTCACTTTGCCCAGCATGCCCGTGCGATCGACGACATCCAGTTCGGTTGTGCCTTCCGCGTGCGCAAAGATGCGACTGACCAGGAGGAGCAACAGGATCGCCAGCACGATGCCGCTACCTATTGCCAGGACTAACGTAAGGGTCGCGCCCACGCTCGTCAAGTTATGGAAGAAGTAGCCGAAGAGGCCAAAACCCAGCAGGAAGAGGCCCACGGAGATCGGGTTGAGATAACCGAAGATCGAGAAGTGTGCGTGCTGCGCGCCACTGTGGTCTCCAGTATGTTGACCCGCTCCATGTGCGTGTGCTGGTGTATGGGCGTGGACATGCGCGTGTGCGTGAACATGGACGTGGCCGCCAGCATGCACAGGTCCGTGATGGACGGCTGGCCCGTGAACATGTCCCGCACCGTGACTTACTCCATGCGAGTGACCGTGATGACCTCCCATGAGAGCGGTCGCCAGAAAGAAGCCAAAACCCAACAGGAAGCAGAAAATGAAGACCAGGGAAAGAGGATCGGTCGCGATCATCGTCTTCCCTCCTTTCGTGGCAATACTTGCCTGATCCCGCCCCATTTCCGGTGGGGTCTAATTCCATAGACGAATAGGATAAGTGAGAATAAAATCACATGATAGCAACAAAACAGGTTACAGATCGTCGGTGCGCTGCTCCAGATCCGCTAACGGGATCGTCAGCAGGCGCGCAAAGAGTTCCAGGTAACCGCGTGGGTCTTCAGAGCTGGCCAGGCGCAGGAAAAGGGTCTGCATCGGTGCATCATCGTTCCACTCGGAAGCGCTTTCAGACAGCCAGTTGAGCAAGCGCTCACCGGGAGACTCGATGCCGGAAAGCAACTCGGTGCTAAGTAAATTGGTACTGAAATCCGGCGGATCGCTGACGAGATAGCCAGGATGGACCTTGAAAAAGCGTGAAAGCAGATCGCGGCTGGAGGCGGTCAGATGAACTCGTTTGCCGCTCTCGATTTGCGAGAGATACGCCTGACTGATGCTCTCACCCAGCTCGTCCTGCATCGCCTTCACTACCTCAACCTGCGTCATCGGACGATCGAAGCCGCGCAATTCGCCCTCAACGTTACGCAAGTGTTTCATTTTTTCAGCAAGATCCATACGGTTTTCCTCTCATAACTATCTGCTATATTGAATATAGCTTTGTGCTACTGCTTTGTCAAGGGCCTGGTCCTTTTCTCAACCGGAGTATGCTAAAAGAAGAAGGGCCAGAATCTATAACGAAGAAGCAATGTACAAACAAAGTCAGGAACAGATACGTGAAAAAGAAAACTGCCCACGCCAGCTTATCCGCGATTTTGCCGGCGCATAACGAAGAGGCCGCGATTGCCGGCACAGTGCATGACGTTCTCCAGACGCTGGCCAACTGGATGCAAGACTTTGAAGTGATCGTGGTCGATGATGGTAGCCGCGATCACACCGGCCCGATTCTCGACAAGATCGCGGCTGCGAACCCACACCTGCGCGTCGTCCATCACGCGGTCAATCAGGGCTATGGCGCGGCCCTGGTGAGCGGCTTTGAGGCCAGTTGCAAAGACCTGGTCTTTTTTATGGACTCGGATGGTCAATTCGATATCCACGATCTCCAACGTTTTTTCCCGCTCATGGCAGAATATGACGCGGTACTGGGGTATCGCATCAAGCGCCAGGATACGTGGATGCGCAAACTCAACGCCTGGGGTTGGAAGTTGCTGGTGCGCCTCTGCTTCGGTGTACGCGTACGCGACGTGGACTGCGCATTCAAGCTCTATGATGGCAAATTTTTCCGCGAACACCGCCTGGAAACACGCGGCGCGATGATTAACACCGAGATCCTCTACAAACTCAAACGCGCGGGCTATACCTGGATGGAGGTCGGCGTGCAACACTTGCCGCGCAACGGCGGCAAAGCGACGGGCGCGAAGCCCATCGTGATCCTGCACGCCTTTCGCGAACTCTTCACCTACGCCTGGAAATGGCACCAGGAAGAGAAACATACGGGACAGCGTTTTCAGCAATTGACCAAGGAAGCGCCGATTCTGCAATCGATCGGTGTGAGCGAGCGGGATTAGCGTGCGTTGGTAGTGAGGAGCATCTCAAGTGGAAAGACAGGGAAGTCGAGCAGGGGGGTAAAGGGCATGGATAGGATCATGCCTATCATTGTACCGCAGCGATAATTACGGTGCATCGATAGGTTCTTTGTGACTCAGCCGGGTCACAGCGAGATTGCAAGCTCGACTTCCTATATTTAGTGTACTGGCGGTTCCAACAAGCAAGGTGTGTGTTGTATCATTATGTTTCATTATGTATCGAAAGAGATACAATCCACAAAAAAGAAGAGATTGTTGCTAAAATGTTCGGCAACAATCTCTTCTTTTTTGTGAGAAACAATTTACACTCTGCGGGTTCTCTGACGCAACGGTGGCAGCAGGAGAATGCCCAGGATAAGACCCGCGATCAGACCACCCAGGTGCGCTTGCCAACCGATGCCAGAAGCGTAAAAATCAAATCCTATATTAAGCACCAGCCAAAATACCCACTGACCGATCAACGAATTGCCAGCAGGACCAAGCGCCCGGCGGTTAATGAGGAAGAACGCACCCAGCGCACCAAAGATGCCCGCAATCGCTCCCGACGCGCCGACGGCAAAACCGCCAGGCGCAAGGAAGTAAAAAGTTAAGCCGCCAACAACGCCTGAAAGCAGGTAGATGAGCAGATAACGCCATTTGCCATAGAGAACTTCGGTCAACGTTCCAACGAAGTAGAGCGAGAGCATGTTGATCGCGATATGTTCTATACCCATGTGCAAGAACATCGCGGTAAAGATGCGCCAGAACTGACCCTGAGCCACGAGTGGATTATATTGCGCACCCATCTGTACGAGGGCGAGGAGGCTATTCTGGTTCTGGCTGAAATCAATGAATTCATGCGCAACGAGCGCGACAATAAAGTATGCAATCACGTTGAGTGTGATTAACAAAAATGTCAGAAAGCGCGGATTCTGCGCCAACCAGAAACGCGTGCGGATCATGCGGCGGCGCATGACGTCGGATTGTGGCTGCTCCGAGATCTGGCGTTGTTGCTGATGGAGCGTAGGCTGTGGTGATGAGGCCGCTGGCGCGCTGGTAGGCGGCGCGTAGGCGGTTGCCTGGGCCTTGTAACCGTTGCTCTGAGCTGGCTCAAGCGCCGGGAAGGCGTCGACG
>Ga0207674_10004801_pt1 | contig 16182 bp, 3 predicted proteins | sample KBSCornC72_FD_184303 | JGI IMG/M metagenome (GOLD analysis project Ga0207674, IMG submission 184303) | Corn rhizosphere microbial communities from Kellogg Biological Station, Michigan, USA - KBS Corn C7-2 (SPAdes) (version 2) | ecosystem: Host-associated > Plants > Roots > Rhizosphere > Soil ... | reverse complement strand
GGATAAGGCCGCGTTCAACCTGGGCGCTATGGCTTCGATCGACTTCACCCAAACCAACGGCCGCCGCTCGCTCGCCGGTATGGAAGGCCTGGGCCTGATGGCAGACGTCACTGACCTGGCCACCTCGCGCACCCTGCAAGCCACGGTTGCTCCCTGCCCGATGCTTCGGAGTGGGGCGGCGACCCGCTTGGGTGGGAATGGGATTGCATGGGATCGTATGGGAGTCAATGGGCAAGAGCCGCCTCGCTGTGGGTTGCGCACGCCGAGCCACCCCCGTGACCAGATCGCCACAGAGCCGGTCGGCGGTCGAAAAGCCGTCCGCGGCGCGTACCAAGATCGCCGAAATCCCTGCCCGTCCGTGCTCCGCGATACTGATCCCACTCCGGTCCACAAAGGAGCTGGTCGCAAACCGGTCGCGATCGATCCGTCGGAGGTAGTCGTGCAAGGCACGCAACGGGTCGTACCGTTGCAGCCGGAGCTATGGTGATCGGGATCGGTCAAGCAGCTTCCAGCGCGACGATGGGGCGTCAGGGCCGGAAAGCCCGAGCGAGATCGTTCCAGATGGAAGCACTGGGGCTTCCATCCAGGAACGTGAATCTCGCTGTGAATACTCCACCGCCTGAAAGGCGGTGGCTTCAGATTACGGCTCAAAGCCGGATCGGTCCGCCTTCGGCGGACTCAAGTCACATTGAAGTCGTCGTCTGGTTCCGGCGGGGTTTGGTTCTTGATGTATTCGGCCCACACCTCATCAGTCACGTTGCCACTGCTCGCAACCCAGTAGCCTCGCGCCCATAGGTGCTGGCCCCAGTAGCGCTTGCGCAAGCTCGCGAACTCGCTCAGCAGCTTGTGCGAGCTGCGCCCCTTCAGGTATTGCACGGCACGCGACACCGACAGGCTGGGCGGGATCGACAGCAGCAGATGCACATGGTCCCGGTTGATGGACCCGGCGTGAACCACCATCTCATGCGCGCGGGCCGTCTCGCGTAGCAGCTCGCGGCACCGCTGGCCGACATCGCCACCGAGCACCGCATATCGATACTTCGTCACCCAAACCAGGTGATACTTGCAATCCCAGACCGTGTGGCTACCGCGCTTGTAGCTTTCCATGCCCCAGTCTACACCGGGCACGTCGCGGACCCATGCCGCCTAAAGGCGTGGGGTTTACTGATCCCCTATCGGGGACTCTAAACCGCAACGCGCGGGCACGGCTTGTGCGCACCGGGGGTTTTCAATTAACAAGGGGTGCCGCCGCGAGCCCTTCGCGCATCTTCACGCGGTCTGCCGCGACCGTGTCGGGCTTCGCCATGATCTTCTGCTGCTCGATCACGTCCTTGAGGATGAACATGATCTCGTAGGCCGCCGCGCTGTGCAGGTCGGCGCTGCCGCCATGCTTGGCGACGTTCTCGGCAGCCTTGGTGGCCTCCGGCGTGACCGGCGCGAAGCTGGTTGGAATAATGATCCCTTCCGCCTGCTTGGCGCAGCCTTGCAGGGTCTCGATGCTCGACGACGAGGTCAGGCCGATCAGCAGCTTCGGTTTGACGCCCTGCCGCTCCATCTCCTTGAGCGCCCCGCAGGTGGTGAACGGATGCGCCGAGATCGCGACGATATCGGGATTGGCGCGCTTCATTTCGCGCACCTGGGTCGAGAAGGTCGTGTCGGCGAGCAGCCATTCGCCCTGGCCAAGCACCTGGAAGCCGTTGGCAGCCGCCTGATCCTTCATGACGCCGAAGGTGGCGTTCGAATGCGCGAAGTCCTTCTCCACGCCGCCGTAGATGGTCTTGAGGTCCGGATGCTGTGCCTTGATCCAGGCGAACAGCGACTTGTACATCTCGAACTCGCTCGGGACGTTGCGGAACGCCCATTCCGAGATCTTGGCGAGGCCACCCTTGGCCGCAACATCGGCGATGATCGGAAACTGCAGCCCGGTGTCGGACGTATCGCCAGCCTTCTTCTGCAGGATGCCGAACAGCGACTCCGCGACGTTCGAGCAAGTCGGTCCGACCGCGACGAAAGCGTCGGTGGACGCGATGCGGCGGACCACCGAGATGCCTTCCTCGGCGTTGCAGCGATCATCCAGGAATTCGATCGCGAACTTGCCCTTGGTGCCGTCGCCCAGTGTCACGCCGCCCGCGGCGTTGATCGTTTCCGCCGCCGCCTTGAGCGCAGCCTCGCTATTGACGCCGAAAATTCGGACGACGCCGGACTTGGCGCCGAAGCCCGTGATCTTGACGGTACGCTCCTGCGCCCAGCTCGGCGCCGAATAGGCAACCGCGAGCGTTCCCAGTGCAGCCAGTGCAATGCGTCTCAGCATGACGTCCTCCCTCGATCGTCGGCGTTTCCCGAGCATGGGCCCGGCTCTTGCGGCCTGGTCCCTCACATGAAGCTTAACACGTTTCGTTCACCGGAATACGATTGCGTCAAAATGCATCGGGAGGTCGGACATGGCCAAGGGGATCAAGCGGAGAGCCGCGCCTGCAGCCGGAAAGTCGCGCAAGCCGCTCAGCAAGCCGAGCCCGCCAAAGCGGAAGGCCGTTGCGAAGAAACGGCAACCGGTCGCGCCGAAGCAGCCTCGCGCCAATCCGTTCGCCGGCCTGAAGCCCAATAGCGCCAATTTCGCGCCGCTCACGCCGATTTCGTTTCTGCCGCGGACGGCCGCGATCCACCCGAACCGCGTTGCGGTTGTCCATGGCGACCTGCGCATCACGTATCGCGAATTGCAGCAGCGGGTGCGGCGGCTCGCTTCCGCGCTGGCGCGGCGCGGTGTGCGCCCAGGCGATACGGTCTCGGCCATGCTGCCGAACGTGCCCGCGATGCTCGAGGTGCATTACGGCGTGCCGATGCTGGGCGCCGTGCTCAACACCATCAATACGCGGCTCGATTCCGCAACCATCGCCTATATTCTGGAGCATGGCGAAGCCAAGGTGCTGATCACCGACCGCGAGTACGCGGCGCAAGTCGGCCCGGCGCTTGCGCGCATGAAGAAGCCGCCTCCGGTGATCGACGTGGACGACCCGCTCTACACCGGGCCGGGCGAGCGGCTTGGCGGGATCGAGTACGAGGATTTCATCGCGACCGGCGATCCGGGCTTCATCGCAAGGCCCGTGACCGACGAGAGCAGCGCGATTGCGCTCAATTATACCTCAGGCACCACCGGGAATCCGAAGGGCGTCGTCTATCATCATCGCGGCACATTCCTGGAAGCGGTCGGCAACACGATGGCTTGGCCGCTGCCCCCGAAGCCGGTTTATCTCTGGACGCTGCCGATGTTCCACTGCAATGGCTGGTGCTTCCCATGGTCGGTCACCGCCATGGGCGGCACGCATATCTGCCTGCGCAAGGTCGATCCGGCGTTGATCTTTCCGATGATCGCCGAGCATGGCGTGACCCACATGTGCGGCGCCCCGACGGTGCTCAACATGCTGGTCAGCGCGCCGGCCGAACAGCGCCGCCGCTTCAACCACATTGTCGACATCCAGACTGGCGGATCGCCGCCGCCGGCCAAAGTGATCAAGGGGATGGAGGAGCTCGGATTTCGGGTGACGCACATCTACGGCATGACCGAATTGCAGGGCCCCTCGACGCTGTGCGTGCCGCAAGACGGCTGGGCGGATCTGCCGCTCGAAGAGCGCGCCGTGTTCAACGCCCGGCAGGGCGTACGCTACCCGGTGGTCGAGGCGCAGATGGTGGCCGACCCGAAGACCCTCGCGCCGGTGAAGCAGGATGGCGAAGCGATCGGCGAGATCATGGTGCGCGGCAACACGGTCATGCTTGGTTATCTCAAGGATGCGAAGGCCACCGCCGATGCGTTCCGCGGCGGCTGGATGCATACCGGCGATCTCGCGGTCGAGCACCCGGACGGCTATGTCGAGATCAAGGATCGCGCCAAGGACATCATCATTTCGGGCGGCGAGAACATCTCCAGCGTCGAGGTGGAGATCGCGCTGTACCGGCATCCGGCCGTGCAGCTCGCAGCGGTCGTTGCGCAACCGGATGAGAAATGGGGCGAGACGCCGTGCGCCTTCGTCCAGCTCAAGTCCGGCGCGGAAGCGAGCGCCGACGAGATCATCGCCTTCTGCCGCGATCAGCTTGCGCACTACAAGGCACCGAAGTCGGTCGTATTCGGACCGCTACCGACGACTGCCACCGGCAAGATCCAGAAATACGTGCTGCGTCAGCAGGCGCGGGATGATGTGAGATCAGGACGGGCCTGAAACCGTCGTTCACCTGATTGCAGGGAGCACGCTTCGCAGCTGTCGGCGCAGGAAGCAGTCTACTGCGAGCCGGTCTCGGTAGCGTCGACGGCGAGTGGACCCGGCAGAAATGAAAGACCCCGGGCTTGCGACCGCTCCGGGGTCTTCGCCCAAGGCAGGGCGCGGTCGCAAATCGCGGGGTGCGCCTCAGGTGTGGAACAACTCGCGGCGCGACCTGCAGTTCCCTTGAGCTCGGAGAGTCTGGGTTTGCCCCTGTTGCTCGTCGCCCGCGCGGTGGCGCGGAGCAATTGAAGGCTTGTACCCGGACAGGCGGCTGGCATCTGCGGATGCAACCCGAAGTACGCGCACTTAGAGTAAATTTGACGCTGGGGATCAAGTCATTGACATGGCGTCTCAGTCCACGGCCTTGCAGGCTCTTGGGGTCCATGAGACAGTTCATCATCATGTCGCCCAATGGGTAATAAGAAGGCGACAAAAGAAGTGATAACAGCAACCAAGGCGTAGGCGTCGGCCGCTTCTGTAGATTGCTTGCGCGGTCATTGCGCCTTCGCCGAGATGAATCCCGTCAGGGGGCGGGAGCACACGAGCCTAATTCGACCGGTCTTCACGGGGCCTGGCCGGTCAAATCACTCACTAAGCCGCCTCGAGCGGCTGACTGAAAATGATGTGGCTACGAGCTAGAGCAGCTCGACGACCGCGCGCTTTGCCGCGGTCGGCGCTGCTCTCCGCTCGTATTGCGTGTCGTCGCGTGCACTGCCTCCTCGAATCGTAGGAAAACGCTCGTGCGAAAAGCTTGGCGCTGGACCGGCCAAACATCCAAGAGATCGCTTTTGGATTCGATGCTGGACAAGGTGGTCCGCGATCTGTTTCGCGGCAAGGACCGGTCGAAGAATCGACCCACCGGCCCGGCCCGGACGTCGGCGAAGCCGCGACGGCCCAACTTCGCGCTGGAGGTCCTGGAGCCCCGGCTGCTGCTCTCGGCCGATCCGGTTGTCAGCCTAAACACCAACACCGGCGTGCTGACCGCCCAGCTGACCGACACCGCCGATACCGCCGTGGTTGCGCTGAACCAGGTCGCCGCGCCGAACGGTGTCGCCGGTGACGGCGGCCTGATCATCGACCTGACGATCAACGGCGCGTTGCAGCAGTTCGGCGACGCCGAGCACGGGGTCACCAGCATCGTGCTGCAAGGCCTCGGCGGGAATGACGACTTCACGCTGGTCGAAGCGCTGCCGATCGAAGTCACGATCGACGGCGGCGCCGATAGCGACACCATCCACGGCCCGGTCCTGGGTACCGAATGGACCATCGATGGGGCCGGAAGCGGATCGGCGAACGGAATCACGAGTTTCACCGGCATTGAGAACCTGGCCGGCGGCAGCGACACGACGGATGGTCACGGCTCCGATATCTTCACCTTCCAGGCGTTGGGCTCGATCAGCGGAACGGTGGACGGCGGCGGCGGGGTCGACATGCTCGTCGGCCCCGACGCGGCCAACACCTGGATCATCAGCGGCCCCGACGCCGGGACGCTCAATGCAGCCGCGAACTTCGTGTCGATCGAGGCGCTTGCCGGCGGCTCGGCAGACGACACGTTCAAGGTCATGCCCGGCGGCTCGATCAGCGCCTTCATCGACGGCGGGACCAGCCCCGACGGCCTCGCGACGCCGTCGGTCGATACCCTGGACTATTCGGGCTTCGGCGCCGCGGTGACGGTCGACCTGGCGCTGGGCGCGGCCACCGGAGTGAGCGCGAACTTCGGAATCGACACGTACATCGGCAGCGGCAGCGCCGCGGACCTGCTCAAGGGCCCGGGCGCGGACGGCGACAGCATCCCGTGGACGATCAGCGGCCCCGATGCGGGCAGTGTCCAGGGCGTGTCATTCAGCAGCTTCGCGAACCTGAAGGGACAGGACGCAGCGGCGGACGCCTTCTTCTTCACCAAGACGGGAAGCCTGAGCGGCACGCTGGACGGCGGCGGCACCCTGGGCGATGGCATCATCGACGGTCTGTCGGTGTCGCAGAACGTGGCCGGCGACGACATCGTGGCGATCGTCCCGGAAACGATCAATCCGGAGACTGCGACGATCGACGGGCGCGTGATCAACTATGTGGGTCTCGATCCCTACTCGCCGCTCGGCGGCAATGCCAGTCACGTGGTGATTAACGGCTCCCCCATCGGCGACAAGATCACGGTGGAGGACGCCAATCCGGGCGTCGATGACGGCAAGCTTCTGATCACCTACCAGAACGTCGTCTTCCGTGTTCAATCCATCTTTGGCCTCGGTCCGGCGCAGAAGAGCTTCATCATCGACAGTCCGGTCCCCTCTGGCGTGCCCGGGGACGATCCTCCGTCGCTGACCATCATCACCGGTGCGGGCGGCGATACGATCACGATCAAGTCGCTCGACCCGATGTTCGCGGCCGATCTGCTGATCTACGGCAGCTATCCCGGGGCGCCGACGCCCGAACCCGACGTTGCGCACGACGTGGTGCGTTTCGAGGGCGACGTCTACACGCACGGCGGATATCTGGAGGTCTTCGCCGACGACATCGTCGTCAATCCCGGCAAGACTCTCTCCACGCTCATCAACACGACGTTGGACGCTGAGGGCAAGCCCGACTTCGAGGCCGGCGGCAACGACATCGTCTTCCGCGCCCGACGCATCGGCACGCCGGAGATCGAGAACCTCCTGCCATCGGGCTACATCAGCAAGACGGTGTCGATCGACATCGGGACCGGCGCCAATCTCTACGCCGGCAGCATCTATCTGGTCGCGCAAGCCGAGGACCGCGACGTCGCGACCCAGATCGGGGTATCGACGACCGCCTTCCTGCAGCAGGGTCTGATCGGCCCCGTCGCGGATTTCCTGTCCGGCATCGTTGCGCTCCCGATCAAGGTGCTGGTGAAAGACGCGCAGGCGACGGTCACGGTCGGCGAGTACGCGCGATTGCTGGCCGAGGACGTGGTCGGCGTCTATGCGACCGCTGCGACCGATGCATCTGCAATAGCCTCGTCCACCTTCTTCAGCGTGGGCTATTCCCAGGCCGGTGCCAAAGCCAGGATCGACATCAGGAGCCACGCCGTGGTGGAGGGCGGCGGGGCGGTCAACGTCACGTCAGACGCCACCGCCACGGCCAAGATGGAGACCGAGACCGAAGTCGAGGAAGCGGTCGCGTTGCCCGGCCGGTCGGCCGACCAAAACAAGGGCAGTTCGTTCGCGGCATCGCTGGCCGTGACCTACGCCAACGCCGAGTCGACGACCACCGTCTACGAGGACGCTGTGGTGCATGGCGGGCGCACGGTCAACGTGCGTGCGCTCGGCACCGTTGAATCCGAAGCTGCGGCCTCATCCGGCCTGTTTGCCGACGGCACCGCTGCCCTTGCGCTCGCGCTGCAATTCTCGACGGCGAACATCGTGACGACCCTGTCGGGCAAAGTCCAAGCCGACATGAACACCAATGGCGGCGAGGTCGTGAAGTTCGAGTTCGACCCGACGGTGAAGGCCTCGGTCTACACCAGCGACCAGACCATTCCGCGCCTGCGGCCGGGCGACACGGTGCAGATCACGCAGGACATGCCGGCGACCGCCAAGCCGGACTGGATTTCCGCCGAGGATTGGCAAGGGCTGCTGATGCCTGTGGGCACCGTGCTCGTTTACGTCGGCGAGGACCCGGTCTTCGACAGTGATCCGAACACGGACGGACGGCAATCGTTCAATCTCGGGGTCAACGCCAACAGCTTCAATCCAAATGCGCCGACGCAGGTCGCCTCCAACACCATCAACTACCGGGACACGCGCCTCTGGAAGGTGACCTCCGAGCCGTGGGGTTACATCGACTACGCGAAGGACCGGATTTCGGTCCACAATCCTGACAATGCAGATGACCTTGCGCCCTGGGCGAGGGGCGAGGATAGCAACTGGGTCGTCGTCACCGAGGATACGGTCGACTATTTCACCCGCCAGGGCGGCCAGAGCATCGGCGGACTCGATAACGGCCAGACCTACGTGGTGATCAAGCTCGAGGACGACCCGCTCACGGCCGTCGACGAGAGCCATTACATCCAGCTCGCGGCCAGCGAGCGCACCGCCATCGCCGGTCAGGCGATCGATCTGACGCCGCCTGCTGGCGTGGCCGGTGACGTCAGCGTCAATACGCCGTCGTTCGGCGCGGCCGATGTCAACGTCGAGGCGAACACGATCACGCTGCATCCGCCTGCCGGCGGCGTCTTCAATCCGATCGAGCTCGGACAGGCGGTGATCTACCGCGAGCCGGGCCGCACGGATGCCGACAAGGTGGTGGAGGGCCCGGATGGCTACCTGATCTGGCAAAGCCCCAATCAGGAGATCGACGGCACACCTTATATCCCGTTGATCGGCGGCGCCGACGGATTGGCCAAGGGCGAATACCTCGAGCACGGCGCCACATATTACGTGATGGCCGGCGTCGACCAGTTCAATCTGGTCGGCGACCAGCGGCTGGTGGACAAGCAGGTCATCTCGCTCGGCGCCCTCGAGAACGAGACGCGCGGCGGCGTCGCCCGTATCAAGTTTGGCAACGTGACGCCGTCGGATCTTGGGTCGTTCACCCTCAGCGTCGACCATATTCTGGATTCGACTTTCCTGACTTTCGGCGCCGGCTCCGCCCTCGAAGCGTCGGACGTTGCTGCGGCCTCGGCCGGCTTCAATCAGGAGAATGTCAACAAGCCGGCGGAAACCGGTTTGCTGAAGAAGCTCGGCGGCGTGTCCGACGTGCTGGGCTCGTCGGCGTTCGACACCATCATCGGCAAGGTGATCGGCAACTACAACGACAAGAACAACGTCGGAGCCGGCACCGCGACCAAGTCCTCGTTCCAGTTCGGCGGCGCATTCGCGTTTTCCTATACCGACCACAACACCCAGACCCTGATCACCAGCACGGCGGATCTCAACTCCAACGACGACATGGAGTTGACCTCCTTCATCACCGAAAACCTGAGCCTGACCGCCGAGAGCGACACCAAGGAGCAGAAGGGCAAGAAGGACGCAGCAGGACAAGCAGCGCCAAACACCTCGGCCGAAAACAGCGCCAGCGTCGCGATGGTGCTCGGAATCGAGAACAACAAGGCCCGCGCGATCGTCGAAGGCGGCGCGCACCTCGATTCGATGCGCGCGCTGCGATTGCTGTCGGGGAATATCTATCCGCTGCCTACACGTTTCGACGAGTTCATCCCGCTGTCGGCGGGTGAGCTCAGCGACAAGATCACGACCGAGGGCTTCGATGCGGTCAACCAGTACCTCGACGGTCTCGGCGGGCTGACCTCGCTGTTCAATACCTGGGCACGCAGCAAATCGAGTGCCGATGGAATCTCGGTGGCGGGCTCGATCAACGTTGTGACGTTCAACAACGTCGCCGAATCGATCGTCCACTCCGGTGCGCAGATCAACCAGGATCCGTTCTATCGGCCGAGCCCGGACTACTACACCAATCCGGACCACGACCCGACGGTCAACAACGACAACATCACGCACAGCGCCAACGCCAACAACGTCGACGAGCACGTCGTTTCGATCGAAGCGACCAACTACATCCAGTTCATGAACCTGACCGGCGTGTTCGGGTTCCAGCTTCCCTCCCTCAGCATCGGCATACCGAGCCCCGCGGGAATCGTTGATATCGGCGCCACTGCGCTCAGGATGCGCAACAGCGACTTCAGCGACATCACGGAGGCATTCGAAAAACCGTCGCTGGGAGCCGAAGCCAAGAAGGGCGGCGTCGGCGGCGCGATCTTCCTCCAGTTCCTCAACAACACGACCCACGCCATCGTCGAGCCCGATGTCGACCTCTACAGCGGCAAGCAGTCCGGGCTGAACATCAAGGCCGAAGAAGCGATCCTCAATATGAGTTTCGCGCAGGCCGGTGCCGACTCCGGCAAGTGGGCCGTCGGCGGCACCTTCTCGCTGTTCAACCAGAACAGCGACACGCTTGCGCACCTCGATGCGGGCTCGCGGATCAACGGCGGCCGCGTCGACGTTTATGCAGGCAGCCTCGAAACCGAGGTCAACTGGGCGGGCGGCGTCGCCAAGGGCAAGTCGGTCGGCGCCGGCATCGCCGTCGCCATCAACAACACGGAACGTTCGACGCGCGCCATCATCGGCGAGGCCGACGACAGCGCCGGCACCGGTCCTTACGGCCGCATCGAGCTCGGTACGGCCGATGACCCGGCCGATGGACTCGAAGGGCCGCAGCCGATCAACGGCACCGTGACGGCGCGCGCCAGCGTCGCCGGCGGTCTCTACTCGTTCGCCGTGGCCGGCGCGGTGGTCAACACCACGCCCGACACGCCCAGCAGCACGGCAGGCGGCAAGACCTCATCCAAGACCAGCCAGTCGGATACCGGCATCGGCATCGCCGGTGCGGCGTCGGTCCACATCATCACCGACGTCACGCAGGCTTCGCTGTCGGATGCCAACGTGCATGCGGCGGCGGTCGACGTGAAGGCCAACAACCAGAACCACATCGTCGCCGCCACCGGCGCGCTCGCGTTCGCCAAGGCCTCGTCCACCACGTCGACCTCAGGCCAGACCGCCGCGGCGGTCGCCGGCGCCTTCAGCGACAACGAGATCGACGCCACCACGAATGCGTTCATCCGGGATTCGAGCATCCTTCTCACGGGTGTGCCGCTGGACTCGCTCGTCGTCGAGAACGCCGAGCGCAGGCTGTCGGTGACCGCCGACAGCGTCGGCGACATCTGGACCCTCGCCGCCGGCATCGGCGGTGCGCTCGCGCAGAGCCAGACGGCCGGCGGCACTGCGGTCGCTTTGACCGGCTCGGTATCGATCAACACCGTCACGGGCGGCGGCACCCGTGCCCGCATGATCGACAGCGAGGTCGACTTCGAGCCGACCGAGGCCACCTACCTCTCGACCGACATCCCCGCCACCCTGCACAGCGGCGACACCGTCCGCATCGTGGGCGGATCGGACGACGGCGATGTCTACGAGTTCATCGGCACGCGGCCCTATGACTTCACCATCGGCGATCGTCCGGCCCAGGTGACCTTCGGCCAGACCGTGCTGCGCCTGGCCGGCACCGACGCGAACGGCGACGCCGTGGACGAAGCCGTGTTCCGGTACGTCGGCAATTCGCCGCTGCTGAATCCGGACCTTGCCGGGGAGGACTTCACCGACATCAAGTGGGAGCTCGTCGAGACGCTGCCGATCAGCGCCGCCGCGATGAAGGCTTCGCCCGATTGGCGTCTCGTCAAGAGCGACGTCCTGGTGCGCGCCACGCAGGACAGCGACATCTTCGCCATCGCCGGCAGTCTCTCGCTCGCCATCGCCAAGGGCGGGTCCGGCGGCACCTCCACTGCGGTGTCCGCCGGCCTCGCCATCGCGATCAACGAGATCTCGGGCGACACCGTCGCGCTGGTCGAGCAGAGCACGCTCACCTGGGATCCCAAGGCGCATGGCGATCTCGTCATCGCGGCTGAAGCCACCGGCAGCATCAAGGCGTTCACCGTCGCGGGCGCGCTCGCCGGTGCGCTGGCCCAGCGCGGGTCCGGCATCGCCCTGTCGGCCGCCGGATCGGGCTCGACGAACAGCATCACGGGCGATACCACGGCCAGCCTGCGCACGAGCGAGGTCACGCAGCACGAAGCCGCAGTGATGCCCGGCCCGGCGGTCCCGCAAGACGTGGTGACGGTAAAGGCCGTCAACGATTCCGAGATCATCGCGGGCGCGGGCGCCCTGTCCGTTTCGTTCTCCGTCTCGGGCCGCAGCACCGCGGCATCGGGCGCGGTGGGCGGCGCCTTCGCGATCAACAACATCGGTACCGACAACAAGGACAACCTGGTCTGGGCCGAGATCGACCAGTCGATCGTCAACGCCAATGGCGGCATCACGGTCGAGGCCGACACCACCGCCAAGATTCTCAGCGTCGGCATCGCGGGCTCGGCCGCGCTGAGCGCCTCGACCACCGGTTCGGCCTTCTCGGTCAGCCTGGCGGGCACGGTCGGGGTCAACACGATCCGCAGCAACAACCAGGCGCGAGTCACCAAAAGCACGTTGACGACTGCCGCCAACAGCAAGGGGGCCGTCAAAGTCAGCGTCGACGACAGCGCCGCCATCGAGGCGTCGGCGGGCGTCGCCAATCTGGCCATCGGGATGAGCACCACGGGCTCGTCGGTGGGCGTCGGTCTGGGCATTTCGCTGAACATCAACGATGTCAGGAACACCGATCGCGCGGTGATCGAGGATTCCGACGTGACCGCCGACGGTGCGATCACGGTGGAAGCCACCAGCGAGGCGGCGATCAAGTCGCTCGCCTTCGGCGTCGCGCTCGGCGTGTCGCTCAGCAGCACCGCGTCGGCGGTCAATGCCGATGCCACCGGTGCGGTGAGCTTCAACGACATCACCAACACGATCGAGGCGACGGTCCACAACACGAGCGCCGCCGGGACCGCCAAGCTTCTGGCTGGGGACGATGTGTCCGTAACCGCCACCGACACCTCTACCGTCGAGGCGACGTCGCTCGCGGCGGTCGCCACCGTCTCCGGCAGCACCAGCTCCACGGCCGTCGCGATCAGCATCGGCCTCGCGCTGGCGCACAACAGGATCGACAAGGACGTCACCGCCAGCATCATCAACGTGCCGAGCGTGCTCACCGATGGCGGCGACGTCACGGTCAGTGCCAGTGACGCCGCCACGATCAAGGTGGTGTCAGTCGCCGCTGCGTTGTCGGTTGCGCTCGGCGGCACCGCGGTCGGCGTGGCCGGAGGCGCCTCGGAGTCGACCAATATCATCCTCGGCCGTACCAACGCGTCGATTCAGAACAGTACGGTCGGCGCGGTCGGCGACCAGGTCGGCAAGGTAGATGTCCTCGCCAACAGCGCGTCCAAGATCGACGCCACCATTGCCGGCATCGCGGTGGCGGTGGGCGGAGGCATTTCCAGCGTGGGCGCAGCAGTCGCCGTCGGCATCGGCGTGGCGCGCAACTTCATCGGCTATGACCCGAACGGCACGAAGGACGCAAACGGCAGCGAGATCACCGGTTACGTCGACGCCCCCGATCACAACGCCAGGAATCCCGCTCTCGTCCCGAGCCTGGTCAAGGATACGACCAAGGTGCGCATCGTCGACGGCGCGCTGGCCGGCGACATCTACCAGTATATCGGGCCGACACAGGATGACAGCGACCCGAGCCTGTTCGGCAAGCAGGGCTACGACCTGCGCAGCCAGCAGTACTCCGACACGAGCCTGTGGAAGCAGATCAATCTCAAGGAGAACGCGGGACAAGTCAGAGCCTTCATCGACGACTCGAGCGTCCAGGCGGCCGGCGCGCTGAACGTCAACGCGACGACCACGGAGAACATTCACGCCGTCGTCCTTGCCATGGCGGCGGGGATCGGCGGGGGCAGCACCGTCGGCGTTGCTGTCGCCGGCGCCGGTGTCTACGCGGAAAACAAGATCAGGAGCGACGTGCGGGCCGCCATCGACGGTGATGGCGCAGACGGCATCGGCGCCGCAAGCGTGAAGGTTCTGGCGACCGACGCGTCGAGCATCGACTCGGTTGCGGGCGCGGCGGCGCTCTCGGTGGGATTCGGCTCAACGGCGGGCGTCGCCGTGTCGATCGGCCTGTCGCTTGCGTTCAACGAAATCGACAACAACGTGCAGGCGTTCATCATCAACGCCAACCAGGGCGTCACGACGTCCGCTGGCAGCGTGACGATCTCCGCGGCCACGCAGGGCAAGCACCTGTTCAACCTGACGAACCTCGGCTTCAACGCGGCCGCGCTGGATGACGCCGCCAAGGCGGACCAGGACAGTCCGGACGATCCGAACAACAACCCGGTGATCCTGGTTCCTGACGATCCGAACACCCAGGGCGATGAGACGCAGACCGACGGCGGCGGGGACAACCCGAGCGATCCCACCGACGATACGGTGAACGAAGCGCGGCAGGATGCGATCGACGACCAGGCAATCCTGACGTTGCTGCGCGCCGCGATGAACGCGCAGCTTGGTGCGCAGAACCAGCTGGCAGTGCGCGACACGGTGGCAACCGAATCCGTATACACGACGGACTCTGGACGGCTGGCGCTCGGCAGCGTGGTTGGCGGCGATCAGCTCAATTTCAACGCCGACCACAGCTTCAAGACCGGCGACAAGATCATCTACGAGAACAAGGGCGGGGTGGACATCGGGCTTCCCGACGGCACCTATTACGCCATCAAGGTCGGCGACCGGTCGATCAAGCTCGCGGCTTCGGAGGCTGACGCCACGGCGGGCAATGCAATCACTGGATTGGTCCAGCCTCCCGCCAGTCTCGCCGAACATACGATCCGACTGACCACCGAACTCACAGGGTTGGCGCTCGCGAGCGTGGTTGGCGGCGATCAGCTCAATTTCAACGCCAACCACAACTTCGCGACCGGCGACGAAGTCATCTACAAGAACAACGGCGGGGTGAGTATCGGGCTCGCCGACGGCACTTATTACGCCATCAAGGTCGACGACCAGTCGATCAAGCTCGCGGCTTCGGAGGCTGACGCCACGGCGGGCAATGCAATCACCGGCTTGTTCCAACCTCCCGCGAGTCTCGACGAACAGTCGGTCCGGCCGATGTTCGAAGTGGTCCAGGGCACCACCGTCAAGCTCGCGAAAGGCTATGCCGGCGGCGGCTTGGAGGAGCGGGTCTATCGCTACATCGGTCCCGCGCCGTACGTCGCCACGGAAGTGCCGACCCTGCACGACCTCGCGACCGAGAACTACGCCACGCCGGACTGGCTGCTGGTCGACAAGCTGCGCGTTTCGACCGTGGAGGCCGGCAAGAGCTGGGTGGTGATCGCGCCCGACGGGACAAACTACCTGCTCGAACGCACCAGCGCGGATGGCGCGCCGCTGACGCTGAGCGTGTCGAAGAACAACATCAGCGCGGTCTCGGCGGCGGCATCGATCGCCGTGGGTATCGGCGGCACCGCCGGCATTGCCGTCGCGGGTGCCGGCGCAGTGGCGCAGAACGTGATCCTCGGCGCGACCGAAGCCTTTGCGCAGGACAGCATCCTCCACAGCGCCGGCGACGTTTTGCTGAGCGCGGACAGTTCTTCGGCGATCAACTCGACCGTGCTGGCACTGGCGGCGTCGGTCGGTGGAGGCGGCACCGTCGGTGTGGGCGCGTCCATCGGCGTGTCCGTTGCGAAGAATTACATCGGTGGAGATGCGGCGAGCGCCTTGCAGGTGCAGGCCTATCTCGAGGACGCGCCCGTGGTTGCCACCGGCAACCTGTCGGTGACGTCGCTGGCCGAGCAGACCATCAGCTCATTTGTCCTGGCCGGCTCGGTGGCCATCGGAGCCGGCGGGACGGCGGGCATCGGAGCCGCCGGCTCGGGCGTGAACTCGGAAAACCACATCGCCGTCGACGTCGGCAGCGCCATCCGGGGAACCGGCGACACACCGGTGCTGACCGAAGCCGCGAGCGTATCGGTGACCGCGGACGACAGTTCGCTCATCAGCGCATTCGCCGGCGCGATAGCCATCGCCGCCGGTCTGGGCGGCACGGTCGGAGGCGCACTCTCCATCGGCGTGTCGATTGCGAGCAATACCATCGACAGTCGGGTCGAGGCCGCGATCGACGGCGCCGATGTGCACGCGACCTCGGGCGGCGTCACCGTGCAGGCGGCGGACGAGTCCCACATCCACGCGGTGTCCGCGGCGGCGTCGCTCGCCATCGGCGGCGGCGGCGCGGTCGGCATCGCCATCGCCGGCGCGGGCGCGCTGGCCCAGAACACCATCCTCGGCGGCACTCTTGCGGGCATCTCACACAGCGATGTCGAGAGCGTTAACTCCGTCATCGTCCATGCCGAAAACACATCGGATATCGACGCCACCATCGTTGCCGCCAGCATCGGCGTCGGCATCGGCGGAACCGGGGGCGTCGGCGCGTCGATCGGCGTGGCCTTGGCGCGCAACCTGATCGGCGGAGAACTCGA
>Ga0207674_10004800_pt1 | contig 16184 bp, 11 predicted proteins | sample KBSCornC72_FD_184303 | JGI IMG/M metagenome (GOLD analysis project Ga0207674, IMG submission 184303) | Corn rhizosphere microbial communities from Kellogg Biological Station, Michigan, USA - KBS Corn C7-2 (SPAdes) (version 2) | ecosystem: Host-associated > Plants > Roots > Rhizosphere > Soil ... | reverse complement strand
GAGCGACCACGGGACCTCGGCGAGATGCGCGCTTCCGGCGCGCGCCGTGCGGATCAGGCCGCCGAGGCGATCCGTCCAGCGTCCTTTCGCTCCGAGGAGATCGCCAGCGATATTGGCGGCCTCAAGGATCGTGAATCCCGTCGCTGCGAGATTTTGGTGCACGCCTTCGTCGAATGCGAACAGCTCTCCGAGGCCCGGCAAGCCGGCGAGCGTCGCCATCGCACGGATCGCGGCATCACCGTCGCGAAGCGAGAATGATGCAAACAGCGTCGTCTGCGGGCGGGGCATCAGGTTCAGTGTCACGGCGGTCTTGATGCCGAAGGCGCCGCAATCGCCGGCGAGCGGCTGTGGCGCGAGCACCGCGTCTTGGCGGTCCGCCTGCGTCAGATGGTGGCGCTCTCCGCGCCCGTCGATCAACGTGACCGCCGCGATGCTGTTGTGGCCAACCGGGCCGTGGCCGGCAGCACCAAAGAAACCGCCATCCTGCGCCGCGGTCGCGCCGATCTGGGCGCCGATCCCGGAGAGCGGACCGAAGCTTGGCGCGCGCAGCCCCCGTGCCTTCAATGCGTCGTCGAGCGCGGCCCATGTGACACCGGCTCCGGCAGTCACCGTTCCGCGTTCGGAATCGACCGCGACGCCCCCGACATTCTTCATGTCGACGACCGCGCTGTTTTCCGACTGCGGCGCATACGCAGCCGTGTACGACCAGCCGCCTCCACGTGGATGAAGCGCAACGCCTTCGGCCCGGGCAGCGCGAACGAGCGCGGCCACCTCGTCCTCGGTGTGAGGCTGAAGCACACAGGCCGGCAGACACCGAGCCTCGAATGCGATGTCGCTCGCGGACAGTCGTCGGGCGTTCTCGTCGTCGCACACGCGATCCGGCGGCAGGATGTCACGAAAAATTGCCGCGACCTCCATGCTCAGATCTCCCCGGCCTCGACTCGCCAGCAGCGGACTTCGCGCGCGTCCGGCAGCGCCACCAGATGCTGCGGCGTGTCGCGGCAGCGCTCCACTTGCGAAGGGCAGCGACCGAAGAGGTAGCAGCCCCTGGGAAGGTCGATCGGGCTTGGGATTTCGCCCTTGAGGCTCGTCCGTTCCTTGCGCGCGACACGGCGGTGGCTGAGGTCCGGGAAAAGGTGCGACGACAGCAGCGCCTTGGAATAAGGATGGCGCGGCGCACCGAGAACCTGTTCCTTGGTGCCGATCTCGACCACCTGACCGAGATACATCACGGCCACCCGATGGCAGATGTAGCGCACGGTCGTGAGGTCATGCGAGATGAAGAGATAGGCGATGCCGAGTCGCTTCGAGAGGTCCATCAGCAGGCGGATGATCTCGGCGGTCGTCTCCGGGGTCAGCGCGGAGGTCGGCTCGTCGAGCACAATGAAGTCCGGAGCTGTCGCGATCGCGCGCGCGATTGCGATACGCTGCTGGCGTCCGGCGCTGAGTTGGCGCGGAGAGGCGTTCCTGATCGAAGGTTCCAGTCCGACGAGGGTCAGCAATTCGTCGATGCGAGCCGCTTTCTCAGCGCCGCGCCAGCTGGTGTGCAGGTCGAGCATTTCGCCGATGATATCTGCCGCGCTCCAGCGCGGGTTCATCGAGTCAAATGGATCCTGAAACACGATTTGCAGCTTCGTGCGCAGGCGGCGTAGTTCGTCATCCGAAAGAGAGTGCAGTGGCGTTTCACCGAAGAAGATTTCGCCACCTGTCGGTGCCTCGAGCCGCAAGAGGCAGCGGCCGACCGTTGTCTTGCCTGAGCCGCTCTCGCCGACAAGACCGAGGCACTCGCGCGGGCGGATGTTGAACGACGCATGGTCCACGGCATGCACCTTCGCCTTGGAACCGCGAATATCGAAGTCCTTCGAGAGATCGCGCACCGAGATCAATGGCTTGCCGGCAGGCACGTCGACCGAGCGTGCCATCGGCGCCGCCGGGTCGTTGCCCTGCGCGGCGCGTTGCAGCGAAAGGACCTTTCTTGAATATTCGTTCTGCGGCGCTTCGAAGAACTCGCGCACAGGAGCCGATTCCACAATTGTTCCATCGGCCATGACGACCACGCGATCGCAGTAGTTCGCCACAATTCCGAGATTTTGCGTCACGAGCAGAACAGCGGAGCCGGTTGCCTGCGTTGCTTCCCACATCTGGTCGAGGAATTGCGCCTGGATGGTCACATCGAGGCCCGAGGTAGGCTCGTCAGCGATCAGCAGACGCGGGTGTGAGGAGAGCGCCATCGCGATCAGCACGCGCTGGGTCATCCCCGTCGAGAGCTCATGCGGATACGCGTGAACGCGCCGTTCCGGGTCGTTGATGCCGACCATGCGCAGCATTACGATCGCATGCTTCCACGCTTCGTTCGCCCCGACCTTGTTGTGAGATCTGTAGACATTCGAAATCTGCGATCCGACATTCAGCATCGGATGCAGCGACGTGCGTGGATTCTGCACGATCAGGCCGACATCCTTTCCGCGCACCTCGCGCAACTCCGGCTCGTCGAGGGTCAGAAGGTCGCGGCCCAGAAACGAAACAGAGCCGGAGACGATCCGGCCGGGCGGCTTCACGAGGCCCATGAGAGCAACGGACGCCGTCGACTTGCCGCAACCCGGCTGGCCCATCAGGCCGACGAATTCGCCAGCGCGAATGTCGAGCGAGAAATCCTTGACGACGTGCGCCTCGCCGCCTGCGCGTGGAAAGGCGACGTTCAGTCCGCGTGCACTGAGGATGACCTCGCCAGCCATGATGCTAGCGGAACCATTCTTCGAACGCGCGCGCAATTGCTGCGTACCCGAACACCGTGATGGTCATTGCGATGCCGGGAAACACCGAGGTCCACCATTCGCCGAGAATGAGTTGCGACGCGCCGTGCGAGATCATGAGCCCCCATTCCGGCGCTGGCGGTCGCACGCCCGCGCCGACGAAGCTCAAGCCTGCGGTGAGAATGATCGCGAAGCCGATGGTAACCGAGGTTTGGACCAGTGCCGGTACCATCGAATTCGGCAGGATGTGCTTGAGAGCGATCATGAAGGGGCGGTTTCCGGCCGCGCGTGCGGCCTCGACGTAGCCGCGGGCGGACTGGCTCATCACCTCGGCACGTGTGAGCCGCACGAAGATCGGCGTGTAGACGAGCGCGAGTGCGATGACGATGTTGATGACGGAGCGACCCGAGAGCGTCACGAGCAGCATCGCGGTGATGAACACCGGGAACGCCTGCAGGACGTCGGACACGCGCATGACGATCTCGGTGGCCCAGTTGCGGTAGAAGCCGGCGACGAGGCCGATGATGGTGCCGAGCGCGAGTGAGAGCAGCGCTCCCGCGAGCGCGATGGTGATGTCGGTGCGCGGCGCGGCGATCACTCGAGAGAAGACATCGAGGCCGGATTGATCGGTGCCGAGCCAGTGCGGCGGCGCCTCGTTCGTACCGCGGATCACGCCGACCAGCAGGCCCGGCCACTCGGAAAGGGCGGGCGGCGGTTCCGCGATCTCCGCAGTCGCGGCCGTGGGATCGTAGGGCGCGATATGCGGGCCGAAGGCGGCAAGGAAAAGTGACAGCGCGACGATGATGCTGCCGATCAGGAACAAGGGGTCCTTGCGCAGCCGTTCCCGGAATCTGAACCGGGTATCGGTATGCAACAGCGCGACGTCGATGTGCTGATCGATCTCTTCGGGGACTGTCACGATGCGGTCAGCCATCGCGTTAGTACCGGATTCGCGGGTCGAGATACGCGTGCACGATATCGAGCAGCAGATAGATCATCAACGATACGAATGCCACGACCAGCACCACGCCCTGTATTGCCGGGTAATCGAACGCAAGAATCGAGCGCACGGCGTATTGGCCGATACCGCCCATCGTGAACACCACCTCGATGGTGACCGCTGCAGACAGCAATACGCTGTAAAAGATTCCGACAAGAGTGATCGCCGGCGTGAGTGCGGCACGCAACGCATAGCGCGCGACCTGCGCCTCAGGCAGGCCTGACGCGCGGGCATAGAGGATGTAGTCGGACTGGAGCGCGCGTAGCGTGTTGGTGCGCACCATTTTCACGATGGCGCCGGAGACTACGTAGACCAGCGTCAGCACCGGCAGCATCAGGTGATGCAGGGCGGACAGGAATGCATCGAAGCGGCCCTGCAGCAGCGTGTCGATGGTCATAAAGCCGGTGATCGCCTGCGGTGTCGCGAGCAGCGGATCGATGCGGCCCATTGGCGGCGGCGCGACGTTGAGCAGGAAATAGAAAACGAACACGAAGAGAAGTCCCCACCAGAAGTCGGGCTGCGCGCCAGCGAACATGCCCCAGATCAGCGTGATGCGGTCCGCGATACCGCCGGGCTTGCGCGCGCTCGCAAGGCCGAGCGGCAGCGCGATGAGAAACGCGAGCAGCAGCGAGTAGGTGACGATCTCAAGTGTGACCGGCAACACGTCGCGTATTTCGGTCAACACCGGCGTATTCGTGACCCACGAGACGCCGAGATTTCCTTGCAGCAGGCCCTTTTGGCCGGAATTGGAAAACACGCCGAGGAAGTTTGCCAATTGCTGCCATAGCGGCTGGTCGACGCCGAGCGCGCGCGCAGACTGTTCGTAGGCGTCCTTGCTGGCGTTCATCCCGACGAGCCGGGCGACCGGGTCTGCCGGCAGCATGCGGATCATGAAGAACACGACAAGCGCAACGCCGATCAGTTGCAGGAACGCGATTCCAAGGCGCTTGAGGACGAAGCGGCCAATCATGCTATTCGTGCAGGTGACGCCAGATCAGGTTCTGGTGCGGGTAGAGCACCAGCCCCTTCAGCTTGCTCTGCATGGCGAACTGCAGCTTGTTTTCGACGACCGGCACGAACGGCAGCTTGTCCATCAGGACTTCCTGCGCCTCGGCGAGGAACTCGTTGCGCTTGCTCGTATCCGGCTCGGTCTGCGCCTTGCTGAACAACTCATCGAGCTTGGCGTCCGAGAAGTTCGTCATATTGTTCACGCCGCGCGGCGGCGTCACGAAATAGAGCTGCATTGCGTAGGCCGGGTCCACGCCGACCGGCTTTGATTGGTCGTAGAGCGAGAACGGCAGGTCCTTCTTGACGAGTTGGCGATCCGCGAGCTGCGTTGCGGGCTGTGGATCGAGCTGCACGGGAATGCCGAGCGCCTTGAGTCGCGTCTGCATCAGCGTCGCTGTCGGGCCGAGGTTGCTTTCGCGCTCGGCGACGTAGGAGAGCTTGAAAGCGTCTGCGAAGGCCTCAAGACCCTTGCCGTCGGGGTAGCCAGCTTCAGCCAGCAATTGCTTCGCCTTGGCGGGGTCGTACGAATACTGCGACTTCGTCTTGACGTAACCCGGATAAGCGGATGGCACGAGACCTTCCCATTGCTTGGCTTCGCCGAAGTAACTCGTCTTGATGACGTCCTGATACGGGATCGCATAGGCGATCGCCTTGCGCATTGCCGGATTGTCGAAAGGCTTGCTCTTGAAGTTCAGCAGCACGAACATCGTGGCGTTCAAATAGCCGCCGCCGATCGTGATGTTCGGCGCCTTGCGCAAACTCTCGATCTCCCGCGGCGTGAGGCTCTCGACGATGCTCGCCTGGCCGGTGCGCAGGATCGCGAGACGGTTCGCACTCTGCGGGACCTTGCGATAGATCACGCGATCGAAGTACGGCTTGCCGCGATAGTAGTTCGGATTGGCCTTGGCGACGAACTCTTCGTCCTTCTTCCAGCTCTCCAGACAATACGGACCGAAGCTCGGTGCGTTGACGTTGTTGGTGTAGTCGTGACTCCAGGGGTCCTCGGTGGTCGCGTGCGCCTTCATCTCCTTGGAGTCGTAGGTGAGCGCGCCGAAGATCGTCAGCACCGGCAGCATCAGCTTGTTCGGTGCGGATTGGCGAATCTGCACTGTATAGTCGTCGACCTTCTTCACCTCGTCTCCGAGCTTGCGCATTTCGATCGCTTCCGGAGTTTTGGCGAACAGCGCGGGGGTGAAGTTCGCGACCGACGCGACGGACGCGAGGAAGTATCCAATCGGCGCCTTGCCGGTGAGCGACTTCGCGCGCGCGTAGGTGTAGAGCACGTCGTCGGCGGTGAACGTGTTGCCGGCGCAACTCTTCACGCCCTGGCGCAGCTTGAAGGTCCAGGTCAGCGTCGCCTGATCGAACGACCAGGATTCCGCGAGTGCACCCTCGAACTTGGTGAAGTCGAGAAGCTGTGTGCCGTCCTCGACCTTGCCGGCTGCGTAATCGACAAGCGGCTCGATCAGATTGTGGAAGCCAGTCTGGGAGGCGGGGTGGTTTCCCGCCGGTCCGTCGTAGTCGAGGCTCGCGGGCACACTTTCTCCGAGCACGAGAAGCGTTTTCTGTGCGGCGGCTGGCTCGGTAGCGGCGATCGAAAGAGCCGCGAGCAGAGGAGCAAAGCCGAGTTTCACGGTGAGTGCGGCGCGTGTGCGCATGAGCCCTCTCAATCTGTGATAGTTAATTTTGCATACAATCTGATACCTATTGCAGCAAGAGGCCACAGCTAAGTCAACGAAAATCGCGATTTGCTACCATTATTCCGCGGCGTGTGCATACAGTTTGGCCTCAACCTTGCTCAGATGCGACCCACTCCTCCAACGCGCGTCGCTGGATTTTGCCGGTCGTGGAGCGGGCAATTTGCTCGGGCGAAACAAGCCGGATTTCCTTCGGTTGCTTGAAGCCCGCGAGTGCTGCGCGGCATCGGGTCGCGAGCTCGCCAACGTCCGGGATCGTCCCCCGGGCGACCACGAGTGCGATGGGCACCTCGCCCCAACGGGCATCCTTGCGCCGCACGACGACCGCATCGGCGACGCGCGGATCGCCGAGCAGCACGCGTTCGATCTCGGCTGGGTAGATGTTCTCGCCGCCCGACTTGATGAGATACTTCCGCCGATCGACATAGTCGTAGAGCCCATCCGGGCGGCGGCGGAACATGTCGCCCATATGAAACCACCCGCCGCGGAAATCTTCGGCTGTCGCCGCGTCATCACGCCAGTAGCCGCTAAAGAGCGTCGGTCCGCGCATCGCGAGTTCGCCGACTTCGCCCTCGGGGACGTCGTTGTCATCCGCGTCGACAAGACGGATTTCGCTCGCCGGGCTTGGAGCCTTCGCGAGATTATCGGGAATGACGCCCGGCGCGATCCGATTGCCGGACAGCGGCGCCGTCCCGGTCTCCGTAGCGCCGAATGTGTTGCAATACGAGGCGCCGAGCAGTTCGGTGACGCGCGCGATTTCGTGCGGCGCGACGAGGTCCGGCATCACGCCGCAGTTGCCGACACCTTTCGGCGGCGCGTTGTTCCTCTCCAGCGCCGCAATCAGCGCATCGACGGCGCCGGGCATGATGGATATCCAGCCGAACGTTTCGCGCGTGACGATCTCGGCGATCCTCGCCGGATCGAAGCGGTCCTGGATGATCACGCGACCGCCGGTGAGCAGGGCACACAGCGCGGGCTCCGTGCCGCCCATATGATAGAGGGGTGGCCAGCACAGGATCGTATCGGCGCTGCGGATGCCGAGGTCGAGCGGCATCACGAACGAGCGGGCGATCTCGGCGCGATGGCTGAGCACCGCGCCTTTTGGCAGTCCGGTTGTCCCGCTCGTGTAGAGGATGAACAGCGGGTCTTCCGGATCGATGTCGGCTTCGACTGCGTGGTCCGGCGCGGTGTTGAGTGCGCGCTCCCATTCGAGACCGAACGCGATCGTTGGAATTGTGCCGGTAGGGATGCGCGACAGCAGTCCGGCGTGACGTTCCGAGACGGCGATCAGTGACGGCTCGGCGAGATCGATGCAGTGCCGAAGCTCTTGAGCGCTCAGCCGCCAGTTCTGACACGCGACAATTGCTCCGAGCTTCGCGCAGGCGAGCTCGAGCACAAGGTATTCGGTTCGATTTTCCGACAGGACGGCGACGCGGTCACCGTGTCTCACGCCAAGGCGCATCATCGTGTGGGTGGCTCGGTTCACGGCGTTGTCGAGCGCCGCATAGCTGACACGTGCAGCGCCATCCTCAATCGCAACGCGCTCGGGAAAAAGCCGCGCTTGCGCGGCGAACAGGCTGCCGATCGTGCTCGACGCGGCGCGGCGGACGAGGGCGCTGGCGGCGCTCATCTAGTTCCAGGGGATGGCGTCGAGTCGGCTCATCACATCCTTGAGCGAGACGACATCGCCATATTTCGCATTGATGTCGAACAGGTTCGCCTCATGCGGGCCATCGTGCCGGTCGCCCACGCATTCGCGCGGCACGATGGGGCGGAATCCGTTCTGCATTGCGTCGACCGCAGTCGCGCGGATGCAGCCGCTCGTCGAGCAGCCCGTGATGATCAGTGTGTCGGCGCCACGCGCGGTCAGCATCGCGGCGAGACTCGTGCCGAAGAAGGAACTCGCATATTGCTTGATGAGGATGACGTCGTCGGGCGCGGGTGGAAGCTCGGGCACGATATCGGCCAGCGGCTCGCCCTCGACCATCTTGCGCAGCGTCGGTACTTTCTGAACGAAGAGCCCGCCGTCCGCGCCGCTCGGATGATAGAGGACGCGCGTATAGATGATCGGTACTTTCTTCTTGCGTGCGGCTTCGAGCAGCGGGACGGTGGCCTTCACGGCCTCGACGACGGCCGGCGCATAGAGGGGAGAGCTCGCTTGCGTGTAGGCATTGATGAAATCGACCACGATGATCGCCGGCGAGCGCCCAAAACCCATCTGGCCGTCGAAGACGCCGCTGTAATTCTGCTTGAGGTCCATTGCGTCGTTCATCCCTCAACTCCGACTTGAGGCGACGGGTCGGTCGGCGAGCGGTGTGGTGCCGGGCAGCACCGTCGCGGCCGCGGGGATAGAAGGCTGCGCCGCGAGCGCAGCCTTGCACAGATCGAGCGGGTTCGCACCCTTCAGCGCATCGACGGTGCGGCGGTGAATGGCTTCCGTATCGAGCGATGATCCAAAACGGTGCGGCGTGTCCGGCCGACGGGCGCACCACGCCCCGTGGATCGCATCGTCGCGGACGGTGTGCCAGGCCCGGATCAGATGCTCGCCGAAGGCTTCGGGCAAGAGGGAAGGGGGCAGCGGCGCGTCGGGCAGCGGGACGTTCGCGACCGTGACGTTCGAATAGCGTTTCGGGTTCTCCTCCGCCATCGCGAGCGCGACGGTTGCGCCGATCCCGTCACCCGCAAGATCAGCATCGGTCAGTCCGAGAGCGTCCAGTGTGCGCGTGACCGCGGCTGCATGGTCCTTGAGCGTCGCGGCGGCATCGAGCGCATCCGAGTCTCCGTTGCCCGGCAGATCGAGTGCGTAGACGGGGCGCGTGCGGCCGTGCCGACGCATCGCATCAATGAAATCGGCCGAGCCGCCCGGACATTGATGCAGCAGGACGAGTGGACGCCCGGGACCGCCCGCCATGGCGCGCACGAGCGAGGCGCCTGTGCTCGTGCGCTGAAACAGCTTGCTCGGGCGGTTTGCGAGCAGGGCCGGTGCGACAGGTGCGGGAGCCGGCACCCCTGCGGCGTGCGCGATAAATACCTCGCGGAGTGCCTTGCCCCATACGTCACGGTCTGCAGAGAGCCGCACGATACGCGAGCCCTCCGGAAGCTTCGGCATTCGATCAAGATGCGAGAACAGCAGGTCATCCTCGCGCGCCGCAGCAACGATCGGAATATCGAGCCTCGCTAAAGCGGCCCCGGTGTCGTGTCGGAAGGCGGCCGCGTAGCCGGTTCGGTAGCCATCGCCCGCAGCGAGGAAGTCCATCGCGACGAGGTGGATCCGATCGATCGGCGGGAACGGGATCGACAATCGTGCGTCATCGCCCCGGTAGTTCCAGGGGAAGAAGCGGAACTGATCGCGCACGCGCGACCACAGCCATGCGAGGTGCGCTCCCTGCGCATCGGGCCGGAACGGCGGCAGATAGCTTGCAAGAAACTGTTCGCGCTCGTTCGGCGTGAAGACCGGGAAGCCGTCGAGAACGCAGACCGTGCACCTGTCGCGGTGGCGTCTCGCGAACTCGAAGGCAATCAGCGCGCCGGTATGCGTGCCGTAAACCGGCGCACGTTCGATGCCGAGCGCGTCGAACGTGTCGGCGAGCGCGTCGGCGTAGTCCTCGATTTCCGGGCGCGCATAAGGCAGCGGATCGGATCCACCATAGCCCGGCGTATCGAGCGCGAAGATGGTGAAACCGTCGCCAAGTTTCTCGATCAACGGCAGCAGCGCGGCCGAAGATCGGGGAGATTCATGCAGCAGCACGACTGCGGGGCCCTTGCCGCAGCGCCGGTAGTGCTGCTGCCGGTCGCCGACAGTGATGTAATGTCGCTCAGCCGCGCTCATCCTTTGACGCTCGCGCGAAGTTCGGTCTTCAACACCTTGCCGGCTGTGTTGCGTGGCAGGGCGCCGATGAATTCGACCGTCTTCGGAATTTTGTACCCTGCCAGGCTGCTTCGGCAATGCGCGAGCAGATCGTCTGCACTTGCCGAGGTATCACGGCGCACGACCACGAAGGCCTTCAGCACTTCGCCCCAGTAGTCGTCCGGCACGCCAATGACGGCGGCCTCGGCCACCGCGGGGTGCGCGAACAGCACTTCCTCGATCTCGCGCGGATAGACATTGATGCCGCCCGAGATGACGAGATCCTTCTTGCGATCGACGAGGTAGATGTAGCCTTCGCTGTCGCGCTGCGCCATGTCGCCGGCCGAAAACCAGTCACCACGAAACGTCGCGCGTGTTTCCTCCGCGCGCCCCCAATAGCCGTTGTAGTGATACGGCGACCGGCTGAAGAGCTCGCCGACCGTGTCGGGCCCCACCTCGTTGCCTTCGGCATCGAGCACGCGGACTTCCGTGTTGGGGAACGGCAGGCCGACGCACTTGATCTTGCGAAGCTGATCCTGCGGGCGGAGATTGCAGACGATCCCGCTTTCGGTCGAGCCGTAAGTCTCGTGCAACAGCCCGGACCCGAAGAAGTCCACGATCTTTTGCTTCGTCGCCTGCGCGAGCGGCGCGGCGTTGGAGATGATCGTGCGCAGCGTGTCGCGGCGATAGCGCGCCAGGATGGACGTCTCCAGCGCGAACATCGCGTGAAAATGCGTCGGCACGAGGAAGATGTTGCTCGCGGCTGCGGCGTTGAGTGAATCGAGGATCCGGTCCGGCTCGAAGCGGCGGATGATTTCGCAATAGCCGCCGAAATAGACCGGCGCCATCGCGAATGCGAAGCCCGCGCCGTGACACAGCGGTGCGACCGCAAGCGCGCGATCGTCCGGCGAATAGCAGCCGTATTCCACCGCCATCGCGTAGAAGATCAGCGTACGAGCACGATGCGGCAGGGTGACGCCCTTCGGCGTGCCGGTGGTGCCGGATGTGTAGGGGATCGAAAACGGTTGCCACTCGTCGACCGGAATGTCGGGTGGCGTGTCGCGCCCTTTCGCCAGCCAATCCTCATAGTCGCCGCCGATCACGATGATGCGCTTCACCGTCCCGAACGGGATCGCGCGCACCATGTCCTCCAGCGCGCGTTCGACAAACAGCACGCGCGCCCCGCAGTCGTCGCAGATCAGTTTCACCTCGGCCGCGGTGAGGCGCGGGCTCGGCGTCGCGACCGCGATGCCGATCCCCGAGAGGCCACACATGATCTCGATGTATTCCAGGCAGTTGCCGGCGAGGATCGCGGCGCGATCGCCGAGGCCCAGGTTCAGGTCGCCCATCGCGGCGGACCCGACGCGATTGATGCGCGAGACGAGCGCCCGATAGGTCAACGTGCGGTCCGCCTCGCGCAGCGCGAGCTTGTCGGGCGTGCGATTGAAGGCCGCGCGGACACCGGCGTCGAGCGTGACCGGGCGATAGGTCCAGGGAAGCTCGGCGGCGCGCGTCTCGGTCATCGTTGCTTTGCGGCTTTCCTGGATTTCACCTTCTTGCTCTCCGGCAGGCGGAAGACACGCAGCGCATTGTCGCGCATCAGCATTGCTTTGGCCTCCGGCCGCAGATCGAGCGCGTCGATTTCAGCGACCGCCCGCTCCGGGTCGATCACCGGCCAGTCGGTGCCGAACAGCACTTTATGGCGCCCATACGTATTGAGATAGTGCACGAGCTGTTGCGGCCAATGCTTCGGCGCGTAAGCGTCGACCCCGATGAAGACGTTCTCGTGCTTCCACGCCATCGAGATCATCTCGTCGGTCCACGGAATGCCGATATGGATCCCGAGCAGCTTCAATTCGGGGAAGTCGATCGCGACTTGATCGAGGGAGATCGGGCGGCCGACGCTCGGCAGACGGCGATCGCGCTGATAGATGAGATTGTGCCCGACCTGCATCATGATCGGGATATCGAGCTCGCAGCACTTCGCGTAGTACGGATAGTACTTCGCATGATCCGGCGCGAGACCGAACCAATGCGGATAAAGATGCGCGCCGACGAAGCCGTAGTCCTTCACCGCGCGCTCGAGATCGCGCAGGCCCTGCATTCCGCGATACGGATCGACGCCGGCCAGTCCCGAGAACCGATCCGGGTACTTTTTGCAAACCTCGTGCACGCGCTGGTAGGGGATCTCGAACGAACCCTTCATGCGCAGGTCGCCCGCGCGCACCGCCAAGAGCAATGAGCGATCGATGCCGGCGCGATCCATCTTGGCGATGTATTGCGGGATCGACACGCCTTTGCGCATGTCCGGCGGCATCCGGATCTGCGCCATGAAATCCTGGTCGATGCCGACCTGTTTGTTGGCAATCTCCTTCGCAGTGAAGAGATTGACGACGATGTCGATGCTGCTGCCCACCTAGACCACTCCCGCCGCTGCCAACTTCTCGATCTCGGCGCCCTTCATTCCAAGCACGCCCTTGAGGATTTCGTCATTGTGTTCGCCAAGCTCCGGGCCGGCGTGGCGCACCTGGCCCGGGGTGTCGGAGAGGCGTGGCGCCACGTTCTGCATCGCGAGTTCGCCGAGTGTCTTGTGCATCACGGTCACGATCGATTGGCGCGCCTTGAAGTGCGGATCGGAGAGCATTTCCGGCGCGCGATAGATGCGCCCTGCCGGAATGCCGTGCTTTTCCATCAGGCTTTCGAGTGTCACAGCGTCGACGGTGCGAGTCCAGTCGGCGATGAGATCATCGAGCTCCTTTTGGTTTTGTCCGCGTGCGGTGTGCGTCTTGTAACGCACATCCTCGGCGAGCGCGGGACGGCCCATCGCCTCGCACAGTCGTTTGAACACACCGTCCTGATTGGCGCCGATCACCAGCATCAGATCATCTTTGGTCGGATAAACGTTGGACGGCGCGATGTTCGGCAGGATGGCTCCTGTCCGCTCCCGGATGTAACTGCCCTGCTGATATTCGGAAACGAGCGACTCCATCATCGCCAGCACGGCCTCGTAGATTGCGCTGTCTACAAGCTGGCCGCGCCCGGTGCGCGTGCGTGCATGCACCGCCATCATGGCGCCGAGCGCCGCGTACGTGGCCGCCAGGCTGTCGCCAATCGAAATGCCCATGCGGCTCGGCGGCATCGAGGGATCACCGACGACGTAGCGCAGGCCGCCCATTGCCTCGCCGATCGAGCCGAAACCCGCGCGCTGCGCATAGGGCCCGGTCTGCCCGTAGCCGGAGACGCGCACCATGATGAGCTTGGGATTTTCCTTCGAGAGCTGCTCGTAGGACATGTTCCAGCGTTCGAGCGTGCCGGGGCGGAAATTCTCAATGAGAATGTCGGAGGTCGCGATCAAGTTGCGGGCGATCTCCTGACCTTCCTTTTCGCGCAGGTTCACCGTGACGGATTTCTTGTTGCGCCCAACGACCGGCCACCACAGCGACTTGCCATAGGGCCGCTCGCGGCCCCATTCGCGCATCGGATCGCCGACTTTCGGTTGCTCCAGCTTGATGACTTCGGCGCCGAAGTCGGCGAGCAATTGTCCGCAGAACGGCCCCGCCAGAAGTTGTCCCATCTCGACCACCCGAAGGTCTTTCAGGGGGCCCGTCCGGCCGTCTTTATCTGTGGTCGGCACGCTTTCGCTCCTCGGTATCTGCATGATGAGGCGTGTTTGACTGTATGCAATATGGTTCGTCGCGGGAGGTGTCAATTAGACGGCCGAGAGGTGCAGCGGCGTATCTCATATTGTTTTCTATCCATATCCATATGATTCAATTTGGAAAATATGACTGGACGCAAGAGGCGGTTGTGATTTGATCAAGGCTTCCACCCACGGATATCTTGATCGCTGCAAGAAATTGTATGCACAACGCGTGTCTTGTGCCAATGTTGGGTACGGCGCGGAGGGCGAGTTTTGTCCCGGATCGAGATCGTGGAAGTCGGCCCGCGGGATGGGCTGCAAAACGAGAAAGTCCAGTTCTCGACCGAGAACAAGGTCGCGCTGATCGAGCGTCTGATCGCGGCTGGTGCGCGGCGCATCGAGGCCGTGAGTTTCGTCAATCCGAAGCGCGTTCCTCAGATGGCCGACGCCGAAGCCGTGATGGCGGCGGTGCCGCGTCGCGCGGACGTCAAGTATATCGGCTTGGTCATGAATGCGCGGGGCTTCGAGCGTGCTCTTGCGTGCGGCGTCGATCAAGTGAACTGCGTTGTCGTCGCGTCGGACACCTTCAACCGGCGCAATCAGGGCGTCGGCACTGACGACTCGATCAAGACGCTGGGCGAGATCGCGGCTGCGGCACGCGGCGCCAACATGCCGCTCAGTGTCGTCGTAGCGGCAGCCTTCGGCTGCCCGTTCGAAGGCGAGATGCCGATCGGCCGCCTCGTCGACGTCCTGGGCAAGATTGCCGAGCACGCGCCTCGCGAAGTCGCGCTCGCCGACACGATCGGCGTCGGTGCCCCGAACGAGGTGACAGAACGCTTTGCGGCGGTGAAGCGCCTCATGCCTGAGGCGGTACTGCGCGCGCACTTTCACAACACACGCAACACCGGGCTGGCGAACGCCTATTCGGCGGTCGCGGCAGGTGTTACCGCGCTCGACGCGAGCGTCGGCGGAATGGGCGGCTGTCCGTTCGCGCCGGCCGCGACTGGAAACATTCCGACCGAGGACCTTTGCTACATGCTCGAACGCATGGGCGTGGACACCGGCCTCTCGGTGCCTGCGCTGATCGAGGTGTCGCGTTGGCTCGAAGCGCAACTCGGCCGCGGCGTGCCGGCGCTGCTCGGTCGCGCTGGCGTGTTTCCGCCGCGGGAGCGGGCGGCCTGAATTGTCGGAGAAGTTCTTCACAATCTGCTTTGGTACGCGGAGAAAGATGATGTCCTACAGGCTTGGCGTGGATGTCGGCGGAACATTCACCGATCTGCTGCTGATCGATGAGACGACGAGCAAAACGTTTCGAGTGAAGACGCCGAGCACGCCGTCCGATCAGTCGGAAGGCGTCCTCTCCGGCATCGCGAAGATCTGCCAGAGCGCGGGCATTACGCCGGACAAGCTGACATCGCTGATGCACGGCACGACGGTCGCGACCAACGCGGTACTGGAAGGAAAGGGCGCAAGGGTCGGCCTGATCGTTACCGACGGATATCGCCAGGTGCTGCATATCGGGCGCTCGTTCGTCCCCGGCGGCCTTGCAGGCTGGATTATCTGGCAGAAGCCGGAAACGCTTGCGACGCTGGAGAATACCGTTGAGGTCAAGGAGCGTATCGGCGCCAAGGGCGACGTCGTTCGCAAGCTCGACGAAGCAAGCGTGCGCCGCGCCCTCAAGGCGCTTGCCGCGAGGGGGGTCGAGGCCATCACCGTGTCGCTGATCAACGCATTCGCCAACGACGCACACGAGAAGCGCATCCGTGAGATTGCCGAGAAGGAGCTGCCGAAGATCCCGATCTCGCTTTCCTGCGAGATACTGCCGGAAATGCGCGAGTACGAGCGCGCGCTCACGACGGTCGCGAACTCCTACGTTCGCCCGACGGTCGGAAAGTATCTGGAAAATCTCGAAGCGGAGTGCCGCAAGCGCGGAGTGAATGCACGGCTGCGTGTTCTGCGCTCGGACGGTGGCCTGATGGCGTTCGAGAGTGCCAAGCGCGCGCCGGTGAACCTGTTGATGAGCGGGCCGGCGGGCGGCGTGAACGGTGCAATCTGGGCCGCAAAGCAGGCCGGCTTCGAGAACCTCCTCACCTTCGACATGGGCGGCACGTCGACCGACGTCGCGCTCGTCGAGGACGGCGAGGCGCGGCTGCGACGCGAGACGGCGGTCGGCAACGTCACGGTGCGCGCGTCCTCACTCGATGTGCGCACAGTTGGTGCGGGCGGTGGCTCCATCGCG
>Ga0207674_10004796_pt1 | contig 16199 bp, 12 predicted proteins | sample KBSCornC72_FD_184303 | JGI IMG/M metagenome (GOLD analysis project Ga0207674, IMG submission 184303) | Corn rhizosphere microbial communities from Kellogg Biological Station, Michigan, USA - KBS Corn C7-2 (SPAdes) (version 2) | ecosystem: Host-associated > Plants > Roots > Rhizosphere > Soil ... | reverse complement strand
GCCAATTTCGTTATCCGTTCGACCGACGCGGCGGTTCTGGATGCCTGCATCGCTGATCTCGCGGAACGCTTGTCGGGAGGTGGTTGGGAACCAGTTATCGACGGGATTTAAGATCCCGCAGTCACATACCTTCCCCGTCATGCTGAAACAAGTTCAGCACGACGGGTGTGCTGGAGACACGGCACCCGCAAAAGAGACTTTCAATGTAGGATTTCATCTGATCCAACCTGTCAGATGAAGCCGGCTTCCATCGTTCAAACTCGCGGCGCGTCAGCTGTGCTCGAGAGATGCGAGCGTGGCGCGATACCGGCGCGCTTCAGCCGCGTGGCCGCCGCGTCATTGCCGCGCCGGTGTGACCCACATGCCGCGTCCCTGCCGCGTCATTGCCGCTTTGGCGTTCGAAAGTGCCGCGTCGCCGTTGCAATTGAAGAGGTGTGTAGCCGCAACCCTAAACCGCCTAAACCTCCGTGGCCGTCAGGTCCGCAACCGCTCGATCGCCTGCGCGAGGGCAACATAGAGCTTGCCCATGTCGGAGGAGAGCAGGGTGACGCCCAGCGGATTGCCGTCGCGGCTGGACAGCACGCGGCGGAGCATCGCCTCGAAATCGTGGATGTAGCGGTTCACCTGCTCGCGGAACTCGGGCTCTTCCTCATAATGCCGCGCGATGTCGCGCGCCTCGCCGGCTTCGAGCAGCCGCACCGCGCGCCGCGTGAAGACGCCCCGGTCGCCGCGCAGATAGGCAGCCCAGGCGCTGTCGGTGACTTCGTTGGACAATATCTTGGTGACGTCGATCGCGGTCGAGTTGAGCGATTCGATCAGCAGCGACACGCGCCGCGACAGCGTGTCCTGGCTGCTGCGCTCGACCTCGCTCTTGGCTTCCTCGACGCGCTGCGCGATCTGGCTGCTGGCCTGCTCGATCGTCGCCATCTGCGTGGCGAGCTTGGCGCTGGCGGCCTCGACCGCATCGAGTGCTTCCTGCGCGACCCCGGTGAGTTCGGCCAGCTGGCGCTGCACCGGCTCGGCGACCGCCCGCTGGACGGCCTCGCCGCTGGCGGTGGAGAGTGCCTCGGCGGCGTCGGGAATAATCGAGCCCAGCGTCGCCCGGGCGCGGTCGGTCGCTTCGGTCGCGGCTTGCCGCACGCGGTGCAGCGCCTCGACCAGTTGCGCGCTTGCGCCGCTGTTGAGTCCGGCGATGCTTTGCTCGGTATCAGCGATGACGCGGTTGAGTTCCTCGGCCTCCTGGCGGGTCCGGCCCAGCTGTTTGCCAGCGGTCTCGCCAAGGCTGGTGATGCCGCTGCTGTGGCGCGACAACGCCTCGCCCGCTTCCTCGATGCTCGACGCCACCGAACGTGCGGCATCCTGAAGCCGCTCGGTCTCGGGCAGCGCGATCTTCAGCGCCTGCTGGCTGTGGAGAAGCTGTTCCTCAAGCTGGGCCAGCGCAAGCGGCAGCGTCGAATTGACGTCGCGCGTGCAGCTTTCGATCGCGGCACGGAACGTTTCGGCGCGCTTGAGCAGCTCGTCCGCATTTTCGGAGCTTCCGCCCAGCGTGGTCGTGATCTGCTCGGCATGCTCGGTCAGCGACACGATCGCCTCGGCCAGATCGGCGGTATGTTCGGTGGCGGTTTCCTTCAGGCTGTTGAAGCGCGCTTCGGCCTCGCCCAGCGCATGCTGGAGATGATTGAGCAGCGCCGTGCTCGATTCCTCCTGCTCGGCAAGCCGGGCGGAAATGCTGTCGACCTGGCGCCCGACCGCTTCCATGCGATCGGTGATTCCCCGAGTCGCTTCGATACCGGTGCGATCCAGTGCCTCGCGGCCCTGTTCGACCATCGCGATCATCGCCGAACTCTGGATATCCATGCCGCGCCGGGCATCCTCGATCCCGCGCGATGCCTTTTCGGTGGCGCTGTCGATCGACATCTCGACCTGCTCGGAGGCCATGCGCAGTTCCTGCGCGGCCTTGCGCGACGTGCCCTCGATCCGTTCGAGCTGCCCGGCCAGCCGTTCGGCGGCGATGCCCGCGCTCTCGTCGGCGTCGCGGGCGCGCTGGGTCAGCGTCACCAGCTGGCTTTGCAGCCCGGCCGCCTGGCTGTCGACGACATGGCCGGCGCCGCGCAGCAGGTCGGTCAGCTGGTTCATGCGCTGCTCGGCATCGGGCAGGTCCACCATCAGGGTCTTCATCTCTTCCCGCGCGGAGGAGGCGGCGGCGCCGAGCAGGAGCGAATGGCGGGCGAGGGTGGTGATGTTCTCGCGCATCGAATCGTTGATCTCGGCGATCTGTTGCGCGGTCTCGGTGCCCTTGTTTTCGAGCAGGCTGATCTGTTCGCGCATCGCGACGCTGTTGGCTTCGATCCGCTCGACCAGTGCCGCCAGTACTTCGTCGAGCCTGCTTGCCTCGATGCGCATCGCCTGTGCCGTGCGGCCGTAGCGACGGGTCTCGCGCCGGCTGGTGGGGCCGACGAGCAGATAGGCGATGGCGAGCACCGCTGCAGGGCCGCTGGCAAGCGCTATCAGATTGAGCGTGGTGATGAACTCGGCCGTCATCCCCGGATCGGAGCCGAAGATCTTCCAGCTTACCCCGCCGATCCAGGCAAGTGCGACGATGACGAGCAGGAGCGCCGGGATCTTGTCGCCGGACTGGGACTTGCGGGGCAGCCGTTCTTCAACGCTCCTGTCCACCTCGTCCCCATAATCCTGGTCAAGCAGCGCCCACGCGTCGTGCCGCGAATCCGCGGTCGCGAACACGTCGTTGTTGTCAGGCGCGGAATCCTCGCCCCAGTCTTCCGCGGGTTTGCCCCCAATGGTCATGACAACGACTTTACCAGCTTTTGGGATGATAAAAAGGGGCGGCGTTTCAATACCTCGTTAAGTAACCATCATTTATCCTGGGGGCATGATGTACGATCCCGGTGCGCTTCATGTTGCGTTGGCTGCTGCGGTGGGCGACGATCCCCAGCTCGTGTCCGAACTTCGCGGTGCGTTTCTCGAAAGTGCGGCGGTCTTCGTCGATCAGTTGCGGCGTTCGCGATGCGATGCGAACTGGCGGATGGCCGCGCTTCGCCTGCAGGGCCTGGGCGCCAGCTTCGGCGCGGTGGCGCTGATGGAAGCGGCCGAGGACGCCGCCAACGGCGCGCCGGGTGATCCCGTTGTCGTGCGTCGCATCGAACGGGCGATCAAGGTCTTCGATTCGTGAGCTTCGCGCTCACCTGAGCGTTTGCCAAAGGTGCAGCTTCGTCCTAAGCCCGCTTGGGGTTTCCGGGGACGACTATGGCGCTGGCCGCGCTGATTTTTGCCTCTCAGACAATCGACGACGGAAGCGATATGCTGCGGGCATGCCTGCCGCTCGCGGGTGCGACTCTGCTCGAGCATCAGGTGCGCCGCGCCGTCCGGGCGGGGGCGACCCATATCGTCGTGCTGGTCGAACGCCTGCCCGCGCCGCTGATCGGGGCCGTGGACCGGCTACGCAGGAGCGGCACCCGCGTCGATATTGCGCGCGGTGTGCCCGATGCGGCGGATCGTATTCATCCTGACGAGACAGTGATGGTGATCGCCGACGGCTGCATCGCGGGGGCGGACGTGTTCAACCGGCTGGCGGCATCCTCCGCGCCGGCGGTGATGACCTTGCCCGATCTGCCGGGCCTCGAGGATTTCGAACTGATCGGCGCGCAGCATCGCTGGGCCGGGCTTTCGCTGATCGACGGCGGCCGGCTGCAGGCGACGGCCGCGCAGCTTGGCGAATGGGATTTCGAGCTGACCCTCCTGCGCCGTACGCTTGCCGAGGAGGCAGCGATCCTGTCGGCTTTCGGCACCTCGGGCGAGAGCCTGCCTTCGGAACGGCCGGTCGTCGCGCGCCATGCCGGCGATCTGGCGATGCTCGAGCAGCGTATCATCGCCGGCTCGGCGGGTTTCCGGGATGGATGGGTGGCGCGCTACATCTTCCCGCTTATCGAGCAGATCGGCTTTACCCGGCTGGCGCGTGGGCCGGCGGACCCGTGGTGGCTGGGGATAGGCTCGATCATGCTGGCCGTGGGGGCGATCCCCCTTGCCGCGATGGGCTGGTTCTGGGCCGCGCTGGCGCTGCTGGTGGTAAGCGGGCCGGTGGCCTCGGTCGCCCGCCGCCTCGCCGATGTGCGGATGACCCGGCTCCGGCACGAACAGCGGCTGTCCCGGGCCCGGCTGAGCGCGGCGGGCGCCACCCTGATCGCGCTGGGCATCCGGCGGGGGGACGATGGCCAGTGGGGCTGGGCGCTCCTGGCCGTGCTGATCCTTGGCGTCATGATCGCGCTTGCCAGCGAATGGCGCACCGCGCACCGGCTCGACAACCGCACCGACATGCCGTTCATGGCAACCGGAGACGGGCTGATCTGGATGTTCATCCCGTTCGCCTTTGCCTCAGCTTGGGGCGCGGGAATGATGGCGGCGGCAGTCTATGCCGTCACGTCGTTCGTGGTGGCGCAGCGGCTCGTCCATGACGCGATCGCCGCCAAATCACGAGCCGGAAGCGGTTAGCACCCCTTTAACGCACTTCTCCTATGGTGGCGGGATGTCCGCGTCCGATACAGTGCGCCCCATGCCAACGGGAGCGCATGCAGACCGCCTGCTCGCCGACGCCGCCCGCGCGGCCGATGGCGCGCGCGCGCGGCTGACCGGTGCGCTCAACGATTTGTTCCGTACGCCCGAATATCGCCTCAGCGACCGCGATCATGCGACGATGACACGGATGCTGGCGGTGCTGGTCGAGACGATCGAGCATGACCTGCGCAGCCACCTCATCGGCATTCCGCCGGTCTCATTGTCCGAGGATCTGAAGGAAGAATTCACTGACCGCGACTTCCCGGTCGCTGGCCCGCGGCTGGCCCGCTCGCGGGTGATGCGCGACGCCGATCTCGCCGCGCAGCTGCTCCGGCACTGTGACGAGCATCATATCGGCAGGGCGCTCCGGGCCGCTTATCCGCGTGGGGAAGCGGCCGCCGGCGGGCTGATGGAACGGCTGACCAGTCATGACGATGGCGCGATCGCGGACGCGGCGGCATCGATGCTGGTCGCCGAAAGCCGCCGCTGGGACCGGTTCGGTGATCCGGTGCTCAACCGTGCCGACCTGCCGATCGAGCTTCAGCATCGCATGACCTGGTGGATCGCGGCGGCGCTGCGCGATCATATGCTCCATGAGCATGAGATGGACGCCGCCGCCGCTGATCGCGCACTGGTGACCGCCGTCACTGCGCTGATGACCGGCTATGACGAACGCGAGACCGTCGATGCCCGCGCGCATGAACTCGCGATCAGGCTGGCACGGGTTGAGGCGCTGGACGACACGATGCTGGTGGCGTTGCTTTACGAGGGGCAGCTGTCGGCCTGGGTGGCGGGGCTGGCGGTGCGCGCTCTGCTTGATACCGCCGCCGTGTGGACGATGCTGGCCGATGCGGACGTGAGCCGGCTGACCCTGCTGCTGCGTTCGATCGGGATGGAGCGGCATATCGCGCTCGGCCTGCTCGCCGGGCTGTTCGCGGCGCGTACCGGATCGGGCGCTGTCCACGATCTCCAGCTTTCCCGCGCCGCGACTGCGTTCGACGATCTGTCGATCGATCAGGCCCGCGCCGCGATCCGTGCCTGGGGTCTCGACGATCATTATCGCCGGGCCATCGCCGGCCTCGATGCCGAAGGAGACGGGCGAGGATGATCGAGGAGGCAATCCCCTTCTTCCCGATCCTGGGTCGGGTGGACGCCGAGGGCCGGCTGATAGAGGCCGATCCGCCGCTCGCGGCGCTGCATGTGCAGACCGGCGGCAGGCCGGGCGGCGTGCTGGCGATCCCGCAGCTCGCCGCGCTCGTACGCTTGGTCGCGCGGCTGCAGGCGGCGGTCTCGCGTCCCGTTTCCGCTGCGGACGATGGCAGCGACATCGATCTTTTCGTCCATGCCCGGCCCGAGGGCGATCATGTCGCGCTCGAGATCACGGACTGGGTGACGCGGCCGGCACAGCCCGACATCCGGGCGCGCAGCGAAGGCCGCGTCGATGATTTCCAGCGCGCGAGCGCGGACTTCCATTGGGCGGTCGATGCGCAGCTGAAGCTCACCGATATCTCGCACAATGCGGCGGCGGCGCTCGGCTCGACCGTTTCCGGGCTGGCGGGGCAGCCCTTCACCCGGCTGTTCGGCCTGTTCGATTCGCATGACGGATCACTGCCGATGCTCGACGCGGTCGCCGTCCAGAGCGCCTTCGAAGGCCAGCGCGCCCGGCTTCGCGGCACGGATTTCGGGATGCTGCTGATCGAAGGCCATCCGGTGTTCGACGATCATGGCCGCCTCGCCGGCTATCGTGGCATGGCGGTTCGGCTGGAAGAGGATGAGGCGACATCGCCGGTCGCGGTCGCGACTCTCGCCGACGAGACGTTCGGCGCGGAGATCGGCAAGGTGCTCAAGGCGCCGCTGGACCGGATCATCGCCAATGCCGACAATATCAGCACCCAGGCCGATGGCCCGCTGCGGCGTGGCTATGCCGACTACGCAACTGACATCGCGTCGGCGGGGCGGCACCTCATGTCGCTGGTCGACGATCTGATCGAACTCCAGACGATCGAGAATCCCAACTATCAGCCGGAACGGGACGATATCGACCTGTGCGATCTCGCGCGCCGCGCCGCCGGACTTCTGCAGGTTCGCGCGGCTGACAAGAATGTGCGGATCGATCGGCCCGCGGATTATGAGACGCTGCCCGCGGTGGGAGAATTCCGCCGCGTGCTCCAGATCCTCGTCAACCTGATCGGCAACGCCGTGCGCCACTCGCCCGATGGCGGCATGATCTGGCTGCGCAACGAGCGCGAGGGCGACAAGGCCGTCCTGGTGATCGCCGATCAAGGCAGCGGCATCGCCGAGGCTGATCAGGAGCGCATCTTCGAGAAATTCGAGCGGCTCCATGGCGCGCAGAGCGGAGCATCGGGGCTTGGCCTCTATATCTCGCGCCAGCTTGCGCGCGCGATGGGCGGCGATCTTACCGTCGACAGCGCGCCGGGGCAGGGTGCCCGGTTCGTGCTGACGCTGCCGGCCGCGGTAAATATCCCATCCAGCCGTTCGCCCTGAGTAGGGACTGAGCTTGGCGAAGGCCCATATCGAAGGGTGCTTCGATGCGCCGCTTCGACAGGCTCAGCGGCTACTCAGCACGAACAGCTGTAGGAATTAACGCTTGTCGATCGAGACATAGTCCCGCTGCGTAGGCCCGGTGTAAAGCTGACGCGGGCGGCCGATCTTCTGTTCGGGATCGGAGATCATCTCGTTCCACTGCGCGACCCAGCCGACGGTGCGGGCGAGCGCGAACAGCACGGTGAACATGGTGGTCGGGAAGCCGATCGCTGACAGGATCACGCCTGAATAGAAGTCGACGTTCGGGTAGAGCTTCTTGTCCACGAAATAAGGGTCGGATAGCGCAACGCGTTCCAGTTCCCGCGCAGTATCGAGCACCGGATCATTCTTGCCCATCCGGTCGAGCACGTCGGTCGCCGCCTTGGACAGCACCTTCGCGCGCGGATCGAAATTCTTGTAGACGCGGTGGCCGAAGCCCATCAGCCGGAAAGGATCGTCCTTGTTCTTGGCGCGGGCGATATATTCGGGGATGCGGTCGGGTGTGCCGATCTCGCGGAGCATGTTGAGCGCGGCCTCATTGGCGCCGCCATGTGCTGGGCCCCACAGGCAGGCGATGCCGGCGGCGATGCAGGCAAACGGGTTCGCGCCCGAGGAACCTGCGAGACGCACCGTCGAGGTCGATGCGTTCTGCTCATGATCGGCATGCAGGATGAAGATCTTGTCCATCGCATCTTCGACGACCGGATCAATTTTATATTCCTCGGCCGGCACCCCGAAGGTCATCCGTAAGAAGTTTCCCGTATAACTCAATGAATTATCAGGATAAAGAAACGGCTGTCCGATCGAATACTTGTATGCCATCGCCGCGATCGTCGGCATCTTGGCGATCAGGCGGTGCGATGCGATCATCCGCTGATGCGGATCGTTGATGTCGGTCGAGTCGTGATAGAAGGCCGAAAGCGCACCCACGACGCCGCACATGATCGCCATCGGATGCGCGTCGCGCCGGAAGCCGCGATAGAAGGTCGAAAGCTGCTCGTGCAGCATGGTGTGGCGGCTGATCGTGTAGGTGAACTTCTCCAGCTCGGCCTTGTTCGGCAGCTCGCCGTTCAGGAGCAGGTAGGAGACTTCCATGAAGCTCGACTGTTCGGCGAGCTGATCGATCGGATAACCGCGGTGGAGCAGGATGCCGGCATCGCCGTCGATGTAGGTGAGCTTGGATTCGCAGCTCGCTGTCGAGGTAAAGCCAGGATCATAGGTGAAGGCGCCCGTGTTGGCGTAGAGCTTGCGGATATCGATCACGTCCGGCCCAACCGAGCCCGACATCACCTTGTAATCGCTCTCCTTGCCGCTGAAATTCAGGGCTGCGCTCTTGTCCCCCATGATGATGCTCCTTCTACTACTTTATTGCGACACCGCCCCGATCCGGTCGCCCATACGGGCAAGACTTTCATCGCGGCCTAACAGAACCAGCACGTCGAAAATGCCGGGGGAGGTGGTACGGCCGGTCAGCGCGGCGCGAAGCGGCTGGGCGACCTTGCCCAATCCGATTCCCGCCGCCTCGGCAACACCCCGCACGGCACCCTCGATCGAGGGGGAAGTCCAGTCCGCCAGCGGCGCGATCGCCTTGTGAACGTCCGCAAGCAATGCCAAACCGCGGTCGTCTAGCAGTGCGAGGGCGCCTTCGTCCATGCCTATTGGGCGGGTGCGAAACAGGAATGTCCCACCATCGGCCAATTCGTTCAAACTCTTTGCGCGCGGCTTCAGAAATTCCATTGCGCGACGCAGCAGATCAAGCTGGGGAGTATCAAGGCTGGTGCCAAGCAGGCGCTCGATCAGCGGAGCCGTAAGCTCGGCAAGCCGATCATTATCCGCCTCGCGGATATAATGGCCGTTGAGGTTTTCGAGCTTCTTCAGGTCAAAGCGTGAGGGCGACCGGCCGACATGGTCGAGATCGAACCACATGATCGCCTGATCCCGGCTGATGATCTCGTCATCGCCATGGCCCCAGCCGAGCCGCAGCAGATAATTGCCGACCGCCTCGGGCAGCATGCCGAGCTCGTCGCGATAGGCATCGACGCCCAGCGCGCCGTGACGCTTGGACAGCTTCGCGCCGTCCGCGCCGTGGATCAGCGGGATATGGGCGTAGACCGGCTCCGGCCAGACCATTGCCTTGATCAGCGCAAGCTGACGGAAGGCGTTGTTGAGATGATCGTCGCCGCGGATGACATGGGTTACACCCATGTCGTGATCGTCCACGACGACGGCGAGCATATAGGTCGGCGTGCCGTCCGAGCGAAGGAGGATCATGTCGTCCAGTTCGCTGTTCTGAACGGTGACGGCGCCCTGCACGCGGTCTTCGATGACAGCCTCGCCCTCTTTCGGCGCCTTCAGGCGAATAACGTAAGGCGCATCGGCGGGGGCTTCGGAAGGATCGCGATCGCGCCAACGGCCGTCATAGCGGAGCGGCTGTTTCGCGGCGCGCTGCTGCTCGCGGAGCTCGGCAAGCTCTTCGGGCGTGGCGAAGCATTTGTAGGCATTGCCGTCGGCGAGAAGCTGGTGTGCCACCTCGGCATGCCGCTCCGCGCGGGCGAACTGGTACACCGCGTCGCCGTCCCAATCGAGGCCGAGCCAGCTCATGCCGTCGAGGATCGCCTCGATGGCCGCGTCGGTCGATCGGGCACGATCGGTATCCTCGATGCGGAGCAGGAACTTGCCGCCATGATGCCGGGCGAAGAGCCAGTTGAAGAGTGCCGTACGCGCGCCGCCGATATGCAGGAAACCCGTCGGGGACGGCGCGAACCGTGTCACCACAGGCCGGGTTTCGTTGCTTGCCACCACGCGTGCTTGCTCCCAAAGATGCCGTCAGGGGACGGCGGGCAGGCGGCCCCTAGCATAGCGTTTGCAACGCAGCAAAGGGGGCAGGGCAGGCAATGATCGGCCGCTTGGAGCATTGGCTCGATCGCGAGCGGGATCAGCTTGCCCTGTGGTTGCCGGTCGCGCTCGGCATAGGCATCGCCGGCTGGTTCACGATCCCGGTCCGCGAGGGCTGGATCGCCTTTCTGCTGATCCTGCTGTCGGGCGCTGTCGCAGCGTCGTTCATAGCCTCGGGACGGTTGCGGCGGGCGGTGGTCATCGCAGCACTGCTGGCGGTGGCGGGATGCCTGCTGATCTGGTGGCGGGCCGAACATGTCGCCGGTGCCCCGCTGGATCGCCCCCGCGTCGCGACGTTCACGGCCCGGATCGAAGCGGTCGAGCATCTCGCCGCCCGCGACCGTATACGACTGACCCTGCTGCCGGATACCGGTCAGTCGCTCCCGGCGCGCGTGCGGATCAACGTTCCTGTCGCGAACATGCCGCCCGGCCTCGATCCCGGCGCTGAGGTGCGGCTTGGCGCCCGGCTCATGCCGCCGGCTCCGGCCGCTTTGCCCGGCGCCTATGATTTTGCGCGGGTGGCGTGGTTCAGGGAACTGGGCGCCACGGGAACGGCGCTTGGCAGGATCGAGATTGTGAGCCGTATGGCTTCGACCGGCTTCACTGCGCAGATCAACGGTATCCGTGCCTATCTGACTGATCATATCCAGAAGGCGCTGGGCGGCTCGGCGGGGGGAATCGCGGCATCTCTCGTCACTGGTGATCAGGGCGGTATCGCGGAGGTCGACGTGGAGGCGATGCGCACGAGCGGCCTCGCCCATCTCCTTTCGATCAGCGGCTTGCATGTTGGCGCGGTGGTGGCGGGAACGATGCTGCTGATGCTCCGCCTGCTGGCGCTGAGCCCGAAGCTGGCGCTGCGCGCGCCGCTGCCGATGATCGCGGCCAGCATCGCTGCCCTGACCGGTATCCTCTATACGTTGCTGGCCGGGGCCGAGATTCCAACAGTGCGGTCCTGCATCGCCGCACTGCTGATACTGGCTGCGCTTGCGATGGGGCGAGAGGCGATGACGCTTCGGCTTGTTGCAACGGGCGCTATCATCGTCCTGTTGCTGTGGCCCGAGGCGCTGGTCAGCCCGAGTTTCCAGCTCAGCTTCGCTGCGGTCACGGCGCTGGTCGCCTTTCACGATCATCCGCGGATACGCGCGTTCGCAGCACGTCGGGAGTGGGAGGGCTGGATCGCCCGAAGAACGCGCGCGCTGCTCCTGCTGTTCGGGACCGGGCTTGCGGTCGAGGTGGCGCTGGTGCCGATCGCACTCTATCATTTCCACCGCGCCGGAATTTACGGTGTTGTGGCAAATATGATAGCTATTCCATTGACTACATTTGCAATTATGCCTTTGGAAGCTCTTGCGCTGCTGATGGACCTGATCGGCCTTGGAGGTGCTTTCTGGACGATCTCAGATATTGGTCTTAATTTGCTGATAAACATAGCACATTTTGCCGCGTCGCGGCCAGGGGCGATAAGCGCGCTTCCTTCTATGCCGATAGCCGCGTTCGGGTTGATGATCATGGCTGGTCTCTGGTTTTGTCTGTGGCGGGAAAGGCCGCGCTGGCTCGCCCTCCCGGTCTTCATCGGGGGCGCGCTCTGGGCCAGTCTCACATCATCGCCTGATTTGCTCATCACCAGTGATGGGCGCCATGTCGCGGTGCGCGCCGTGAGTGGCGGTCTTTTCCTGCTTCGCCCCGGTGCCGGTGATTTCACGCTCGAAACACTGCGCTCCGTTGCCGCGGAAACGGAACGTGGGTCACTTGACCAGTTGTCCTCGGCGCGGTGCAGTCCTGACCTGTGCGTGGCGGATATCGAAAGCGGCGGGCGGCGCTGGCGGATGCTGGCGACGCGCAGCCCCTATCTCGTGCCATGGCCGGCGATGGTCCATGCCTGCGCCGGAGCCGACATCGTCGTGAGCAATCGCCGCCTGCCAAAAGGCTGCATGCCGCGCTGGTTAAAGGTTGACAGGCCGTTGCTGGCCCGGACGGGCGGGCTGGCGATCCGGCTCGATCCGCCCCGGATCGATACGGTCCGCCGCGCCCGCGATGATCATCCGTGGATGCGGATCAGCCTTGTGTCATATCCGAAGTGATCGCGGCCAGCGCGAAAGCTACGGCATTCGCATCTCCAGCGAAACCGATGCGGATGCCGTCATGCGCGACGCTCAGGACGCGCGCGTCGATCATCCCGGCTTCGGGGTGATGGAAGCTGATCCGGCTGTCGAGCGCCGGACGGGCATTGGTTTCGAGAAACGCGCCGTTGCCGGAGATGTCGCGCAGTGCCGCAGGGGCGGGGCGATCGGCAACGATCATGCACATCCGCCGCCGTCGCCATGGTGTGGCCATCTTTTCGGATACGGCGCCATGCGCCGAAAGATGATGTACTGCTGCTGCCACGCTACGCCCCTGTTTATACCAGCTTGCCATGACGTTAGCCGCGGCAGGGGCAAGGAAAGGTTACAAGGGATGGTTACCGGAACCTAAGTGCTGTTTCCGGCTGAAATCCTGTCAGGGCGCAACCGGGAAGCAGTTGAGCCCTGCCTTCTGAAGCGCCTGGCACGCCTGATTGGCCTCGGCCTTGCCGCTGAACGGCCCGGCCCGAAGGCGCGTCAGTGCACCAACCGGGATATAGTCGGGCGATTTGCCGCCAAGCGCGCCGTTTTTCGAGGCGCTGTCCCAGGCCTTCTGCGCGCCCGCCTGCGATCCATAGGCGCCGAGCTGCACCTTCCATCCGCCACTGCCCGAAGATGCGGGCTTCGCGACAGGCGGGGGAGGCGGAGCAGCTATCGGCTTGGCCGCGGGTGGTACCGGCGTCGGTTTAGGCGCAGGTGCCGGAGCGGGCTTGGGCGTAGCCTGCGCCATTTTCACCGACGGTGAGACGGCCGGTGCGGGAGTTGGTGTGGCGGTAGGAGCGGGCTTTGCCGCTGGCTTGGGCGCAACGGGCTTCGCCGCCGGACTCTTGGGTGGCAGGCCCGCCGTCATCGTGCCGTTCATCGCGACGTTGAAGGTGCCGCCCTTCTCCATTTCCTGAGCCATTGCAGCGCCTTGCTGGCGGTCGGCGATCGAGAGATATTTGTCCATCTGCTGGAGACTGGAGGCCGCCTGCGTGAGCCCCGATGCGGCGGCGCGCGTCATCAGCGCGTAGGCGCGGGGCCAGTCGCGCGCGACGAGATCGCCGTTGAACATCGCGGTGCCCAGGACATACTGCGCGCGCGGCTCGCCATGCTGGGCGGCCATGATGATCCAGGGCATCGCGCCCTGTCGGTCGCCGCTCTGGAAGAGGATCAGGCCGAGATTGGCCTGCGCCTGCTCATGTCCTTGCTGCGCCGCTTTCTGATACCAGCCCTGTGCAACCCTCTGGTCGGCGGTGACGCCGCGGCCGAGCTTGTAGGCCTGGCCCATGTTGAACTGTGCATCGGGATCGCCCTGTTCGGCGGGGGTACGCCATTCGGCGATCGCCTTGGCATAATCGCCCGCCTGCCACGCATCGACGCCGTCCTTGACGGTCGCCTGGCCCGGCATGGCCCACAGCATCGAAACGAAGCCGCCGACCACCCAAAACCCCTGCAAACGCATCCCGATACCCCCGTATGTACCCGGCGTTTCAACTTTATGCTTAACGCGCCGTCAACAGTAATAAAGTTGACGGCCGAAAAGTCACGATTTTTCGCCCCTTTTTCGCTCCGTTAACTGCTCATTAGCTCTTCCGTGCCACCGTGGCACAGCGGAAGGCCGTGAAAGGGATAACATGCGAGTATTGGCGTTGGCTTCGCAGAAGGGCGGATCGGGCAAGACGACATTGTCCGGGCATCTCGCCGTTCAGGCGCAGCGTGCGGGAATGGGCCCGGTAGTTCTGATGGACATCGATCCCCAAGGCTCGCTCGCCGATTGGTGGAACGAGCGCAAGGACGAGATGCCGGCCTTTGCGCAGACCACGGTCGCCCGCCTCGCCAACGATCTCGCCGAACTGCGCGAGCAGGGCTTCAAGCTCGCCGTCATCGATACGCCGCCCGCCATCACCGCCGCGATCCAGAGCGTCATCCAGGTCGCCGAACTGGTCGTCATCCCGACCCGCCCGAGCCCGCACGATCTGCGTGCCGTCGGCGCCACCGTTGAAATCTGCGAGCGTTCCGGCAAGCCGCTGCTGTTCGTGGTCAACGCCGCGACGCCGCTCGCCAAGATCACCCACGAGGCCGCCATCGCGCTTTCGCAGCACGGCACCGTCGCGCCGATCATGGTCCACCACCGCACCGATTTTGCCGCCTCGATGATCGACGGCCGCACCGTGATGGAAGTGAACCCCAACTCGAAGTCCGCCAAGGAAATCGTGGATCTGTGGGCCTACATTGCTGACCGTCTCGAAAAGAATTTCCGCCGTACGGTCTTCAACGCGCCACGCGCGACGAGCCTCGGAGTTCCGCAGCGCGCCGCAAACGGCTTCGGCCGCCGGGTGGTGTCGCAATGAGCGGCGCGATGAACACGGGCGGTTTCGCCTCGCTGACCTCGACGCTGCTGGCTCGCAAGGGTGGCGCACGCCCGGCAATGCGCGCTGCGCTCAGCACCAATCTGGACGATCTCGGCTGGAACGACATGGGCGAAGAACGTCCATCGGTGCCGGCCCCGCTTGCCGCGGCGGTCCCGCAGCCGATCAAATATCAGGAAGCGATCGCCGAGGAATTTGCGGCGGAGCCTGAAGAAACCAAGCCTGTCGCCAAGCAGAGCGCCGTCGTCCGCCCGATCCGGGCTGTATCGCGCGTCACACGCAAGCCGGAACTGGCGGTGGGCAAGATTGCCTTCACGCTGCGTCTCGATGCCGAGCGTCATCTGCGGCTCCGGCTCGCGACGGCGGTCAGCAACCGCTCGGCGCAGAAGATCGTGCTGGATGCGCTCGACGCTTATCTCGTGGCGCATCCCGAGCTTGATGAACTGGCGGAGCAGGTTCCGCCGCGCAAGGCCGAAAGCCGCAACTGAGGCCATTGGGGGTAACATGAACCGGACCATATTGAAGCTTGCCGCCAGCGCGTTGATCATCGGCACGATGGGATCCGCAACCGCGACTGAAGTGACGCCGAAGATGCTCAAGGCTGCCGAACAGGCCGCCCACAGCGCCATGGCCGCGCTCAAGAAGAACCAGATGCAGGATGCCGTTCGCTATGCCGAACGTGCCGTGGCCTACAATCCTTCCAGCGCCGGGCATCGCGCGCTGCTGGGCCAGGCCTATCTGCACAGCGGCCGCTTCAATTCGGCCGAGACCGCATTCACCGATGCGCTGCGCCTGCAACCCGATCACGGCCGTGCCGCGCTTGGCCTTGCCCTGACCGAGATCGCGCTCGGTAAGAATGACCGGGCGATCGCCGCGCTCGATACGGCTCGTGGCCGCGTGCCGGATGCCGATGTCGGCCTCGGTCTCGCCCTGGCCGGCGACAACGCTGCGGCGCTTGCGATGCTGGAGCCTGCCGCGCGTTCGGCTGACGCCAACGCCAAGGTCCGTCAGAATCTCGCGCTCACCTACGCGCTGGCCGGCCGCTGGGCCGAGGCCCGCACGACTGCCGCGCAGGATGTCGCTCCCGATCAGGTCGATCCGCGCATGGTCGAATGGGCCCGCTTCGCCCGTCCGCGCGGCAGCAATGAGCAGGTTGCCACCTTGCTCGGCGTGACGCCGGTGATCGACAACGGCATGCCGAGCCAGCTCGCGCTGCTGGAGGCTACGCCGGCCGCCGAGCCCGTCGCGCTTGCCGCCGCCGAGCCCATTCCGACACCAGCGCCCGTTACTGAAGTGGCGTCTGCGCCCGAGCCTGCCGCTCCGGCGTCGCTCATCCGTCCTGTCGATGTCCCGCAGCCCGTTCTGGCACCTGCTGCCGCTCCGGCACCCGCTCCGCTCAAGACGGTCAAGGCCGCCAAGGCCTATCTGGTGAGCGCGTCCGCGGTCGATGCTTCGAAGCCTGCCTATGTGAAGCCGGTCGCCGCTAAGCCGGTGCTGGTTGCGAACACCGCCGCACGGCGCGGCAATTTCGTCGTTCAGCTCGGCGCCTTTTCAAGCCAGGATCGGCTTGAGCGCGGCTGGAACAGCTCGGTCAGCAAGGTGAGCTGGCTCAAGGGCTATACGCCGGTCAGCACGAGCTTCAAGAGCCCGGCCGACGGCCGCTCGCTTCATCGCCTCGCCATCAGCGGTTTCGAAAGCCGCATGGAAGCGGTCAATCTCT